>Ga0208951_1000146_pt1 | contig 29151 bp, 18 predicted proteins | sample GreLakmeMI27MSRF_FD_187702 | JGI IMG/M metagenome (GOLD analysis project Ga0208951, IMG submission 187702) | Freshwater lentic microbial communities from great Laurentian Lakes, MI, USA - Great Lakes metaG MI27MSRF (SPAdes) | ecosystem: Environmental > Aquatic > Freshwater > Lake | place: Great...
CGCATCGCACCGATTATGTCAGCGGCGCGTCGCTCATCATGCGTGCCTGGTCGCGCGCGCGTCCGGCAACGCTCGCCCGCATCGAGGCAGCCACGTTAATGGCGGCCACGCTGGCTGAGGCGCCCGACTCGACGCTGCCGAGCAGTTGGGACCAAGACCACGAGGACGCTTGGCTCCTCCTCCTTCCGCTCCTCCACGTCCAGCAGCAGCCCCTGCGCGCCAGCGCGCTGCGCCTAGCTGACGCGTGCGCGGCCGCGGAGCCCCGCTGCGGCTGGGCGCTGAGCGAGCTGGGCTTGGCGGAGCCGCTGTGCGCCGCCCTGCTGCTGCCGCCCGCGAGCGAGACGCAGCGCGCGAGCGCCGCCTGCGCTGCTAAGCTGCTGCGGCGCTGCTGCGGTCTGGATGCGCTGCAGGAGGAGGTGATGCGCGAGAGCGCGGGCGGGCTGGAGGAGCCCGGGGCGCTGGGCGCGCAGGAGGAGAGGCGCGGCGTGCGCGCCCTCTGCGCCGCGCTGCTGTGCAGCCGCGGCGCGTGCGACGACGCGGTGGCCGCCGCCGCGGAGGCGCTGCGCGCGTGCTGCGAGCGCCACGCGGCGGCGCAGCGCTACCTGGCCTGCGTGCGGCCGCGCTTCGCCTGCGACCTGGTGCGCGTGTGGTACGAGCGTCAGCGCGCCCCTTTCGCGCGAGACGCGGTGGAGGCGCTGCTCATGGCGCTCGTGGCCACGGAGCAAGGCGCCCTGGCGCTGGCCAGAGACGCCGAGTCGGAAGAGCGCGTGGTTGCGTTCGTGCAGCACCTGCGCAGCCGCCGGGCGGCGGACATGGCGGCCGCCACCGGCGGCGCGTCCATGCTGCATCCGGAGCAGCTGGGCATGGCCACTCCGTACGCCAAGCGCAGCGAAGAGGAGGCCGCCCTCCTCATAGAGGGGGCGCCCGCCGCCGCCATGCTGCAGGCTGTGGATGCCGCCCCGCTGGCGCGCTACATGTGCAGCCTGCTGCCCCGCGGCGCCTCCTCCTCCTCCTCCTGCTTCCCGCCGTGTGTGGTGTGCGACGCTGCTGCGGGCGACGGCTCGCTGGCGCTGCGCCTGGCGCCGCTGATGCCCCAGGGATGCACCCTCTACGCAGCCTCGCGGTGTCGCGCGTCCGTGGACGCGCTCGCGTCGCGCGCCCAGGGCCTGGTGACGCCGGTCCTATGCGCCGCTGCTCTGGACGCGCTTCCCCTCCCAGCCAACATTGTCCTTATCGCCCTCGCTGCGGCATGGCTGACGGAGGACGCGTGCGCCATGATGGGCGTGTCGTCCAAGCTGGCGTGCGGGGGAAAGCTGGTTTTGGTGGAAGAAGATCCAAACGCGCTGGCTATCCTCCGCGACCAGGCGCTTCATGCGGGCCTGCGCCTCTACGCCACTCCGGAGGTGCTCAACGAGCACTTCGTCTGCGTCATGGAAGCGCCGTGAAACGCAGTGACGAGGTGTGATTGAGAGAATCCAAACCATCCTGTATCATTCCTGAGTGCGTTCACTTTACACTGCTCGTTGGCTCCTAGTCCTTCGCTACTGCACCAGGTGGAGCGTGTCCCGAACAAACAGCGTCACTCCCATGGCCACCAGCAAGAGAAGCCCGCTGGCTGAGATGTTCTGCTCAACCTCCACGGGCAGCTTCTTGCCGCCGCGCAGCCCCTCCACGGCCAGCAGCGCCAGGAAGCCTCCGTCCAGCGCGGGCAGGGGCAGCATGTTGACCACGGCTAGGTTGATGTTGATGATGCTCGCAAACTGGAACACGCCGGCGGGGTCTCCGCGCGCAACCTGCGCGCCGACGGCGACGATGGCCACGGGGCCGGAGATCTGGTCCACCGTGTTTGAAAAGTTGAGCACTATCTCCGATAGGCCGTGCGTCACAACTCCCGTGAGGCGCGCAAAGTCTGAGCCAGCCCAACGCAGCGCCGTGGGTAGGTCTGACGCCACGCGGTGCGAGACGACCGTGTTCGCCTCCAATTGGACGCCGATGCGGCCATCGCGGCTGTTCGAACCTCTCGCAGGAGTCACCGTCAGCGCCAACGGCTTCGCCTCGCCCTGGCGCTGCAGCGTGAAGGTGAGGGGGGTGTTTGTTGAGAGGCGGATGCGCTCCACAAAGCGCGACACGGACAGGGCGGACGGTGCAACCTCTTCGCCGTTTACCGCCAAGATGATGTCCCCCTCTTTCATGCCAGCATCCCGCGCCGCGCTGGAGGCCAGCAGCACGGGCACCCGCACGCCGGGCAGGTAGGTCTGCTCCAGCTGGCCCACCGTGAGTGCCTGCGTGGTGAGCAGCACCAATGCAAAAGCTACGTTTGCCAGCACTCCCGCCACCACGACGGCCGCGCGGTCGCCCAGCGGCCGGTTGCGCAGCAGGTCCGGGTCGTCTTTGGGCCAGGGGCACTCCGGGTCATCGTCCGGGAAGGCGACGAAGCCGCCCAGAGGCACTAAGCCGAAGCTGTACTCAACCTCGGGTCCTTGGTAGCTGAACAGCCTGGGGCCGAAGCCCACGCAGAACTTGCTCACGTGCACGCCGCGCCAGCGGGCCATGCCGAAGTGACCGCACTCGTGGACGAAGATGATCCCCGCAAGCACCGCCAGCGCCTCAGCCACGGAGCCCGGACCCTCGAAGCTGAATCCGCTGCCAGCGAGCATCCCGCTGGCGGCCAGCACAGAACCGGCGCCCAGGCCGAGCGCCTGCGGGCAGCGGTGAGGTGGCAGCGCCAGGGGGCAGCGCTGCGGGCCGCACCTCGCGCGCACGCTGCACCCCGCTCTTGGAGACTCTAGGGGCGGACGCCTGCGGCGTTGCCGGGCCAGGTTGCGGCGGCGCAGAGCGAGAGACGCAGAGAAGGCGGCTAAGGCCCCGCGACACCTTGGGCCCGCGCGAGGCGCCTCTTGTGACGTGCCTCCACGCGGCGCGGCGTGTGGCGCGACATACCGGGAGCGGCGTGCCTGCGGACAGCGCCTGCAAGCCGTTCATGGCGGCGAAGGCGCGAAGCGCTTTGGCGGTGGCAGCTCTCCCAGCTGCAACAGGCTAAGCTGCTCTCGAAAACAAACAGCGCTGAAGGGCGCTCAGTCTGCACACTTCGACGGTCGTACGAAGGCAGGGGCGCCCGCGAGTTAGCAGCAGCGCGCCGGCGGTGCCTCCTCCGCGCCACGTGGGCGGGCGCCGCCCGCCGCGTGTGCTGCACACCTCCCGCCTCCGCCTTTCATATACCACTATGTCTGCCATGCTCACCACCTCTGCGAGCCTGTGCCTGCCGACCCGCGTGTCGGTCCGCCGCACGCGTGCGTCGGTCGCTGGCGGTGCGTTGTCGTGGGAGCTGGAGCCGCTGCGCCTCGCATGCGACGCAGTCTGGGCCTGTGAGAGCCTCCCGGGCTGCGGCGGCTTGCTGTCGGGCGGCGGCGAGCCGCGTCCGGTCTGTACTCGGAGACCTGACTCGCTCGCTCGCGCAGTGCCGGTGAGCCGCCGCACCGTCGCCGTCCGCGCAGCGCGCGTCCAGACGGCGGTCCGCGCCAGGTGCGCCTCCTGCTGGCCCGCCGCGCGTGGAGCAGGCGCTGCGACGGGGAGCGAGGCAGCTCCCAAATGCAGGTCTTGGCTCTTAGCCGCAGTATCCGAGGCGCATGCGCCTCCCCAGCACTTGCGCCAGCGTTCAGTGCCCTGGCACCGCCCACGCTGACGCCTCCGTGCCGCACGCAGCGCTGAGGAGAAGCAGGTCGCCTCCACGCTGCCCGCGGCCGCTTTCACCCTCGCGGCTGCGCTCAGCCAGGCCGGCGCGGCCGAGGCTGGTACGTGCCCGCCAGGCGCCCCACGCACCACCCGCAACGTCCCGCGGGTCGCGCAGCCGCGATCGGTCTCCGAACTCTGCGTGTGCGCGCGCGTGATCAACTGCTTTACTCACCCTCCACTCCCTGTCTGCTTCCCCCCAAACAGCCGTGAGCCCCTCCCTCAAGAACCTGCTGCTCTCCGTGCTGGCTGGCGGCTCTGTGCTGGGCGCGATTGCGGTGGGCATCGTCGCCGTGTCCACCTTCGACAAGGTGACGCGCAAGGGCTAAACTCGGGGGCCAGATGGCCAGCGAGGGTGGAGAAGTGCGCGGCTGCGCACTGCTTCCCTGGTGGGCCAACCACGGGCTGTGTGATGTGTTGTGACGTGAGGCATGAGCGTAAATCCGTCAGTGGTCCGTTGTGCTGCGTTGCTTCGTTGGTCGTTGGTCAACACTGAACAGCCCAGCGCCCTCCCTGGCCTCCCTGTTCGCCCAGATGTGGCTCCCAGCACTTGATTTAGGCTCGTGACCTACCTTGAGTGCGTCCATGGCTAGCGGGAGCCTGCAAATGGGCGTGGCCCGTTCCCTGGGCATCTCCTCGCTGCTGTTCCTGGCCGTCGCGCTGCTGCTCTCCAGCCCTGTGCTCTACACGCTGCTCTTTTCGCTGACGGTGGTTGCCTGCGGGCGCTGGGCGGCGCAGCGCGTGGACGCTACCTGGACTGAGCAAAAGCTGAAGGTCTCCTGGCGGGCGCAGCGGCCAGCCTTCGCGGGAGCGCCGACGCGGCCGAGGCCGGCGGCTGGCGCGGCCCCGCCGCAGCCTTGGGGCGGCGCGCTGGGGAGCGAAAACGCAGGCGTTGCGTGGCGTCATGCTCTGGGCGCCCCGCTGGTGGCCAAGGAACTGGACGCGCTGCTTAGCCACGTGGTAGAGGAGTTCGTGAGCGAGCTGTGGTACAAGTCTCTCACGCCGGACGCGTCCTTCCCTGTCCACGTGAAGGACCTGGCAGGCACTTTCCTCGCCGCCTTCGCGCCGCGCCTGCGCGCCCTCAACGCCGGCGCGCTGCTCATCAGAGACACCTGCGAGGTGCTGACAGAGCAGCTGGACTTGTACCGCAGAGTACGGGAGAGGTGCGTGCACCGCGTTCTGCGCCCACTGGCCCCGGCACGCGCACCGCTCACGCCCCGGCACAGCATTGGGGAGGAAACACTGGACAGGTTGAGTCCAGAAGCTCGCGAGCGCGCCTACGCGGCCGAGATGGCCGCAGACGGCGACCTTCTGCCTGCTGCGAGCAGTGTAGAGAGTGAACACGCGGCGCTTCGACGCGTCACCGACGCGCTGCTGAACTACACGCTGCCCGCTGCGGAGTCGCCGCTGATACGCTCGCTGTCGCGCGAGCTGGTGGCTGGGTGCGTGCTGCGGCCAGTGCTGGGCTTTGCCGCACCCTTCTGGCTCAACAAACTGCTCCTCGCCGCGCTCAAAAGCAGCCAAGGCGACGGCGCCGCCGCCGCAGGGGATGCTGCCGCCGGTGCGAGCGAGGAGCTGCTGCATCTGTGCACGGATGGCCACGGACTCTGGGACGGCGCGGCAGCTCATGAGCCGCGGCCGGCGCCAAGGGCACATGATGCATCCGCCTCTGCTGCATTGTCGGTGGATGGCGATGATGAGCCGCAAGTGCAGGCCGTGAGGCGCCTGGATGGCCCAGACCTTGCTTCCTCTTTTGCTGTGGCGCGCGACGGCGTCGACGAGCCCGCGCCCCTGCTTGCCCCCCCTGGCCCCGTGCGTCCCCTGCGCGCGGGCCTGCTCACAGCGCGCGTGACGGGCAGCAGCGTGGTGGGCGACTCGTTCAGCACGCATGTGGCGTACGAGCTGCTTGTGGCTGACGGCCTGGGCGCGCGCTGGCTGGTGCACCGTCGGTTCTCCAACTTCGAGGCGCTGCACAAGCGCCTCAAGGCTCTCCGGGCCCGGGGGCGGCACAAATTGCCTCCCAAGCGCATCTTGTTCCACTCGCCCGAGGGCAACTTCATGGACGCGCGCAAGCAGCTGCTGGATTCGTACCTGCAGGACATTTTGGCGGATGCGCGCCTGTGCGCCAGCCCGGAGGTGTGGGACTTCCTGTCCTCACACAGCCGCAGCTACGTGCCCGCGCCTGGCGGCGGCGGCGTGCTCAAGTCCGTCAGCCTGGGCCTCAGCGCCGGGCTGGACAGCGCCGTCACCGCCGTGCAGCGCGAGCTGGCGGACGCCGGGCGCAAGCTGGACAGGCTCAAGGAGCGCCGCGAACACAGGCCCCACGCAGCCGCCGCGCACAGCGCCGTGCCGGAGGAGGCCCAGCCCGAGGCCGAGGAGCAGGGGAGAGATGAGCGCCAGCGCGGCGGCGGTGAGCCCACCGGGGACACGGACGTGCAGCAGGGGGCGCCCCCGGCTGTGCTGCGTCGCGCGAAGAGCGCCGAATCGCTGTCGCTGTCGCGGCATGACTCCAGCGAGGACGTGGAGAGCCTTGCGAACAGCTTGTCGTACGACCACGACCCGCGACCCGCTGCGCAGCAGGAGCAGCAGCAGCAGCAGCAGCAGCAGCAGCAGCACGCGGGCCATACGCAGCCTCCGCACGCGCATCGCGAGGGCGATGACCCCTCCGGCTTGTCGATGCCCTTGCTTGACCTGGTGGACGCTGTGTTCCGCCTGCGTCAGCGGGGCCTGGTGCGCCGCCGCATGCTGTCCTTTGCGCGCGCTCTCGCGGAGCTGTTCGTGGGCGGCGCGCTGGACGAGGCGCTGGCGGGTCAGCTGCAGCAGCTGCGCAGCGAAGCGGGCGTGGCGGCTCTGGTTGGGGCGGTGCGGGAGAGCCTGTGGCCGGGAGGGGTGTGGCACCGCGTGCAAGCCGCGGAGCAGGCTGCGCGGGAGGGCCGACCTGCGCCGGTGAGCGCGCCGCTGGGCTTTGGGGGCGTGCCGCCGGGCCGTGAGGAGGAGGCGCTCCGAGAAGCCAAGGAGCTGCGCACTCTGCTGCTTGAGAAAGGCGGCGCCGGAGCCGCGGAGCGGCTGGTGGGCCGCACCGCGTACAGGAGGGGCTGCCTGGAGCTGTTTGCGATGCTGCAGTCACCACTCTTTGCGCGCCAGCTGGGCCACACGCTCCTCGAGGCGGCCTTGGCGCAGCTCTTCCCGGAGATGCACGCCACGCTGCTGCACGTGCGCAACGGAGGCGCAGTGAGGGACCTAGAGACTCTCTAGAACACACATACCGTACGCATATATACATCGAGCGAGCAGCGAGGGAAACAAATTCAGACGGTCGGTGTGACGAAGGACTCGACTGACGTACGGTCGGTGGGTCGGTCATCGTCGCTTCGTCGGTCAATTTTCTTAGTTTCACTCCCTCCGCCTGCTCTGTGCCATGCCCGACGCCAAGCCGCTGGTGGTGGCCGTCGACTGCCTGGGAGAGCCCGCGCAGCAGGCCTGCGTGCGCAGCGCACTGGGCAGCAGCGCCGAGCTGGCGGGCGTGGGCTTTGGATGGCCACGCAGCGCGGACGTGGGCGTGCTGGAGCGCGCCGCGGTGGTCCTCATGCGCTCGCTGCACGAGCTCAGCGGCGGCGTGGCCCCCCACCTGAGCTCCAGAACGGTCGTCCTCACAGCGCCCTGGTGCTGGGAGGCAGAGCTGGAGCTGGCTGCCGAGCTGCACGTGGCGCGCGTGCTGCGAGCCATGCCAGGGGGCGAGGCTTTAGCGGAAGAGCGCGCAGATACGGAGGTTGCGCTCATCACCGGCTTGGTGCGTAAGACGTTTGCACTGCAGCTCTGCCTGCAGCGAGGTGCCTGGCTGCCTCCCCACTCAGCCTACCGCGGCGCGCGCCGCTGCTCCTCGCTGCTGGTGGGATTGGTGGGACTAGACGAGAGCACCGCGGGAGTGGCGAAGCGCTGCACTGCGTTTGGCATGCGCGTCGTCTTCGTGCACCCGCTGCCCGCCAGAGACACAATCTGTGAGCCCACAGAGGAGGACCTGGCGCTGGTTTCGGCTGCTATAAAGTGCGGCGCTACGGCTGCGGCCTCGCTCACAGCGCTGCTGGGCAACTGCGACGTGATTGCGCTGCACTCGCCCCCGGAGGCTGGCACGGTGCTTGGTGCGGCCCAGATTGGGGGTTTGCACTGCGGTCAGTACCTGGTGCACACCGGCAGCACGGGGCTGGACTGCGGCGCACTGAAGAAGGCGCTGTTTGCAAAGCAGCTTGCGGGCGCGGCGCTGGACGCGCCCGACACGGACGCCTTCTTGGAAGCAGCCAGCCGTGAGACGCGCGACCTGGTGCTGACTCAGCGCGGGGCGGCGCACAGCGACGAGGCGGACAGGGATGCGGCGCTGCCCGCCGCACGGCTGGCGCTGGCTGTGATCAGAGGGGAGGTGTGAGGCGCAGCCATGACACGGATGTCGCTTCCTGTTGACAGCCACGCAAACGGACGGCAGCTCTTCGTTGCTCGTTGCTTCGTTGCTTCCTGCTCCTGCTCCTGCTCTTCTCGCGCACAGGGTGCTGCAACTCCGCGGTAAAGCTGGCATCATCTGGGCGCGTCAGGGCTCCGCGAAGTGCTTGTCCAGGGGTCCGCGTGCAACAGTGTACGACGGGTCGACGGCCATCCAAGCACGGCCACCAGGTGGTCCCTCCCGCGCCCATCCGCGTCGCGCCCGGTGGCGCGTGCGTGCGTGCGCGTCTCACCATGCCCTGGCTGTACGTGGCGGAGACGGACTACCCAGGCTCCTACAGCGCCTTCTGGTGAGCCTCCCCCGTGCGCTCACAGAGTCTTGGCGCGACTCACGCGCCACCGCCCAGGCTGCTGGTGGACACCTTCGCCGCGGGGCTGGTCTCCTTCCTGCTGGCGCTGCAGTGGCGGTGGTACATCTCCGTGCGCCGCGACGTCAAGCTCTGCAAGAAGAACCTCCTCCTGGGCGTGCTGGACCGCGCCGTGCTGCGCGAGGTGGACATCTCCGAGTTTGCGCTCCTAGGACGCGACAAGAAGCCCGAGGCGCCCAAGGTGCGCTCCGCGCGCGCCTCAGCTCAAGCAAGCGACACCCTGCCACGCGCTGCTGTACGGCCGCAAGCGCGTCAGACCGGCTGTCACTGGCCCGCCCGGCGCTGCGCGTGCGCGGTGGGACGGCGTGCGAGGCAGGAAGGGGCGTGGGTGGGTCGTTTGCGCAGTACCCTAACCGCCCACGAGCGCGCAAACAATGCTGACGCCCCGACCGCTGTGCGCAGCTGGTCGCGCCGCCCCGCCGGCAGTACGCCAAGGCTGTGCTGGACGACGCGAAGCGGCGCATGATTGTGCAGCTGCGCTGGCTGGCCATGCAGGCCAAGGCGAAGCACGACGCTCGCCTGCGCCGGACCCCCGCCGAGTTGGAGGCTGAGAAGTCCAAGCTCAAGCACTACGTCAACCGCTACGTGGCTCGTCGGCGCGCGGTGAACCTGCTGCACGTCATGGCTGCGGACAAGTACAAGGGCGGGAGCCTGGAGTCGAGCGTGAAGTGCCTTGACGCGATGCGCCGCCTGAGCCAGTACGACAGCAGCACGTACATGATTGTGGAGCACGGTGGCATGAACGCGGCTCTGGAGGCTATGGAGAACTACCCCAAGAGCGCAGACGTGCAGTGGCACGCGTGCACGCTGTTTGGCAACCTGGGCCTGTCGCTGGTGCTGCTCTGCCGCCTGCACCTGCACCCGGAGGTGAAGCACGGCCGTACGGCGCTGCTCATCATCCGCGCCGTCGCCGAGTTCCCGCACGACGTGCGCGTCCAGGGCGCAGCCTGCGGTGCGCTCTGGACCCTCGTCATGGCCATCGGCAAGTCTGGCCAGGAGCTCGCCATCCGCGGCGGCGCCGTGCCCCTCCTGGTGGCCGCCGTGAAGAAGCACCCGCACTCTGGCATCGTCGTGTACAACGCCTGCGGCGCGCTGCTCACCATCGCGCAGGGCTTCCCAGACGTGCAGACCATCCTGCAGGGCGACGGCAGCACGCGCGTGCTCAAGGAGGCCATGGACAAGCACGGCGGCATCGAGCACATGTACGGCACGGAGGTTGCAAACCTGGCCGACTGGGTGGCGGTCAACGCAAAGCCCAAGCGCAACATGCCCAACCTACCGGGCAAGGTTGAGTACGTGACCGAGAAGCTGTACCACTCCGAGTATGCCCTGGTGCCAACCATGCCCTCAACCGCGTACCCGCGCATGACGTCACCTAACGGCACAATCGTGTCGCGCGGACGCAAGGGCAACTGAGGGCGCCAAGCGACGGTGTGTGAGTGTGATGTGTTTATAGCGACCAAAGGTGTTCCGTCGAACCGTCTCAAGCCGCCTCTGAGATCTCAGCCTCAGAGTTCTCGCAAACCGCCTCGGCTTGTGGCTGCTCCGGAACCGGCGCCTGGTCCACGCCCTCAGCCGGCGTCTCCACTGGCACTACCTCCGCCTTGGACAGCCGCGGTGCATCGTCAGTCAACGCCGCAGCCGCCTCTGCTGCGAAGGCGGTGAGCGCGGGCGCGTGCTCCCCCCCGTCCTCAGCCAGCCCCGGCAGCTGGCCGAGCGCCAGCGCCATCGCTTGCGCGTCAGCCGCCGCGTGCGCCCGCGCCGCGCCGCCCTGGTGCGCGGCGCGCGCCAGCCCCTCGGCCAGCGAGCGGTCAAAGGCTGCGGCGACGCGCGAGAAGAGCGCGCCGGCCTCCGCGGGCGGCAGCAGCGGGCTGAGCACCCGCGCGAGCGTGGTCAGCTCGCGCCGCACCGACGCAGCCAGCTCGCTGGGCTGGGGCGGCGCCTCGCCCGCGCCCGGCGCAGCCTGGGCGGCCCACCCGGCGGCGGCGGCGGGCAGCGTGCGCGCATGCGCCGCCAGTCGATCGCCGGCGATAGACACCAGCTTGGCGTGCAGCTCGGTGCGGTGGATGCGCAGGTCCGCCAGGCACCGGTCCAGTGACATCAGCAACAGCGCGTGGCGCGCCGGTGGCAGCTGGCGCGCCAGCGCGCTGCGCACGTGCGGCAGCAGCGCCGCCGCCAGCGCCAGCGACTGGCTGGCCAGCGCCAGGTGCTTGGCGGTGATGCTGCGCAGCCCCGCGCTGCCCAGCGCCCCCGCGCCCAGCACCAGCGCGCAGCAGCGGGCGTTGAACAGCTTCAGCGCATCGCTGGCGCGGTGGAGCACCTCAGTGGCCAGAGGGGGTAGCAGGGTGGCCACCTCCACGTACTGCGCCAGGCTGCGGAGGAGCACCAGCGCCGCGGCAACGACGCAGAACTGGGCGCCGTCCAGGCGGACGCCCGCCTGGGGCTGCGGGAGGGGCGCCTGGGGCGGCGCGTGCTGCGGCGGCGGCGGCGGGGGCTGGGGCTGGGGCGGGGGCAGGCCGGTGCCGGCTGATACGAGGGCGTCCGCAAGGGCCTGGAACTCCTGGGGCACGTCGCATCGCGCCCAGGGCTCGCAGTCCAGCGCCGCCGCCAGCTTGGTGGCCGAGGCGGCGTGCAGCTGCGCCAGCAGCGCCTTGGCCTGGGTGCTCAGGCCGGCGTGCAGAGGGGCGGTGCGCCGCGTGGCGCCGCCGCCGCCGCCGGCCGCGCATCCCCTGTCCAGCGCGTCCGCGAACGCCGTGGTGGTCGCCCAGACGCGCGCAAAGTCGGGCGCGCGCAGGCGCGCGTGCACGGGCGCGCGCACCAGCAGCAGCTTGGCCCAGCGCTGCGCAGCCGCTTCGGCGCAGCACCACAGCGCCTCGCAGCTCTCCCGCAGCAGCTCCTCCCGCGCGCCGCCGGCGCAGCGCAGCTGGGCGCACACCAGCGAGTGCACCGCCTGCGCGCGGCTCAAGATGCGGAGCAGCGCGGCGGAGACACCCTCCAGCAGCGCGCAGTAACTGGGCAGCGGCAGCGCGCGCAGGCGGTCGCCCAGTGAGCGCTCGCCGGCCGCGGCGGAGAGCGCCGGCAGTGCCGCCGAGGAGGGCGGCGCAGAGGCGGCTGCGAGGGCAGCGGCTTCGTCGCCTCCAGCCTCTGCGGCTGCTGCGGCGGCGCCCGTTTGGTGCAGCGCCGCGGCGAGCACCTCCTTGACTGCGGCGCGCACGTCGGTGGTGAGAGCGTCACGATGCGCGCGCAGCGCCGGGCGCAGGCGGCCAAGCCGCAGGAGCGCCGCCACGATGGGAGTGGCCACCCCTCCCAGCGCATCGTCCTCCACAGCATCTCCCTCGCAACAGGGCGCGCTGTCATTGTAGAGCGGATCCAAGGCGTCCGCGTCGCGCGCGTCCGCAGCGGATGCCGCATCTTCAGGTCCCGCCTGTGGAGCCTCCGTGGCGCCATCAGAGGCGACGGCGGGGTCATCCAGCCCCGCGTCCGCCCGGCGCGCGGCGGCGGCGGCGGCGGCGGCGGCGGCGGCGGCCCTGAGCAGCGGCTGCAAGACGTGCGGGGGCAGCGCAGCGGCGCGCAGCCGCGCTGGCCGCGCCACGCGCACGAACTCGGCGCGCAGCTGCGTCTCTGCGGCGGCGGCGGCCGCCTCCAGCCGGCCGGCCAGCGGGCGCGCGCACAGCAGGCGGCTGAGCTCTTCGCTGGCCAACGCGCGGCGGGTCTCCTCCAGCACCTCCAGCGCGCCGCCGAAGTCGCCAGCCTCCAGCAGCAGCTGCAGGTCGTTGAGCGCCGTGACTACAGCCTCCAGCGCCGACAGCAGTGCGTGCGCCCGCCGGACGCCCTCTCGCCTGCGCTGCAAAGCCTGCAGGCGCACAGCCGCGCCCATCACTGTCTCGTCCAGCTGACGCACCGCCCCGCGCAGCGCAGCGCAGCGGGTGCGGGTCACGGAGATGCCGGTGCTGAGGTCGGCGAGCACTCCGAGCGCCTCGAAGAAGGACTCGCTGCGCTCACAGATCTCAGCCTGAAGGTGATACTCAACCGCGTCCGTGTACCCGCTCAGACGCTCCTGCAGCACCAGCGACTGCGGCGACGGAGGCGTGAGACGCAAGGCCCAAGCACACGAGCGCGAGCGCGCGCCTGGGATGCCGGCAGCGCCCCTTCGCCGCAGACCTGCGCGAAGGTGCCCGGGTGGCCGAACTCAAAGTCGCGCGCGAAGAAGATGACGGGCACCTCCGTCATCGCCTGCGGAGGAGAGAGCGAGGCCACTGTGGTGAGCTCCTCGGCAAAGCAGCTGCAGAAGCACGCCTCGCTGCAGCGCGCACCTGCAGCAGACTGTCGCCCGTTGTTTGCACGGCGGAGCCAGGTTGGCCCCTCCCTCCTGTGAGACCCGAGGGAGGCGCGTGAGCAGCAGAGACAGGGTTTTGCAGGAAGCGCGAGCCCACGAGAGAGCGAGAGAGCGGGAGAACGAGAGCCCACGCACGCGCACCAGGCTGGTCCTCTGCCCCGCAGGCTCTGGGCGTCTCCTGCGCCCGCCGCGCCTCGCGAGCAGCCACAAACGCCGGGTAGGTGCCCGCCAGACTGCGCAGGTACCGCTCGAAGTGTGCCGCGCTCACCTCCGGCAGCACGCCCGGCGCCAGCTGCGGCACGCCCGCGGTGGGCTCCGTGAAATAGCTGTACACGTCCGTCAGCGCGTCCATCATGCCGCCCGCTTCGTTGGGGTCGTTCAGCACGCTCTGCCAGCTGCCTAGACCAGCGAGCACAGGACTGGGCGATGCGCCTGGCGCCGCGCCCGGTGGAGGCGCAGCCATGGCGGGCTGCCGGGCTTGCTCACTCAGAGCTCACTGCAACGAAGGCCCCCCGCGCACTGCGGCGCGCGCGAACATAAGTCGAGCGCGGAGCTGAGCGAGCGTAGGACACGGGAGGAACACAGAGGACGAGGTGCGTGCGTTTAGTGCTCCGTTCGTTCGATGCGTTAGTTGCTTTTTGACGAGAATGAACAGCCCTGCCACTGTGCGCTCCGTTGGTTGTTGGACTCTCACGCGTGTCATTGCAGGTACTTGGAGTCAGCGGGCAGCAGCTGTTTGGTGAGCCAGGAGCCCTTCTTGCTCCCCGTTGTCTCTTGCTCCATCACAAACACAAAGTCTTGCGTGGCGCTGCCCTTGCGCACGCTGGCGCGCACGAGCACCCTACCGCTGGGAAGTTGCTCGTCGGAGGAGAGCTGGAAGGCTGGGAGGGGCGTGAGTTACGCTCGCCTCGTGCGGTGCGGGCACGCACAGTCGCTATCGAACAGCTGCGGGTAGACGGCTGTGATGCCAAGGAAGTGGTCCAGGTGATACAGGTCTGCAGCAGAGAGACTGAGCCACAGCGAGAGGAACAAGCTAGGAGCCACCACGCCATGCCGTGCTGGCTGTGCCGTGCCTTTGCTGAAACCGAAGTAGCGTGACCGTTCCATGCTGCCAGCCTCCAGTGCGAACTCGTAGAGGACGTGCACGCCGTGGTCTGCTCTAGGGCTGTTGTTGCGCTGGGCTGCCTCCAGTTGCACAGCGACCGACTCGCGGACGGACAGCGCTGCAGAGGGAAGGCGCAGCGGTGCAGCGACGTTCTGCGGGTTCTCGCTCTCAAAGTCCTCGCCCACTGCGCGCACGGCCAGGCGGCAGCGAGCAGTGGGCGCCTTCCTTTTGCCCCTTTCTGTGCGAAAGGCGGGCAGCGCGCAGATGGCTGCTCTCGCCATCACTCACTCCGCTTTGAACGCTCTGCTCTGTCGGCAGTCGGCTTGCCGGCAGAAGCAGTGACGATTTCACACTAGCAGGAGCAGGTCCGGAGCAGGTCCCGCCGGGCACCGCTGGGGCCACCACGTGCTGCCTAACACTGCAACAGGAGCAGCGAGCGAGGCAGGTTTGCTGCCTGCGGCATTCGAGCCCGCCGCCGCCTTGCTTGAGCCGTTGAGCGGACCTTCAGCTCCCCCCCCCCCGGTCCCCCCCTAGGGTCCGCCTCTCTTTTGCTGGCGGCGGAGGAGGACCGGCCTGCTGGTGGGCGGGGCCGCCAGGCCAGCAAAACGACACGCCCATCTTGCCCTGTCGGACTGTCCGACAGAACCGTGTCGGACTGTCGGACATGATGTCCGACACCAAGCTGCTGCATGCTGCTGCGTGCCGGCGCCTGCGCGCCACCAGCAGCAGTAGAGCCGCGCCTTCCGCCGGCTGAGTCTTGGTTGTCAGCGCCATGGCGCGCCTCTCCGCCACGGTCACGGTTCTCGTGGCGCTGGGTTCTCGCCTCGCCGGTACGTGCGCGCTGGTGTGGATCTGCCCGCGCGGGCGTGCCTTGCCGCGCCACCCGCCGCCACGCGCCCTAGCTGCGTCTCAGTCGCTGCGCTTTTGCAAGCCGCACGCTGTCGGTTGGTTGCTCGCAGCTTTGGCGCGTGGTGCTGCAGCGGCAGTGGTTACTCGTTCTGTAACACCCCCTGGCTCGCCTTCTCCCATATGCCCTGCGCGGTAGCGCTGTGCGCGCTGCAGTGTGCACACCAGGCTGCGGCATCCGCCTCCCCTTCTGATGCGCGCCATGGCCGCGGCTGACGCTCGTGCCGCAGGCGTCTGCCGCCCGACCCTCGCCGCTGGCGCTGGAGGACGAGGGACGCGCGTCGCGCTCGCTGCTGGCCACCATCCCGTACCTGAAGTCGGCGCCCACGCCACCCAACTCAGTCCAAACTAAGCCCAATTACTGCACGCCGTTCACGTACACCACCTCCTCACGTGTGAATACGGAATTTCCGTCGGAAGTTAAGTGGATGTCGACGTGCCCCGTCACGGCGCCCGTGATGCCGTACGGCGCGGTGCTGGTGTTCGGCGGCAACCCCAACGTTCTGCTGTGGACATAGCAGATATCCACCGGGGGCGCAAAAACGCTCTACCGGCTCATCGCGCCCGGCAACGCGCTAGACACGGGCGTCGTGTACTCGGCGTCAGGCAGCTACGGCAGCACGTACCTGCCGCCATCACAGAACAGCCAGACATGGACAATCCGGCTGGGCTGCCAGCTCTACCAATCCAACCATGCTCCTGCTGATGCTTCCACTGCAGGTTCTGGTTGGCAACCCCCCCCAACTCAGTCATGCTCCGGCCAGGCGGGGTGGATGCTGTTTCCCAATGCGGCACCGCCGCCGCCCAGCCCGCCGCCGAGCCCACCGCCCCCGTCTCCGCCGCCGCCGCCGCCGCAGGTGTTCCGCACGGGCACGTGCCCGAAGTTCGGCTCCGGCCTGGGCAATGCGGGCATCTTCGGCCATGGCGTCTTCAGCAACTATCGCAACATCGCATCGTGCACTGTGAACGTGCCGCCGGCGCCTGATGGCTCCGTGCTGACGTACGGCACCACCAACATGGCGGGCGCTCAGTGCAGGTGTGCTCCGGGCACGCCTTGGTGCACCTCGTGCGCCCTCTGACGCATCCACGCGCCGCGCCCTGCTCGGCGCAGCGGCAACACCTATCTGTCAGTGAATGCTAACAAGGTGTCCTCCTCTTCGGACGACTACGGCAGCAGCAAGTGCTCCTACGCGCAGGTGGTGCTACCGCCAACTCCGCAGGGCCAGCAGTTCTCCATCGCGCAGGGCTGCAACAACGGGTTCTCGGCGTGCAGCGGCACGACCGCCTGGTCGCTGACGCTCAACATGCCGCCACCGCCGCCACCGTCGCCGTCGCCGAGCCCCCCGCCGCCGACGGTGTACAGCTCGCAGCAGGTGCTGTCCGAAACGCAGCCGTTCCTGCAGCGCGTGGTGGGCCCTGGCCAGAACAACCCGCACGCGGTGAACAACGGCGCGAGCAGCACGAGCACGGAGACAACGGCGAGCGGCAACGTGAACTTATGGGAGGACACGACGACAACGCTGGCCAGCCAGGTTGGCCTGGGCAACGGCCACACGACGGCGCACTCGACCACGACGGACACTACCGCGACGGGCAACCCCGTGACGAACACCGTGGTGAACAAGCGCACCTCCACCGACCACCTGGTGGACGTCAGCGTCAACGTCAACGTCAGCTCGACGCTGTCGGCTCCGCTGTGCAACGGCGCGCCCTTCCTCATAGAGAACCAGCAGAAGAACCTGTGCCTGCATGTCAAGGGCAGCGCCACGGGCGGCAGCTTCACGCTGGCGCCCAACGTGAAGCGCCCCGTCATCACGCTGAAGTGCATCGAGGGCAGCCCCAACCAGCAGTTCTCCTGGCTGCCGGGCGCTGCCAGCGGCCAGCTGCGCCACGACACCTCCGGCCTGCTCCTCTCCGTCAACCTGGGCAACGACCCCAGCGTGCGCGACGGCTCAGGCGTTACTGTGCTGCCCGCGGCGCAGGACGCCACGACGCAGTCCTGGGTCTGGTCCAACCCAACGTCGGGCGGCACGCTCTCCTCCGCGGCGGACCCGGCCTTCCAGCTGACGGACGCACTGGTGAATGCGGGCGCCAGCATCGGCCTGCCAGTGCACATGTGGCACATGGTCAAATCGCTGCCCTCCGGCGCGCCCAATGGCGCCTGGATGGCGGGCTGCTGAAGAGGCGTGCAGCTACACGCAAGACTCTGTAAAAATGCGCTTTAAGAGCCCCCTGCTGCCGGCCCCGGGCGCCCCAAGCCGCGACCAACGCGCAGCCCACGGTCGAGACTGGGAGAACACCCCTCTATTTTATTTCTCATCCGTCTGTTTCCTCCCGCGCCGGCAGCGCTCCATCTTCGTCCCTCACTTTGGGCGCCTCCGGCAGCTCATCGCCCGCGAGGTTGAACACGCGGCCGCCGCGGCCCTCGATGCGGTCCTCGGGCCGCGCAGGCAGTCCCGCGTTGGGCAGGCATCGGTTGCGCTGCTCGGGGTCCCTCGGGTCGCAGGGCTCCGGCAGCACCTCTGCGCGAAGCAGCTTGTTGATGCGGAACTCCTTGTTGTAGAAGCGGTCCAGACGCTCCTGGTCGTATCGCTCCCGGTTGGCTGCGGAACTGTCTCGCAGTCTGCGCGCCAGCTGGCTCGTTTCCTCCTCCACCGCGCGGCAGCTGCCGTCGGCGCTGCAGAGCTCCGCCCGCGCCGCGTCCGCGCCGAGCAGCAGCAGGCTGAGCGCCACCCCAAGCAGGGCTGGCAGCGGCTGCTGCTGCTTCTGCGCGGGCACAGCGGGGAGGAGCTCGTCTGCCAGGAACGCCCTTATCGCATCGTTGACCAGCTCCGGCACCTCGTCGTGCGGACAGTGCCCTGCCTGGAGGAGCTGGACGCGCGCGTTTGTGCAGCGCTCCCCCAGGCTGCGCGCCCTCGCAGCCGCGTCGTTGAGCGGGTCCAGCGCGCCGTTGAGCACCAGCGTGGGCCCGCCGAAGCCGCTCACCAGCCGGTTCAGGCTCCGCGGGGGGGGCAGGTAAAAGGCTGAGGCGAACACGGCGGCGGCGCCCGAGTCAGCTGCCGCGCGTTCGATCTCGCCGGCCAGCCACGCGTCCGCCTTGTCCGGACACACGGGGTAGCACCTCTTGAGCGTAGCGGCCACGCTGCGCTCCAGGTAGAACAGCAGCCCGGCGGTGAGCGCGTTGACCACCAGCGCAGGCAGCGTGCGCCTGGCGGCTGGGGGTGCATCGGGCGCGTCTCCGTCGTCGTCGCGGATGGGCCCTGCGCTGTTGAGCAACACCAGGCCCGTCACCAGCCCCGGGTAGTCGCAGGCAAGCGATGCGCTCATGAAGCCGCCGATGGAGTTACCGGCGACCACCCCGGGCTTGCGTACCACTGTGCGCGCAAAGTCCGCGAGGAAGGCGGTCCAGAGCTCCGCGCTGTAGGGCAGCGCCGCCTTCTCGGTGCGCCCGAAGCCGGGCAGGGTGGGCGCCCACACGCCGCAGTGGGCGGACAGGGGTGCGGAGTTGCCGCGCCAGTGCTCCGCGAAGGCGCCGAAGCCGTGGGCCAGCAGCATCGCGGGGGCGCCGGGCGGGCCGGGGGCGTGGGTGTACGGCACCAGGGCGCCCCGCCAGCGCCACCAGCGCGCAGGCAGGCCGCCGCGGGGGGGCTGGGAGGGGCTGCCCGGCCGACGGTCGCTCAGCGCCAGCGCCGTGTGGAAAGCGGAGCGTTCAGCAGCATCCAGAACCGCGCGCGCGCGCCGCACGCAGCGCACGTCTGCCAGCGCCCCGGACAGGTGGACCCGCAGCGCCTCGTTGGCCACGGCGGCGGCCACGCGCGGGCTGAGCAGGCCCAGGTGCGCAGCCTGCGCAAACAGCACCGCGTGTGCGGTTCCCTCGCGCTCCCCGTCCGCTGCGTCGGCGGCGGCTCGCACGCCCGCGTCCTCCCCGAGGCCCACCAAGCAGCGCAGCGCACGCAGCGCGCCAGCCTCGCTGAGCTCGAAGGGGGAGGAGGGGAAAGAGAGGGGTCCGGCTGCAGCAGAGGTGAGGTCCGCGGTTCCTTCACCAGCTGCGCCACTGTCTGCGGTGAAACGAAGGCCGGCGTCTGCGTCTGAGGGCGGCAGGAGCGCGCCGCGCAGCGCCTTGTGGCGCCTCCAGTTGCTCTCCTGCGCCGGCTGGTTCGCCCAGACGGGCAGCTCGCAGGCGTGGAGGCGCACGCCGGCGCTGGCCAGCGCCGCAGCGGCAGCCTCCTGCACCTCGGCGAGCACAGTCTCGGGCTCGCACGCGGCAAAGACGTCGGCAGCCACAGCGGCAGCGCAGAGCGAAGGCAGCACCTCCGCCGCACTGCCCCTGCGTACCAACAGGTCGCCGCCTCGCGCACGCAGCGCAGCCCTGAGTGCCTCCAGCGCCACTGCGGGCGGGGCCTCCTCGCCGGCGTCCACGTACACGCACGTGAGTGGCTCACAGCGCTGAGCCGCGGCTTCCAATAGCGCCGGGTGGTCCCTCACGCGCAGGGCAGAGCGGGTGAACAACACCACGCCCGCTCCAGCGCGGCAACGAAGCCGCAGAGAACGACCACCGCAGACGCAACCTGGCGGCACCCGGCGCGCTGCGAGCTGCGAACGCCGTTCATCCGGAGCGTTGTTGGTTACTCCCGTAGAACTTGGGAGCGTAGCGAAACGCGTGGAGAAACACGCCCTCATGCCAGCACGGGAGTAACGTTTGGACGGACTCGAACAGGTGACGTCACGGCTGCTGTTCGACCAACCAGTGCACTGTTGCCTTCCGGTGTCTTTGTGACTCCCGTTGACTCTGCTGGTGCTTTCCCTGCGTGCATTGAGCAGAGGTTGCAGGGCGGTTGAGCCGACCCCATGCAGCTCCCCTGCCTGGCCCGCACGGCACTGGCGCACTCTCTGGCGCTGCGCGCTCCCGTGTCGCGCGCGTACGTCGCCGCGCGGCCCGGCCAGGCGCGGCTGAGCTCGCAGGCCGCGACGCGGCCGTGCGGGGGGGGCGGCGTGCGCACAGCCGTCTCAGACTCTGCCGAGGAGCTGGCCTCCGAGCCGCCCGCGCCCGCCCGCAGCAGCGCCGAAGAGCCTGCGGCCGCCACCTTTGCGTCGCTCGGGGTGCGTGCGCGCACACGCACTCGCACTCTGCACCCAGCCCCAGCCGCCGCCACGCTCGCAGCCTCTCACTGCTCGCCGCAGGTTGCGCCCAGCCTGGTGACCTTCCTGGCGTCGCAGGGGCTGAATCAGCCGACGGGCGTGCAGGCGCGCGGCGCTGCAGGCGTCCAGGTGAAGCCCGCCTGACGCACCCCCCCAGGCGGCTGCCATTCCGCTGCTGCTCACAGGCAAGAACGCGGCCATTCAGGCTCAGACGGGCTCCGGCAAGACCCTGAGTGCGTCTGCGTCGCCTGGTCCGCCTGTTCTCGCCCTCTGACACTCGCGGCGTGGCCCCAGCCTACCTGCTGCCCTTCCTCACGTCCGTGCTGGCCGAGGAGGGCCCCGCCCTGTGCGGCTCTGCGCGCCGCAAGAACGACGCGGTTCTGGGCATCGTGGTCGCCCCGTCTCAGGAGCTGGCTATCCAGATCGTGCGCACCGCCGAGGCGCTGCTGGGGCCGGCTGCGCGCCACCTGGTGTGTCAGGCGATCGGCGGCGCCAACATGAAGCGCCAGCTGGAGGCTCTGAAGCGGGACCGTCCGGTGCTGGTGGTCGGCACGCCAGGTCGCCTGGCTGAGCTGTCGCTGCTGGGGCACCTGCGCACGCACCACGTGCGCACACTGGTGCTGGACGAGGCTGACGAGCTGCTGGACCGGGTGTACGGGCGCCACCTGGCTCGGCTGGCTGAGCACACGGGGCGGGCGGTGTTTGCGGGGCGCCAGACGCTGCTGGTGAGCGCCACGCTGACGCCGCGCACGCTGGCCGCCTACGCGCCCTGGTGCGCGCAGCCGCAGCTGGTGCGGGTGACGGGGCGGGAAGGGGAGGAGGGGTACCGGGCGCCGGAGGAGTCTGAAGACCCAGACGACCCGGGCCCGCCGCCCGCGCTGCCGGCGCACCTGCAGCACGTGTTCGTGAGCGTCACCGACTCGCGCATGCGGGTGGACCTGCTGCGGCGCAGCATCCACGCGCTGGACGCGCAGCGGGCGCTCGTCTTCCTCAACTGGGGCCGCCGCCTGGCAGACTGCGCCGCCAAGCTGGCCGCGCGCGGCATGGCCGTGGGCGCGCTCCACGGCGGCATGAGCAAGGCTGAGCGGGGCGGCACGCTCGCCGCCTTCCGCGCAGGCAAGCTGCGGGCGCTGCTCGTCACTGACCTGGCGGCGCGGGGGCTGGACGTGCCCGAGTGCGACGCCGTCTTCAACCTGGAGCTGCCCTCGGACGGAGTGCACTACGCACATCGGGCGGGGCGCACCGCACGCGCGGGGCGACCCGGTCGGGTGGTGACTCTGGTGGAGCCCAAGGAGCACTTTGTGCTCCGCAAGTTTGAAAAGGCGCTCAGCGTGCAGATCCAGGAGGCAAACGTGGGCGGCGGAGAGTTCCGAAACGTATCGGACATCAACAACGCAATCCTCAACGCCAAGCCAGCTTCCAAGGCACCCGCCGCTTACCACCCCCGCTGATCACGCTGCTGCTATGCCCGACGCGCACGCACTGCCACCTGAAAACCGGGAGCTGTTGGAGTTGCTAAAGTGCCGCCGCGGTGCCCTGCTCCGCTCCACTGCGCCGGCTGCGGCGCTTCCGACAAGCGCCTTCGCGCCTGCTCAGCCTGTGGTGTCCCACGCGCAGCGTGCGTGACTCAGGCGTGGACCGCGGGCGCACACAAGGCGGAGTGCAAGCGTCTTTAAAATCCTAAAAGCGCGCTAGACTATTGGACCATAAGTGCATACGTGGCGGCTATGGGCCCATAAAGTTTATCGCCCGTCTTAAAAGGGGCGTTAGAGCACAAGGCTGGACTAGTTGGCGCAGGTGGCCATCCAGTTGGCGTTGGGCGTTCCCGAGGGCAACGACTTCTGCAGGTGCCACATGTGGACGGGGAGGCCGATGTTCGCACCCGCGTTGACCAAGGCGTCGGTGATCTCGAACAGCTCGTTCACGGTGGTGGCGATGATGCCACCCGTGGCGTAGCTGGCCCACGCCCAGGTCTGCGGCGGCGAGTTGGCAGCGGGGGTGGTGACGGTGACCAGCGCGCCGTCAGTGACGTCCTGCGAGGTGGAGAGCGCCAGACCGGATGCGACGTGCAGCAGCGAGCCGCCGCCCGTGGACGAGGGCACCCAAGAAAAAAGCTGGTTCGGGCTGCCTGTCACGCACTGCATGGTGATCACCGGACGCCGGATCGTCGAGCTGACCTGGAACGGGGAGCCGGTGCCCTTGACGTGGAGGCACAGGTTTTTGGCCACGTCCATGATCTGGAAGCTCGCGGCGTTGCAGATACCCGCCACGGCGGGGATGACAGGTGCAATGTCGTCGCTTGTCACATCCGTGGTGCTGGGGTGTACATTGACCGTCAGGTGGGTGCGCGGGTGGTTGGTATCCGTGACATCTGTGGTGGTGATCACAAGACAAGATACGAAAACGAAGAAACGCACACCACAACACAGAGAGAGAGAGAAGTATTTTACAAACGTTACGCGCCGCCAGCCCCGGCAGGCACTTCAGTAGCAGAAGTGACTTCGATGCGCAGCCCGCCCACTAGCCCTCCAGCGGAGGGCAGCAGACGCGCTGAGCATCTATGTCGCTGAAAAGGTCCATATCGATTGTCAATTTTCAAGCTTGAATAGAGTTTCCCCTTGTAGTGCATAGCACAGCAGGCCGCGGTCCCGTACCGCGGCTTTTTATGTTAAAAACAATAACATCGCGCGCTCGCCACTCACAGCTCCCCCGCAACGGGCTGGCTCAGCGGCAAATCCGGGTGCGCCAGGCACAGCATGAGCTTCACCGCCGCACATTCGGGCGTCATCTGCGGCCCCGCCTGCACCCCCAGCTCCAGCGCCAAGCTTCCGCTGCGGTACAGCTCCGGGTGCAGCGTGCCCGCGCCGCATTGAGAGGCGAGGTAGACCTGGAGGCCCTTCCTGCGCTGCTGTCGCAGCCAGGGCAGCCAGCCGTGCATGGGCAGGTCCGGCATGTTTCCCACACCGAACGTCTCCAGCACCACGCCGCGCACGCCGCGCGCGTAGACGTCTCCGTATGCCTGGCGCGGGTCAGAGCCGGGCACGATTGGGATTCGGAGCACGTTTGGGTTGAGCTTGAAGCGCGGGCGGTACACCCCTCGCTGCTGCTCGGAGAGCATCACCGCCGTGTTCCACCCCACATCCACGCCCAGCTGCGCCAGGGGTGGGTAGGAGGGGGTGCTGAAGGCCCGGTAGGCGCTGCTGTTCGTCTTGCTCGCCCGGTTGCCACGCAGCAGCACGCCGCCGAAGCAGATGCACACCTCGCCGCAGTGCACGTGCGGCGGCGTGAAGCTGGCGGTGGCGCAGGTGAGGGAGTCGATGAGGTTCTGGCGCGCGTCGCTGCGCGGCATCGCGAGTGGCAGCTGCGACCCAGTCAGGATGATGGGTTTTCGGAAGCCAGCCAACAGCAGGCTCAGCGCGGAGGCCGTGTATGCCATCGTGTCGGTGCCGTGCACCAAGATGAAGGCGTCGAAGTGGGAGCGAGCCGCGTGCAGCGTCTTAGCTATCTTGAGCCACTCAGGAGGGCCGATGCGGCAGCTGTCCTTGTTGAAGAGGACATGCACGTCCAGGTTGGCGAAAGTGCGCAGCTCTGGAATGGTGGCCAGGAGGTCCGCCAGCATGCGCCCGGGCTGCATCTGCTTGGTGGTTGGGTACACGCCGCCGGTGCCCTCCTTGAGGCGCAGTCCTTCCCCGCCGAAGTCCTCGTCCGCGTCGTAGCTTGCGCCGGGGTCCATGCCCAGCGTGCCGCCGGTGTGCAGCAGCAGCACGCGCGGCAGCGGGCGGGTAACCATAAGCACAGGGCCGCTCTGCGTTAGCTTCACGCCCCGCAGCGAGTCGGGAGTCAGCAACGCGCCGCCCTTGGAGGACAGCGCCAGCTCCTTGCCCAGCGAGTCGCTGTGCTCCAGGTCGCTGGCGGGCGTGTGGAAGAGGACACGCGAAGGGTCGCTGGTGCTAAAGTCCTGCGGCACAAACGCCTCAGCCTCACGCATGGCGCCCTCGTGGTCAGCGCCCTCCTCGTCAGACTCGACGTCGCTGGCGTCTGCGCCAGCCTGCAGAAGCACACGCAAACGGGGGTGGGCAAACTCAGAGACCCCGCTGGCGGCAAAACGCGGCTGCGCCTGGACGGCGGTGAGCGCCCGGCTTTGCGCACCGCGGTGGGCTTGCGCGCGGTCTTGGACGGGCGCCCGCGGCGGGGGGGCGGCTTCTTCGCAGCGCTGGCACTCTCTGAAGCCGCCTCAAGCGGCGCTACCTCCGGCACCACAACGCTCTTCAACGCGGCGCCGTTGCCCTTCACGCGCTGACGCAGCTGAGCGCCGGCGGGACGAGCAGGCCTCCTCAGCGCCGCGCCCAGCGCGCCAGCACTGTGACGTGCAGACGCGCAGGGCGCGTGCAGGACGCAGGAGGAGGACAGAGCCTCCATCCGAGCACGCAGACAGACAGCGAGGAGCGGAGGCCGCGCAAAACGTGCGTCACCGTGCTGCCTCCTGTCATGCACGAGCGCCCCGTCGTTCAGACGTAGTGTCGTCGACTTGTCGTACACTCCCCCTTGTACAGCGAGCGCCGCCGTCGGCGAACAGCGGCAGCGGTCATCATCAGCGCCCAGCCCCCCAGCGGAGAGCACTCACAGCAAGGCCCTCGCCTGGCGTATCGGGTCTGGAAGCCTATAACCCGCCAGAGCACCAAGGAGAGCGCAGTGTTGCCCGATGTTGCTCCTCGACACGCGGCCGCTGCCCTGCGCGCGCAGGCTGAGCTGCCGGCAGCGCAGCGCAGCGTGCCCCGCCGCCCGCAGAGTGCCAGAGCGCGTCGTGCGTGCTGACACTGCGCCGGCGCTGCGCCGCTGCTGTGTCGCGCCGCGCCTCTGCTGCACCTCAGCCGCCGGCGGCGGCTTCGCTGCGGAGCCGTTCCGTCCCAACGCGAGGCGCGTGCGCCACCTGCGCTGGCGGCTCGCCCTGACGCTCCCTCGCCCACAGTCGGCGCCGCCTGGGCCTCCAGCGTCTCCTGGAGGGCATCTCTGAACGCTGGGCCGCCTTCTGCGACCAGCCGCTGCAGCGCCGCGCAGCCGCCACCGTGTGGCTGGTGCTCTGCCTGCGCGTGGCCCAGTTTGTGCCCCTCCCTGGCTTTGCGCACGCGCCGCCGGGCGCCGGCGCGCAAGCCAATGTGCTCAACCTGTTGCTGCCCACCGACCTGGGCGAACTGACTGTGAGCACGGCCGGGCTGAGCGTGTGCCACATGGGCATTTCCCCCTACATCACCGCCTCCATCGCAATGTCCTTCGCCCTTGCCGCGGTGCCGGAGCTGCGCCAGTGGCGCAAGGATGCCGGCGCGGAGGGCACGGACATCATTGCGCAGTGGGGGCGGCGATTGGGGCTTCTATGCAGCCTGGCACAGGCCACTTGGACAGCCTTCTCGCTGCGCTCTGCAGCTGCGCCCATACTACAGGCCATGCCGCTGCCGGAGTATCTGGCATGCACTGTCTTCCCTCTGGCGGCGGGCACCAGCTGCCTGATGTGGCTCGCAGAGGAGATCACACGCACCGGCATCGGCCAGGGCACCAGCGTGGCCATCAGCCTGTCTATCGTGGGCGGCTACGCCTCCGCGCTGCGCAGCATCGTGCCAGCCTTGCTGTCAGGCAGCATAGCTGGGTACGTGCCTGCTTTGGCATGCCTGGCGTTTCTGGCGCAGACGGCGCTGGCGGTGCTGGTGGTGGAAGGTGTGCGCAAGGTGCCCATCGCCTTCTTCCAGCTGCAGGGCGGCGCGGGGGCCGGGGGCGCGGGCCGGAGGGCCACCGCGCTGAACGACGACCACATCCCGTTCAGGGCAAACCCGACGGGTGTGCAGCCGGTGCTCTTCGCGGTGTGCCTGCTGGAGGGAACGCCTGTGCTGCTGGCGGCGCTGGGCGCGCCTGCGGCTCTGCTGCAGTCGCTCGCGCAGCTGCTCAGCCCCCAGGGGCTCTTCTACTACGTCGCCTACGTTCTGGTGGTCTTCGCATTCTCCTTCCTGGATGTGGAGGACACGCCTGCCGAGGTTGCCGAGTACATCTTGAAGGTTGGGGCGCGCGTGCCCGGCGTGCGCCCGGGCGAGGCAACTGTCGCCTTTCTGCGGGACACCCAGTTCCAAGCGCGCGCCTGGGGAGGCCTGCTGCTCAGCCTGCTCTCCGCGCTCAGCATGGCTGCGGACAAGTACATGCACGCGCAGTTCGGCAAGAGCATCGGCTTCACCAGCCTGCTCATCATCACCGGCACGGTGCTACAGATGCGCCGACAAATCAGAGCCTTCGCGGAGAAGCCCAAGCTCAAGGCCACGCTGGCGCAGCTGTAAGATGGACAGTGCGGCGGATGCGCAGACACGTGAGAGGCGCAAATTCGTTTGAGCTAAATTGCTAAATTTTGCGTCAGACGTCCGCCCTCGCTTCCCGTTTGCACCCATGGCTATGGCCGTGGACCTCAGCGAACTGGTGAAGCAGGTGTCTTTCGCGGGCAGGGCTGCGCCTAGCGAGGTCGCTGCGGTCTGGGGCGGTCTGTGCGAACACATTGCAGAGCGTCTGGCGTCCGGCGTCGGCGTGCAGCTTCCCGGGCTGGGCTGCTTCGCCGTGGGGCCCGCGTTCGTGCTGGACGCGGCGCGCTTCGGCGGCGTGAGCCTGAGCGCAGCGCGCGGCGGACTGGCCACTCCGGGCGCTCCCTCGCAGCCCGTGGGCTTCCACGCCGTGGCGGTGCGCGCGCGCGTGCGTCGCGTCGCGTGCACGCGGCTGGTGCGGCTGCTGCTGGAGCGCGTCGCGGGGTGCGTGAGTGCGCGCGACCCGCTGGCGCTGGACTGGGGCCTCGGCTGCCTGCTCTACGACGGGCGGCTGCGCTTCGCCTTCAGCGACGCCTTCCTGGCGCGCTGCGGCCTGGTGCCGGCGCCCAGCCGCGCGCCCAGCCGCCTCCGCGCCTCCATGAACCCCGGCGGTCAGCAAGCCGCAGCTGCCGAGGACGCCCTGCTGGCCGCCTGCCGCGCCGCGGACTGGCGCTGCACGGGCACGCTGCCGCGGAATGCCGTGGAGGCGCTGCTGCGGGGGCCGTGCAGTGGCTGCGTGGCGGGGATGGAAGCGTTGACTCTGCTTGCACTTCTGGAGACGTGCACCTTGGCGGGCGCGCAGTGCGACTATCGCGCCCTCGCGCAGCACCTGGCCGCCCGCACGGCGCAGCCGGCGTCGTCGGCGGCCGTACGAAGCCCGCCTCGTCAGAGCCCCTCCCGTGCGGCGGCAGCGCCTGTGCCTGCTCCTGTGCCTCGCTCGGCTCCGCCCCGCCCACCGACACCCCTGCCCCTGCCCAACGACGCCTTCCTCTCCCGCCCCGCAGTGGACGCGCTGAACCGCGCGCTGCTGGCGGCGCGGCAACAAGGCAGCCTGGGGCGCTGGGAGGACAGCGCCGCCGCCGTGACTGCCAAGGTTGGCGCGCAGCCCGTGCCGGGTTTTGCCTCGCGGCCAGCCACCCCCTGGGAGGCTGTAGGCGCGCAGGGCCGCCGCTGGCTGAGCGAGGCGAAGCGAGCGGAGGTTGCTGCGGACGCGCAGCGCCTGCGCCACGTGCAAACGGCGCTGCAGGAGGAGGAGGAGCAGACGGTGCGCGTGCGGGCTGCGCAGCAGGCTGCGCTGCGCGCCTCGCTGGACGAGCAGGTTGTCACGCGGGTGGACGACAGACGCCGCGCAGCCTCCGTCGCGGCCGTGCACGACGCATACTTCTACGACTGATGCGAAATGAAGCACACGTGTCCGCGCGGGCACCACTGTGTAAAACGAGATACGATAAAAGGACGCCTCGCGCCGCCAGCTAGCTCAACAGCTCAACACCGCACACGCAGCAGGCGCACGTCCCACACCGTCGTTGCCAGCGTGTCGCCCTCTCCGTTTGCCAGCCGCGTGCCGTTGAAGACGGTGCTGTAGAGCCTCCGCCGCTGCCAAAACTCGACGGGCACGGGCTCTGTATGCTCGTCGCGATAGCCTAAGCGCGGCGGCACGACGAGCCGCCGCACGCCGCCGACGCGCATGCCGACCACGCCTAGGTCAAGGCCGCGCAGCACGTTGCTTTGTTCGTCTCCGAGCGTCCACTCGAACGGCGCCTCCTCATCAGCAGAGGCGAAGGTCCAGCCGTTCTTTGCAGCGAGGCGCGCGCTGAAGCTGACAGCCACGCGGCAGCCAGCTGAGGCTGTTGCAGCGCCCGGAGCGCCGGGTGAGTCAATGTCTAAGTAGAGCAAGCCTTCCGGCATGCGGCTGAAGCGCACAGCGTCTGCTGCAAGTGCCGGTCGACACGGCAGCAACAGGGATGCAGCAGAAGCGCACAGCAGCGCGCGGCGCGATGCTGTCTCTTCTACTGTATATCGACGCAGTATCGGCGCGGAGGACTTGGGCGCGATCTGTGGAAGAGCCAGCGCCATGCTCACAAGCGGCACAGGAATGCACAGGCGAGGCTTGCGCAGAGACGAAAGCACCAAAAAACGCGGTACGTGGGTGAAAGACAACACAATAGTGCACGCAGGTCCTCCTCCGCCGTTGCTTGCTCACTCCGCTTTGGTGCATACCAGCACGCCCATGAGGCCACCCGCCAGCTCGTAGTGGACCGCCTTTTGGAAGCCGGCGGTGCGCGCCAGCGCCTGCAGCTGCGGCCCGCTGGGAAAGGCAGCGATGCTTTGCTTGAGGTACTCGTACTCGGGCGCCACGCCCGCCGCGCGCGCAGCGGGCACCACCAGCGCGTCCAAAAAGGCGGACTGCACCACAGTGGTGAGTGGCGACTCGGAGTGGTTAAAGTCTAGCAGCGCCGCTTTGGCGCCCGGCCGCAGCACGCGCAGCAGCTGTTGAAGCGCCAGAGGAATGTCCACCACGTTGCGCAGTCCGTAGCCGCACGTTGCTGCGTGGAAGTGGTCGTCTGGAAAGGGGAGCGCCAGTGCATCACCCTGCAGCCAGTCCACCCGAGCCCTGGCGGCGTCCGAGGCGAGCAGCGCCGCCTCGCGCTCCGCCGCGCGCGCCAGCTGCGCCTGCGCGAAGTCCAGCGCCGTCACGGAGCCGGCGGGACCCACAGCCTGCGCCAGACGCAGCGCCAGGTCGCC
>Ga0208951_1000148_pt1 | contig 29029 bp, 20 predicted proteins | sample GreLakmeMI27MSRF_FD_187702 | JGI IMG/M metagenome (GOLD analysis project Ga0208951, IMG submission 187702) | Freshwater lentic microbial communities from great Laurentian Lakes, MI, USA - Great Lakes metaG MI27MSRF (SPAdes) | ecosystem: Environmental > Aquatic > Freshwater > Lake | place: Great...
TCTTCGGCCGCTCAGAGGGCTCTGTGTTTACAGGATCCACACAGCCACAGCTGGTGCCCGCGCCTACCAAGGCTGACCAGGCGCGCGAGGCGTGGGCCGCCATCGAGAAGCCGGTGACAGAGGCTTCTTTCGTGCGCTGGTACTGCGCCAACCACAACTTGAAGTCTGCCAAGCGCGCCGCTGAGCCTGGCGTTGGCGCTGGCGCAGCCGGCGCAGCGCCGCCTGCCAAGAAGGCTGCGACGCAGGCGCGGCTGCCCGGCGCATCCGCGCCGCCTGCCGCGGCCGCGGGCTCGGGCGCGGCCGGTGGTGCTTCGTCCTTGCCAAAAGCCAAACGATCTGCGCTTGTCAAGGGCCTGCTCACCAGCCTCAAGGCGGCCGCCAAAGCGAAGCGCTGGCACCGCGGCGACGACGAGACGCTGACGTGCAGCGTGGTGATGGACGTGGCTGACTTCAGCTCCCTCAAGTCGGGCGAAGGCGTGGCGCTTCCCGCAGCCTCGGGCGTGGTGACCGCCTTTGTGTTGACCGGGCCGAAGCTGGCGGCGATGATGGGCTCGGGCCTGGAGGCCGTGAAGGTGCCTTGCTGGAGCCACCCGCGCGCCTTCTGCAAGTCAATGAAAGCTGGCGACGCAACGCTGAGCTTTGCGGGCGCCGAGGGCAAGTACAGCCGTGGCACCTCCACGCTCACGCTCAAGTGCGCTGCCCACGCGCCCGGCGGCTACGACGACGAAGATGGCATGTACGGCATGTGGTGATGAGCCACAGAATGACAGAACGTTGCAGCCGGCAACTCGCAGGCTCAACATCGACGAACGAAGCTCGAAGGATGCATTTGAACGCCACCACGTCACGACGTCACTCGCACCACGCACATCGCTCCCTCCGCAAGCCTGTCTCGCGCATGACGCATGAGCGCACCGGCACTGTTGTGCCTGCCCGGCCCCTCGTTCCGCTATGACCTCGAATCTGGCGAGCTGAGCGTGTGCGGCACGCCACTGTTCGTGAAGCAGGAGGGGGGGCGCGGCCGTGGCACGGCCTGGTGTGTGTGGGACGCGGCGGTAGTGGTCGCTCTGTGGCTGGACTCTGCAGAAGGTCGGGCGGCGCTGGAGGCGAGCGGACTTCCTCGTAGCCCGCGCGTCGTCGAACTGGGCTGTGGCACTGGCCTGGCAGGACTCGCCGCTGCGGCTGCTCTGCCGGGCGCTGAGGTGACGCTCACGGACCTTCCAGAGGCACTCACAGCACTTCGCGGCAACCTTGAGCTGAACCCGCTGCTGCAGGTCAACATCTGCGAGCTGGACTGGACGCAGCAGCCTTGCTCGCGCACAGCGGACCTGGTGCTCGCAGCCGACTGCGTGTGGCTGAGCCACCTGGTGGCGCCGTTCGTCGCCAGCCTGAGCGCGCTGTGCGGGCCCAGGGGCCTGGCGCTGCTGGCTCACCAGAGCCGCAGCGCGACTGTGGACGACGCGTTGTGGGCAGCCCTGGCCTCACAGGGCTTCCAAGCTGCAGCGCAGCCCCAGCCGAGGCTGGCGCTGTGCTCGCAGGCGCGCGTCTTTCTGCTGACAAAGGCAAAGCCTGGATGAGACTCCTCCAGTCCTCCCGCTGTGTGAGCGTGTGTAGCACTTCAGACTTGTGTGACGCGCATCAGCGCCGCCCGTACAGCCTCTCTGGCGCGAGGGGGCCACCCCTCCACGAGCTCCCCCAGCCAGGCCCGTGCAGATGTCTCCGTAGCTGAAACCGCCAGCATCGCGTGCACCGCCGCCAGCGCCGCAGCGGCCAGAGACGCCTCCGCGGCGCCGCCGCCGCCGCCGGCGGCGGCCGTGGCAGCTGCGTGGATGGCTGGCGAGAGAGCGCATAGGAAGGTGCGCGCCAGGCGCGCGCGCTCGTGCGCGGAGGCCAGGGAGCTCAGCGCGGCGGCGCCGGCGGCGGCGAGGGCGCGGGCGGCTGGGGGGGCCGCAGAGGCGTGCATCCCAGCCGCGTGAGGCACCGCAAGGGCTACCCAGGCGGCCCGCGCCGCTAGGTCCACGCTGGCGGCCAGCGCGCGGTGCGGCTGCGGCTGGCGATGGTGGGCAAGCCGCCCCAGCAGCGCCGGCAGCGCAGCGACCACCAGGCGGCTGGCCTCGACAGGCGCGCAGGAGGGCAGCGTGCGGCACAGCGCAGCCAGCAGGCCCAGCCTCACAGGCGCCTCGGGCGCCTCGCACAGCGCGCTGGCCAGCTCCCGCGCGGCCACCCGGCGCGCGTCGTCCGCGGGCAGGCCGCACGCGGTCGCCCCGCCGTCCCCGCAGCACGCGCTGCACAGCGCGCCGCACCCCGCGGCGCTGCCTCGCGCCAGCCGCAGCACGTCCGTCGCTGCCGCCGCGCACCGCGCGGCGCACCAGCTGCCCGCGGCGCCCGGCTGGTGGCCCCTCAGGGAGGGTGCAACCAGCGTCGCGTCTTCGTCTTCGCTCGCGGGGGGGCTGCGGTGACGCAGCAGCGGCGCCAGCGCCAGCGCAGCCTCCCATGTGAGGCAACCGCCCGCCACCGCGCCGCGCAGCGTCGCCGCCTGTGCGCCGGACAGATGGCAGCCATCCATGCCAGCTGGCGCGTCCAGCGCCCTCACCAGCGTGTCCAAAAGCTCCTGCGCCTCCATCCGCGTCACCCAGGGAAGGCCAAAGTCCACGCGCGCCTGCTCATCCTGCTCCGCGTCGCCGCGGCTGGCGGCCAGCGCCGCCAGAGAGAGCAGCAACGCCGGCAACAGCGTCGCCGGGCGGGCGCCAAGCTTCAGCGCACTCATGCCGCCACCGCTGCCGCCGCCGCCGCCGCCGCCGGTGGTGCGACGCTGTGGCTCGCAGGGCGCCGCGATGAGCGCGGCGGCAGCGAGCCGCAGGCCGAGCGTGAGCTGCGGTGTTGCCCCACCGTCAGCCCTTAGGGCCGGCAGCGCCGCGCAGCGAAGCACCATCGCGCCGTCCAGCGCGCCCGCCGCCACCATCGAGCGCACCAGCGCGGCGAGTCCGCGGGAGGGATCCGCGCCGTGCGGGCTCAGCGGGTTGTCCTCCTGCCGTCCGTCCGACGACGACGACACCGACGACGACCCCCTCGCGCAGCTCTCGCCCAGAGCGCGCACCAGCGGCGACGCTGGTGCGCCGCCCCGCGTCAGAGCGGGCACCCCGCCGAGCGCGGCCGCCAGAAAGGGAGCCAAAGGCGCGTGCGCCGCGACGCAGGCCAGCGCACGCTCGCACGTCGCCTTTGGGTGGGTCACCGCCCCCACCGCCAGCCATCCGCCCAGGTCCGCCTCGCCCCGCGGCGCTGCCGTGGCGGCGGTGGCAACGGCGGCGGACACCCGATTGGCGGCGGCCACGAGCGCCGCGGCTACGTGGGAGGCACAGCCTGTGCGCGCACGCCCCGCCGCCGCCCGCGCGCCCGCGAACCGCGCGTCGCGCGCCAGCCGCGTCACCAGCGACGCGCCGGCGGGACCGGCGCCCAGCGAGCGCAGCAGCGCAACGGCGAGGTCGGCCAGGACGGAAACGTCTGCGGCGCTCGCACGAGCCGCTGCCGCCTCGTCGCTGCTGGGGCGCTCGCACGCAGCTGCGCATCGCGCCAGGCTCTCCCACACCGCGCCCGCCAGGCGCGCCCCCTCCGCGTGCGAGCCGCTGCGGCGGCGCAGCGTGGCGGCGCCAGCCACCGAGCCAGCCAGCGAGGGCGACGAGGCCAGGGCCAGCGCCGCCGCACAGCCGTGCAGAGAATGCCCCTCCGCAGCAGCCGCCAGCCACATGACGGGCCTGTCGCACAGCCGCAGCGCCATCGCGGCCAGCTGCGCTTCGTCGACCGTTGCCCCTGAGGGTGCAGCGCAGTCAGCCTCCGCTCCCTCCTGGCGGCTAAGCGCCTCCTCCACGCCCTGTCGGAGCAGTGCCGCGTGTTCTTCTCGGCGCTGCGCGTCCGGCAGGGCGTTCAGAGCAGCCAGGAGGCGCGCGGAGGCAGGGCGAGCCACCCCACACAGCGCGGGGGCGGAGAAGCACAGCGACGGCTGCAGCGCGTGCCACGCGTCGCGCACGTCCGGCGCCACGCGCACCGCGTGGCGACACAGCGCGGCGATGGTGGCCGCATCCAGCGGGTGCAGCTTTTCCTCCTCTTGCACAGCCAGCGTCTCCGCCCTCGCGCGCCGCAGCGCTGACAGCCACGCCGTGGCCGTGACGGGCGCCTCGTCGCAGCGATGCACTGCAGCCATGGCGGCCTCCGTGAGGGTGGATGCGCGCAGAGCGTGGCCGAGGGCGTCTGCAACGGGTCGTTGCAGGTCCTCCCGCTGCGGCGCCAGGCACATCGCCTCCCCGAGCTCCCGTCCCAGCCCCGCCCCGTCAAGCAGCGCCGCCAGGGCGTCCGTGGAGAGCGCTGAGCCGGCCTGGCGCAGCAGCGGAGCGTCTGCGGGGTCTCGCAGGCTGCGGCGCAGCCCCAGCGATAGCAGCAGCTGCACCCTCTGGTGCCAGGCGCCCAGCAGCAGCAGCGCGCTCAGCCGCCGCGCCTCGGGGCCTCTGTGAGCCAGGAAGTCGCGCAGAGCGGGCGCGCAGTCGTTGGAGGCGACGAGGGCGCGCTCGCTCTCAGGCGCGACGCACAGGCGCGCAACCAGGGCGCTCAGCTCAGCCTGCGGGACACGGCTCAGAGACAGAGCTTTTTGCCGTGAGGAGAAGCGGGGGCGCTCGCACCTGCGCCAGAGCCGCCAGAGACTCGTGTCGAGAAGGCAGAGTAGTGGCGGCCGCACCCGCGTCCGCCCGCTTGCAGCTTGTCGCCGCTTTCTTGCCCATCCCGTGCTGCTCACTCGAACTTGTTGGCTGCCGGCGCAGCTGCTGTGCGCCACGCTGCGAGCAGGCGATAGAGGGCGCGAGGGAGAAGGACCAAGGACGCGTACGCCAGAAGTGCCAGCAGCACCGCGTCCTGTGCGTCGGGTCAACCAGCCAGCACGAGAGCAAGCAGCGGCGAAGCGTCGGGCAAGCGCACCGAGGCGCGTAGCACGAGCACCGACGCGCCCTCGCCAGCCTCCTCGCCCATCAGGTGCTGTGTGCTGCGCTCACGGACTGCGTGGCAGACGGAGGTGGCACGCACTGGCTCCCCTAAGACAGCGCGCGTGCGAATGGACAGTACGACAGTTTGAACATGCTGCTGTTCAATTCGTATCTCGAGTAGAGCTACGGTCATCGCTTCACCATGGTCCAGGTTGCGCAGTCGTAGCGCGTGTGCATCATGCTGCGCACGTCATCCGCGTAGCTGCACGGCCTCCACCCCTCTTCCACAATCTCAAAGCCAGCCGCCACAGCTGCGGCTTTCACGCTCTCCAGCGGAACCTCGATGGACAGCTCGTGACCGTCGATATACGTGTGCGCGTCTGCCCAGTGGTATAGCAGCGGCCCATGGTTGACCCACACGCCGCCGGGCTTGAGTATGGCGGCGACGATGTCGACAGTGTCTAGGATGTTGTGGCTGCAGTCGATGAAGAAGCATGTGAGCACCGCGTCGAAGCTTTCCGCGTGCTCCGGCGCGCGATACACCTCCGCAAAGTCGCCGGCGGCCATGCCGAGGCCGCCGGGGGGCATGGTGGCTGCCAGCTCGCCTGCGGACACGTCAGGCACGTGCGCCGGCCGTAGCGCGTCCGCGACCGCCACGTTGTTGCAGGTGGACAGTACCCACGGGTGCACCGTGGCGCGGCCTTGTTCCGCGTCCTCAGCGCCGCCCAGCACGTTCATGACGAAGCTGGACGTTAACAACATGTAGTAGGAGCACTCGTTGCCTTCTGTGGCGTAGCCGGCGCTTGCGCACTCGCAGCAGAGCCTGCCCAGCCCTGCGCCAGGCACCAGTATCCTGGGCGCGGGCCCCGGCGGCGCGTAGGGCGCCAGGCGAGCACGCAAGCTGGCGATCATGGGAGCATAGCAGTCGCCTCGCTCCGCAGCCCCCTCCGCGCTCCAGTCCCGAGACAGGTTGCGCAACACATAGCGCACCTTCTCCGCCTCGCCGGGCGTGGGCCGGCAGCCGGGCTGCGCGTCGTTTGCGGGCGGGATGCGCAGATGCGTTGGTGCGTCGTCGCTCTCGTATAGCGCCAGCATGTTGGCCAGAAACGAGGCGTTCACAGCCACAGCGGTGCGGCAGGCCTGGAAGTGCGCCGGCTGCGACGAAAGCAACGCTCTGCAGCGAGGAAAGTCAGTAGTCGGCGACTCGGCGGCTGTAGTCTGGGCCGCACTTGTGTCGCGACGAGAGGAGCGAGTAGTTATACTCCCAGCGCGCAATCTCAGCGCATGCGTCGCGCTCATACCAGCGGAAGGCGTTGACAACGCTGTGTGAGGCGTAAGCGAAGCGAGGGGCGAAGCGCAGAAGCAGCGTACCGCAGAAAGCCTTCGCGCTCAAGCACCTCCTCTCTGCTGGCTTGCTCTTCCATGGTGATACGGCGCACGCGAGAGCGGACGAGTGTGTCTCCGGCTCTCTGCTGTCCCGTTGTTGTTCGACACGCGTGCGACCTGACCTGGAATCCTGGATATGTACGATGCACTCACGCTCCCTCGCCTCCAGCGTGAAGAGCGAGTGTGAAGCGCGAGTTAGAGAGCTCCAGCCATGTCGCTCTATGCCGCGCTGCCCGCCGTTGCCCGCAGACTGCAGCAACACCGGCCGTCCTTGACACGCGCGGCCGCTGGCTCACCGCGCTGCATGGCTGCTGGCAGTCCTCAGGAGGTGTACGTGTCGGAGGATGGAGCTCGTTTCGCACACACTCTCCAGACTGGAAGGCACACGTTGCGCGGCGACCTGATGCCTCAAGCTGGCGGCACAGACGTCGGGCCTAGTCCCAAGGAGTTGGCTATGCTCAGGTGCGTGCTCTCTCTCTCGCGCGCGCTTTCGTTCGCTGAGCGCTCTTCTCTACGCCTGCACCCACAGTCTGGGGCTGTGCACCTCCATGACCGTACGGACGTTTGCAGACAACAGCAAGTGGCCGCTGGAAGGCGTGACGTGCCGCGTGCGCGAGCACGTGCGGCCAGGCGAGCATGTGCCGCAAGGGATTGAGTTGGAGCTGCGTCTGGTGGGACCACTGCTCACGCAGGCACAGCGCGAGCGGCTGCTGAGAGCCGCGAACAGCTGCCCCGTGCACAATATGTTCTGCGGAGGAATGGTGGACGGCATCAAGACCAGCCTGGAGGGCTTGTGAGAACGGTGGAGCGCATCGCTGCGGGCTTTCTCTGTGAGCCGGGGCTGAATATGATGTGCTGGAGAGATGGTGCAGCACAGCGTGTTAAGCTCTGGACGGAGTTATGAAGATGCAGGTGCTATGAGGTGTTCATGAAGTCGTGCCTGACGTGGCAGCTGGCAGTTGGCACACACTCTGAGTTCCCCTGCCCTGTGCGTGCGCAGGTTCCTCTGCAGCTCAGGCGCGTCCCTAGAACAGCGCTCAGCTCAGCTCTGGCGCAACAGCGCGTGCGCCCAGTGATGACAACAGACAGTAATCCGAAGGCGTGCGGTGCCCGCCTGTGCGTGAGCGCCTCTGCGTTGTTGCCCCTCTGTCAAGGAGACGCGGCGGCGACGCTGAGCTTCGAGCGAGCTGTGGCATGTGCGCCGCTCCTGCCTACCTTCCGTGACGATCTTTAAGGCGGTGCTGAGGGCACGCTCGCTGTTGCAGCCGCAAACAGGGAACACACCGCTGCTGCGACCTCCCCCGTCTCTCACCCTCTGCACCACAGATGCCACCCAAAAACAGCGCGGTGGAGAGCCTGAGGGCAGCCTGCCTGGCGTCAGTGCAGGAGAGCGTATCCACTGCAAAGGCAGCCGGCGACGGGCGGAAGGTTATTGGCGCAGGCCGCAAGTACCCTTCAGCCGCAGCTGCAGCCGAGGCGAAGCGCGCAGCCGCAAAGGCGCGCAAGGAGGCCGCTCAGGCGGGGCCGAAAACCGCCGTTTGATGATCGACACTAGATGACGTGATCGCCAGCTGGCGGGCTTAGGCATCCTTGGACACCAGCCCTTGGGCCCCCCTTCCTTACAATGGCCGCCGCCTGCTGTGCCACGGGCCCCGGCTACGCGTCGCCGCTGGAGGCGTTCACCAAGGGCGAGCGCGAGAATCTGGCGTACGTGCCGGCCACGGTGGCAGGCCACACCCGTCCAGACCGTCTACTCACCATCGACCTGGACCCCGCTTCTCCCACGTACTCCACCGTCGTGCACCGTCTGGAGATGCCCCACCTGGGCGACGAGCTACATCACTCCGGATGGAACAGCTGCTCGTCCTGCCACGGCGTGGTGGGCTCTGCGCGGCGCGACAAACTCATCTTGCCCGCGCTGGCCAGCTCGCGCGTGTACGGCATCGACGTGGGGAGCGAGCCCAAGGCGCCGCGCATCTGGCGCACGGTGGAGCCCGGTCAGATGCCGGGAGGACGCTCTTGGCCGCACACGTCGCACTGCCTGGGCGACGGGAGCATCATGATCAGCACCATGGGTGATGCCCGGGGCGAAGCGACGGGTAATTTCCTGCTGCTGGACCAGGAGTTACACCTGAAGGGCACTTGGGCCTCCTCTGACGTCCCTTTCGGTTACGATTTCTGGTACCAGCCACGACACAACACGATGGTCACCAGCGGCTGGGGGGCGCCGAATTCGTTCAGCAAGGCGTTCGATCCGGCGGATGTGGCGAGCGGGCGCTACGCGGACAGCCTGTACGTGTGGGACTGGAACAAGCGGGTGGTGAAGCAGACGCTGAAGCTGGGCGCGGAGGGCCTCATCCCGCTGGAAACGCGCTTCCTGCATGACCCCCAGGCCACACAGGGCTTCGTGGGTGCCGCGCTCTCCTCCAACGTCCTGCGCTTCTTCCGCACCGGCGATGCCACAGACACGGACGCGCCCTGGTCCACCCAGGTGGCTATCCGCCAGCCGCACACGCCCGTCGCCGGATGGACTGCCCTGCCTGGGCGCCCTGGGCCCCCTGGCCTGGGATACCTCCTGGCATGGGCTGGCCGGCCTGGCCTGCGCGGCTTGGCAGCATCGGCGGCCTTGCGCGGCCTGGGCTGGCTGGGCTGGGCGGCGCTGCCTGAGATGCCGCCTCTGGTGACGGACATCCTCATCTCGCTGGACGACCGCTACCTGTACCTCTCCAACTGGCTGCGCGGCGACGTGTGCCAGTACGACATCCGGGACCCGAGCGCCCCAAAGCTGGTGGGTCAGATCTTTCTGGGCGGCAGCATCTGCGAGGGCTCTGGCGTCAAAGTCACCGCCGGCGAGTTCAAGGGCCGGCAACCGGCTGCGCGCGTGGTTAAGGGGCGCACGCTGCACGGCGGTCCGCAGATGTTGCAGCTCAGTTTGGACGGCACTCGGCTGTACGTGACCAGTTCGCTGTTTAGCGCCTGGGACCAGCAGTTCTACCCGCAGATGGTGAGCCAGGGCAGCTGGATGGTGCTCCTGAACGTAGACACGCGCCGGGGCGGCCTGCACCTGGACGACCGCTTCTTCGTGGACTTTGGCGCGGAGCCTGGGGGGCCGGTGTTGGCGCACGAGGTGCGCTTTCCGGGTGGGGATAGCACCAGCGACATCTGGGTTTGAGCGACGGAGGGACGGAAAGATGAGGAGGATCAAGTGGGCGCAACAGACGCAAAGTACCAAAAGCTGTGAACCAAGGGACGCAACGTACCAAACGCTGTGAGCTTTACCACACTCACTCACTCACTCACCAGCTCTCATCAGCGCTCAGAAGCTCCAAACCTTCCGTGAGCTCGCCGGCAACCGCATCCGCGCCGCCTTCCTCTCTGAAGCTGCACTGGAAGAGCTGTTGCACCAGCGCGCCCGCGTCCCACTCCCAGCAGCCAGCCTGCGAGACGCGTGTGGCCTGCTCGCAGAGCTCCCGCGCGCACAGGGCCCGTCCTTTGGAAGCCAGCAGCACCACGTTGTGCTCTCCGGCGCTCGTGAGCGAGTACACGGGGCCGTCCAGCGCCTGCATGAGCAGCTTGGCGTACAATTCAACGTCCCGCCGCGGCCGTGAGTTTGGCGAGCCGGTAAACAAGTTCACGCAGACCACGCCGCCTATGGCCAGACTGGCCGCACACGCGGTGAGGAAGTCTGTGCCGCGCAGGTGCGCGGGGATGGTGCCGTATGCCGCGTAGGCGTCGATGAACAGCGCGCTCGCGCCCGGCGTGCTGCCGCTGGACACGGCTGCCGCCAGCGCACACACCACCGCGCCGGCGTCAGCCTCCAGCACTGTTAAGCCGCGCTGCGGGCTGCCGACGAGCAGCGAGACGCTGGCCGCACGTGTGAAGCGCACGTGGAAGTGCTCGCGCGCAAGGCGCACAACCAGCGGGTCAACCTCCGCCACCTGCACGCACGCCCCACCAAAGTGGTGCGCCAGGAAACCAGGGAGCGCCCCGGAGCCCAGACCTACGCACAGCAGCCGCCCAGCGTCCAGCGAGCCGGCTCCGACAGCTGCGGCCGCCATCACCCGCAGATAGTGGAACCCCAGCACCTGCGGCGCCGCGGCGCCGTTGTCGCTGAAGGCGATGCCCTGCTCAGTGGACTCGCAGCGCATCACAAGCCAATCGCCGTGTCGCAGCACGCGCACCCGACCGTTGCCGTGCTGCGACTCCTCATCGCAGAGCAGCTCGGCGGGCGTGTTGGCCAGAGAACGCAGGTAGCCAGCTTCCGAGCGCGCCGGGTCGCACGCGTGCAGTCGCGAGCGGATGGCGCTGCGAGGGGGAACTCTCACGCAGGGGGGCGCCCGAGGGGCAGCCGCAAGCTGCATCTAGTTGTCCTCCGGCTGGAACGGCGCAGCGCCCGTGGTGGCGGCCTCCTTTGCCTGGAACATGAGGAAGTTGTGGAGCGCGAGCACTGCAGCCGTGCGCTGCTTTGTCACCTTGTCGGGGTCCGTCTCGCCTATGTTGCGGCGGTACACGGCGCGCACTTGGGCGCGGAAGCCAGACACAGGCACGCCCTGCTTAGAGGCCAGGTAGTTGGCCAGTCTCAGGCTGTCCCGGTACAGCTTTTGCGTGGGGCGTCAGCGAGATCGCAACGTGTCACGCTGTGACGGCGGCTCGTACCTTAAGAGGGTTCTTGAGCAGCTCCTCCATCACCAGCGCCGCATGGATACGTGCGAGAACAGCGGACAGGGCTGGTTAAGTGCCTCGCAGGAGGGCCCACCTGCAGCCTGAGAATTCGTGAATTCCGCACCTCTTGCGCCCTGCGCTGCTCTGTTGCTGCGCATCACTCACACAGCTACAGCAGCATGCTTGGATGAGCTCGCTGGCTTTGCAGCCTTGAGACGTGGGCTATGGCGGCGGCTACCCTGTCGCCTGCTCTACTGCGCGGCGCAGCTCGACACCGCGTGCCGAGAGGTGCAGTTGGCGCGGCTACGCGCAGCTGCATGAGCGGTGTGGAGGAGCCGGTCGGTGCCCCTCAGAGGCCTCAGTACACCCTCCGCGCTCGTGTTGCGTACGACGGCACCGCCTTTTTCGGGCTGCAGCGCCAGCCTCGGCCCGTGGAGCGCTCTCGTACGGTGGCTGCCGCGCTGGAGGGCGCGCTGTGCCGCCTGTTTTCGTGCGACGTGGAGTCCTTGCAGCTGTGCGCGGCTGGACGCACAGACTCGGGGGTGCACGCCTCCGGGCAGGTGGTCTCCTTCCTCACGCCCAAGCCGCTGCGCGCGGGCGGCGAAGCGACGCTGCGGCTGAGCGTCAACGCGCTGCTGCCAGAAGACGTGAGGGTGCTCTCGCTGCAGGCGGCACCCACAGGCTTTTCTCCGCGCTTCGACGCCGTGGGGAAGCGCTACACCTACACGGTGGATAACTCGCCCGTGTGTGACCCGCTCCTGCGGCGCCACGCCTTCCACGAGCACCGCAGCCTGGACCTGCCCGCCCTACGCGCAGCCGCCGCCATGCTGCTGGGCGAGCACGACTTCAGCGCCTTCGCAAACGTGTCCACGGACACCCGCGATCCCATTCGCCTCGTCACCAGAGCGGAAATACAGGTGGTCCCTTCTGAAAGTGACGGAGAAGACGGAGATGGCACGCCGGAGCGGCGCCTGTTGCGATTCCACGTGGAGGGGTCTGGGTTCCTCTATAAGCAGGTGCGCAACATGGTTGGCGCGCTGTTGCGAGTTGGCACGGGCAGCATGCGCGTGGACGGCGTGGCTGAGATGCTTGCCGTGAACGCCCGCCCGGCCGCGCTCAAGGCTGCACCCGCGCATGGGCTGTGCCTGGCGCGCGTGTTCTACCCGCATGACCGCGGCGTGCCGCCGCAGCTGGTGGAGTACAAAGCGCGCAGGGAAAGGGAGTGGCAGAGTGCGCTGCAGGAACGGAGAGTGCCGACGCGCAGCCTGTGGGGCGCGCAAAAGGGCGAGGACGATGATGATGAATGAACAATGTGATACGCCAGATGACGGTGCCACTTCTGCCATGCATGCAGCAGCACTCGCACAGCTGTCGGCGTGTCGGGTCGGCTCTCTCAAAGACTGTCCTGCACGAGGCCTGCAATCTTTGGTAAATTCGTTGCCTGCGCCCTCCGCAAGTGCCATCGTCCCGCCATTGAGGCTGCGGCAGCTGTGCAGCGCACCCATGTCTGTGCCTTGTGCGCGCGTCGCGGAGAGCGGCAGTCGCACCAAGCTGGTGGTGCGTCGCCTGCCGCCTGGGCTGAGCCAGGAGGCTTTCCTGGGCGAGGTGGCGAGCAAGCTGGGGTGTTTAGAGGGTGACCCTGGGTGCACGAGCACGCTGGCATGGCACCGCTACCTTCCTGGCCGCGCAGGCCCCAAGCGTGGCTGTCCCAGCCTGGCCTACCTCTCCGTGCGCTGCGAGGGCTCTCTGGCTGAGCTGGCGGCGGCGCTGGGGTCGCTGAGCTTCCTGTCTGAGCGCGGCGCCTCCTACCGCCCGCACGTGGAGTATGCGCCCTCCCAGCGGGTCCCACGACCGCCCCACAAGCGGGACGCCCGCCAGGACACGCTGGACCAAGAGCCCGAGTACGCGCAGCTTCTGCAGCAGCTGGCACAGCCCGCGGTGCCCCGGCCTAGCGCGGAAACCCTGGGCGCCTCCTCCGACCTGCGCAACCCGCTGGACGGCGCACACGCCGCCTTCCAGACGCCCCTCATGGCCTTCCTCAAGCAGCGCAGCGAGGCCAGGCAGCGCCAGCGGGCGGCTTCGGGGCGCGGCGGCGGCGGGCGGGGCGGGGGGGCGCGTGGGGACCCAGGCGGCCAGCCGAGCAGGGGTGGTGCGCCCAAGGCGCACCCCAGGAGCGCCAAAGCGGCGGCGGTGGCGCCGGAGGGCGCGGCGGCAGCGGCGGCGTCCGCCAGCGCGCAGGAGAGGCGGGGCAAGGGCAAGGGGGCGCAGAGACTGCAGAGAGGGGTCGTGCCTGCGCCTGCACCGCCCCAGCCGCCCCAGCCGCTCGCCACGCCCGCCGAGCCCGCCGGCCCGGCGCCCCGCATCTTGCCCCGGCCTGCAGGGGCGCCCGTCCCCAAGCCGCTGCAGCCCGTGAAGGGTGCCCTGCCAGATTTGCCCAACATCGAAGTGTTTTGGGGCATCGAGGCAGGAGAAGCCTCGCCCGGCGGCGGAGGAGGCGGAGGAGGCTTAGGAGGCGGCGGGCGGCCCCGCGGGCGAGGCGGAGCAAAGGGAAGAGTGCGCGGCGGTGGCGCTGGAAGAGGACGCGGCAGCTCACCCGTAGGATGAGAACGCACTCACAGACCCACACACACACAGCTGTTGACGCTCCACGCTGCTCCACCAGTGCTCCTCCTGCCTCCGCCGTCGTCCGACGGACCGACGCTCATATTGACATATTCTTCACTCCCCCACCCGTCTCTGCATCACACCCCACCCAGGCTTATCTGTTGCTGCTCTGCATGCGCCTGCTGCTGTTGTCGCTGCTCTGCTGCGCGCACGGTGCGCGGGGGCAGCAGGCCGCCTCCGGAGCTTACGCGTCGTCCTTTGAGTCCGCCACCGCGTCGTCTGTTCACGCGCTGCTGTTGGGAGGTGAGGGCTCGGAGCGTGCGCCGCTGCTGCTTCCGCTGGAGGTGTCCGTGGCGCTGGTGGGCCTCAACGGCGACGGCGCGCACGCGGCGCGGGTGGACTCCAAGGCGCTGGCCACGCTGCTTGGGGCTGCGCTGCCAGTGCACGTGCCGAGCTCGCTGGAGGCTGGGCGGGCCTTGTCTGTGGGGTACGCGCTGAGCTACCACGTGGCCCACCTGCCCTCCGCGCTGGCGCCCCTGGAGGCGGCCCTGCGCTCGTCGCTGACCGCGGAAGGGCCGGGCGGCGCGTGGGAGGCGCCCGGGCAGGCGCTGGAGGCGCTGCTGGAGGCTGCGTACGACACGCACTTCCTGCAGCGCACCGCCCGGGCGGGCCACCACGCGCCCCTGGTGCTGTTCCTGTTCGCGCCGGACAAGCGCCGCCTGCGCCCGCTTGGCGGCAACGCCTCCACTGCCACAGCCACAGCCACAGCGCGGCTGCTGAGCGCCTGGGGCGCGCTGGGCGCGGCGCACGAGGAGGCGGAGGCGGAGGACGGGGCGCTGGAGTACCGGCACCGCTACGGGGGGGGGGAGCTCACGTGCTCGTGGCTGGGCAGGGGACGCTACGCGCTGGTAGACCTGTCCGCGGGGCCGTGCACCCACGGCCGCACGGCGGGCGGGCGGGCCTGGTCCCCCCGCCCCGACCAAACAGACGCCGGCGCCGGCGCTGGCGAATACTCCGCGCCAGAGGAGGCCACCGCCGGGCGCGTGCCCCGCCTGGTGCAGATGCTCGCCCCTTTTTTGGACGCCGCCGCGCCGCTGCGAGCCGCCGCGACGGCGCAAGCCGCGCGCTCCGCCGACCCGCACGCGGACCCGGGCGCCGCCCGGGCGGTGGCTGAGCTGTCTCGGCGTTTCGAGGGCACGTTGCGCTCCGAGCTCGCAGCCCTCGCAATCTCCGCCGTGCGCCATCTGTTCGCGCCCGACGTGCGCACCAAAGCCGTGGACGTCGCCGCGCGACTGCTGCTGCCCGTGATAACTCTGGCGGACCACGTGGAGAACGCGACGCAAAGAGGGGCGCCTGCCCTGGACGTGGCCGCGCTCAGAGCGGTGGCATCCAGCCTGTTGCAGCCCGGCCAGGAGGCTGTGGTGGTTGCCAGCACGCACCAGCTTGCGTCCCACCCTCGGCTTGCGCTGGCACTGCGTCGCGCGATGCGCGCCTCCCTGAGCCCCGGCGGCGCGGGCGCGGTGCTTGACTCGCACGCGCTGCTCTCTGAGCTGCGCGGCAGCGGCGATCTGCTGGCGTCCGGGCTGCTGCGCCTGGGTGGTGACGAGGCGGTGGAGGCTGCGTTTTTCAACAAGCACCTGCCGCACGTCCCCGACCCGGCGCGCGTCCAGCCGCCAAAGCCCAGCAGGCTCAGCCCCCCCGCCGCCAAGGCCTCCGCTGGGGCTGGCGCAGCTGGCGCCGCGCGGCGGCGCCGCGGGGGCAGCAGCCACGGCACCCGAGTGGTGCCTCTGTACCTGTTTGCGCTGCTGCACGCGCCGCCGGGGCTGCTGCTGGACGGGGAGGCCACCCACGCAGGCGGCAGGGACTGCCTGGTGGTGCTCCAGACGGGCGACGCCATGGCGACCACCCCGTTTCGCACCTCTGGAGGCGCGCAGGCGCGCCTGCGGCCCGCTGACCCCGCCCGCGCTGCGGTGGCCGCCCTGGCGGTGGCGCTGGGCGGCCTGGCGGCGCCGTACGAAAGGCACTGCCCGCTGTCCGGGCGACGCGCGGAGGACTGGCTGTGGGGCACCGGGGCACACCCCTTTGGCCCCTTCCAGGAGGGGAACGTCCGTTCTGAAGCACACGCACACGCCGACGCCGACGCGCATGCGCATGCGGCCTCGCAGCAGCAGCGTCAGCCTCCGCTGCTGAGCGCGCTGCTGCTGGACACTGCGCGGCGCAACGCGGTGCTGACTCGCCTGGAGGCGGCCCTGGGGCACGTGCACTCCGTGCGCGAGGCGGTGGCCGCCTTTGCGCGCGCCTTCACGCCGCGGCCGCTGGACCAGGCGCTGCTGGCGGGCGCCGGCCGGGCGCGCAACGGCAGCGTCAGCTTTCTGGACGCCCTGCTGCGCGGCGGCGGCGGCGGCGGCGGCGGCGGCGAGCTGGAGGGCGGGCGCCCGCTGCTGCCCGCCGCGCTGGTGGGCCGCATGGCGGGCGAGCTGGCGCAGCTGGAGAGGCAGTTTGTGGCGCTCGCGCGGCTGCTGCACGAGGGGGAGTGGCAGCGCGCGCACGCCGCCGCCAGCGGGGCGCTCATCGCAGCCTACACGCTGCAGGACTATGTGTACGCGGAGCTGGACACCGCGCAGCAGCAGCTGAGCTGCTGCCGAGCCGTGGCGGGGCCCGCACCGGCGGCGACGGGTGCCGCAGCCTGCGGCTGGCTCGCCGAGGTCGTCGCGGGGGGGCTTGCCTGCGCATGTGCAGTCGCCGCGTGCGTCCGCGCCGCCAGGGGGCCGAGGCCACGCAGCAAGGGCCGCTTCCGGGACTAAGGAGAGAGCAGACACCAGAGAGCAGAGAGAAGCGTGTTCACATACATACTATACTGTACACGTTCGACTCCACGAGTCACCAGTCACCACTCGCCTAACCTCCGCCTCTCCCGCCCACCGTCACGCCCGCGGAGGCTGGTGGGCGCTGCGCCACTGCGCGCGGCGCCTTCGACACCCCTGCTGGTCCCACCGAACCTTGCGCTCTGCACACATGGGAGCCTGCTTCTCCGCGCCGGCTGCCCAACAAGCCCACGCCAACAAGCACAGCGCGGCGCCGGCGACCAATAACGTAGTGTCTGCGTTGGACATCAAGCAGCTGGCCAAGGAGACACATTGTGCGTCCTGCACTGCGCCTTGCGTGGCTACCGCACCGCACCGCGCTGCGCTGACGCGCGGCGGGCGTGCCCTGGGCGCCAGTCACCGTGAATGAGGTTGAGGCGCTGTACGAGCTGTTCAAGAGAGTGAGCAACAGTCTGGTGGAGGATGGACTCATTCACAAAGAAGAGTTCTGCCTGGCACTCTTCAACAACGCCACCCGGGAGAACCTGTTCGCTAACCGGGTGCGGCGCGCCAGCCGGGGCCAGCCGCTGCACAGGGCGGTTGGGCTTGCCAGCTCACCCCAAGCGAACTACTCGCCCTCGCGGCCCTTTGCGCTCTGCGCACCCAGGTCTTTGAAATATTCGACGAGAAGCAGAACAACGTGATTGAGTTTGGCGAGTTCGTGCACGCGCTCAGCGTCTTCCACCCGAAGGCACCGCTTGCGGAAAAGGCTGAATGTGCGCGTATCCCCACACACCCGCACACCGCACACCGTCAGAGGCTGCTCAGGCCGCTGCGCAGCTGCAGCTGCGTGTGTGAGCGCCAACGAGCCGTCTCTGACGTGCTCTGCTTGAGCGCAGTTGCGTTCCGCATCTACGACCTGGGACACACTGGCGCCATCGACCGCAGCGAGGTGCGCACCATGTTGGTGGCGATGCTGAAGGAGGACAGCTCCACGATGCGTCTTCCAGATGCAGCCTTGGAGCAGATCATCGACACCACCTTTTCGGTTGCAAGCAAGGAGGTGAAGCTGAGCAGCGAGGACAGCATCGGTCCGGGCGAGTGGCTGGCGTTTGTGAACAAGATGCCGCAGATTCTGAACAACATGACGCTGCCGGTGCTCAGGGAGCTCACCACAGTGTTTCCCTCCTTCCTCCTCAACAGCGTCGCAAGCCACCAGGACATGTCCAGCTTGGCGGGAGACTCGGACGTCAGGGCTGCGGCGGCGGGGGTGCGCGCGGCGGAGGCGAACCGGGGATGATGAAACCGCCGCCCGCTTCTCTTTCTGAGCGGATGGCTGCTTCTACACTGACACCAGAATAAGTGGGTTGCGGACGGCTGTTTGCGTGCGTGCAAACCATAATAATGAGCCAGCGGCGCGAGCCACACGGCGGGTGTCTCAGGTGCCTTTCACCTGAGTTGTACGACGCAGCAGGTGACGTGGCGCTGCGTCGGCCCTTTTTACCCCCTCCGGAACCGAGGTGTGTGCCTGCGTGTGCACTGCTGGAGCGGCAGCGCCAGGCTGTGCGCGATCCTCCGCCGCCACGGCATTTTCCAGCAAAGTGTGGAGAAACCGTCACTGACTTTGCTGCCCTCGCCGTCGCACAGACAGTCCAGCAGTCATGGGCAAGGAGAAGAAGTGCGTGCACAACACCCGGCCGCGCGGCGACACGCGGATTAGCGCGCGGGGAAAGGAAACCTAGAGCCGGCTCGCCTCTGCTCGCAGCGCCACTCCCGGCCCGCTCGCGCCTCGCGCGGCTTCTCGGCGGCGAGCACCCAATGCGCTGGGAGGGCTGGGTCGGAGATGGGCGCGGCGAGCGCGGCCAAGCGGCGGCAGTTGCCGAAAGCTGCCGGTTGTCGGCTGGGCGCCTTCCGCGCGCCCCGCGCAGCCCCGCCGCCGCCCCGCCGCCTGCCCGCGCCCCGAAAGCCCAGATCTCGGCCCTGCCCGGCCGCGAGCGCGCGCTGCGCGCCCGTCCGAGCGCCGCCTCAATGTGCCTTTGCCCACTGCCTCTCACACCTCTCTCCGCGCAGCCATATCAACATCGTGGTCATCGGCCACGTCGACTCCGGCAAGTCGACCACCACCGGCCACTTGATCTACAAGCTGGGCGGTGCGTGCTTGAGCAGAGAGCAAGCGCAGCTGCCAACCCTGGGGCACACTCTCGCCCCCCCACGCGCCTGCGCGAGCCTTGCCTGACGCGCCCCTGGCTGCTGTGGCAGGCATCGACAAGCGTGTGATTGAGAAGTTCGAGAAGGAGGCTGCTGAGATGAACAAGCGCTCCTTCAAGTACGCCTGGGTGCTGGACAAGCTCAAGGCTGAGCGCGAGCGCGGCATCACCATCGACATTGCGCTGTGGAAGTTCGAGACGACCAAGTACTACTGCACCGTCATCGACGCCCCCGGCCACCGCGACTTCATCAAGAACATGATCACTGGCACCTCCCAGGCTGACTGCGCCGTGCTCATCATCGACTCCACCCCCGGTGGCTTCGAGTCTGGCATCAGCAAGGACGGTCAGACCCGCGAGCACGCGCTGCTGGCTTTCACGCTGGGCGTGAAGCAGATGATTGTGGCGCTCAACAAGATGGACTCCACCAGCCCCCCCTACTCCCAGGCGCGCTACGACGAAATCAGCAAGGAGGTGACCGCCTACCTGAAGCGCGTGGGCTACAACCCCGCCAAGATCCCCTTCATCCCCATCTCCGGCTTCAACGGCGACAACATGATTGAGCGCAGCACCAACCTCAACTGGTACAAGGGCCCCATTCTGCTGGAGGCTCTGGACGCCATCGAGACGCCCAAGCGCCCCAGCGACAAGCCTCTGCGCCTGCCGCTGCAGGACGTGTACAAGATCGGCGGCATCGGCACAGTGCCCGTGGGCCGTGTGGAGACGGGCGTGCTCAAGCCGGGCATGAACGTGCAGTTCGCGCCCAGCGGCCTGACCACTGAGGTCAAGTCGGTGGAGATGCACCACGAGTCCCTCACCGAGGCTGAGCCCGGGGACAACGTTGGCTTCAACGTCAAGAACGTGAGCGTCAAGGAGCTCAAGCGCGGCTTCGTTGCCAGCGACGTGAAGAACGACCCCGCCCTGGCGTGCGAGAGCTTCACGGCTCAGGTGATCATCATGAACCACCCCGGCCAGATCGGCAACGGCTACGCGCCCGTGCTGGATTGCCACACCAGCCACATCGCCGTCAAGTTCCACGAGATTCTCACCAAGGTTGACCGCCGCAGCGGCCAGGAGCTGGAGAAGTTCCCCAAGGCCCTGAAGAACGGCGACGCCGGCTTTGTGAAGATGATCCCCACCAAGCCCATGTGCGTCGAGTCCTTCGCCGACTACCCCCCGCTGGGCCGCTTCGCGGTGCGCGACATGCGCCAGACCGTCGCCGTGGGCGTCGTCAAGGCTGTGGAGAAGAAGGCTGCTGGCTCGGGCAAGGTGGCCACCAAGAAGAAGTGAAGTCTGTTTCGGTGCTGGTCTGAGCGGCGCGGCAGGCGCGCACCACAGCACGTGCGCCGGCGCGGGTGGGCAACCACCGCGCGCTGGGGCATGGGCTCCTGCTGCCTCGCGCGGATACAGCCGCACGGTCGACGACGCGCGCTGCATTGACGTGTGTCAAAACGCAGGACTGTCTCTCAACCGTGTCTTAGCTCTCTGCCTGCGGTCTGTGCGACTGAACCGCCTCAGATCGCCTCTCTCTCATCATCTCTCATATCTCTCTTTGCGCCACCGCCTGCTCGTAGTCGCTAAGCAGGCTGTGCACTCTGAGCCAGAGCAGGCGGCGCTCGAGCGCGTAGCGCGTAGCAGCCGCTAGCTGCAAGTCGCCTTGTTGATGCGCAGCCGCCTCCTGCGCCGCCATCTCCTCCAAGGTGCAATCTCCGTACACGGTCAACGCTGCCGCGGCGCGCTCGCGCAGCGCCGCCGCCGCCGCCAGCTGCACGTCTCGTTGTGGCTCTGCGTCGTCGTTGGAGGTTGGTAGCGACGACAGCGCCGCATACGTCCTGGCGTCCCGCTCATGGGACCCGAACAGCATGTCCAGCCAGCCCTGATCGCCCAGACAATCCTGCATCCACGCCAGGCTCAGCGGCTGCACACTCAGCTCACTTGGATCCACATCGTCCGTCAGCGCCACCCGGTCCGCGCGGTTGCCGCCCGCAGGCACGAAGCCGTGCTGGGCCATGAATCGCGCGTTGGTGTAGGCTGCGTCGTCGCCAGAATAGGATAGTGTCACTTCCTCGCCCAGTCGCACGTCTCGCTTGGCCACGATGCGCACGCTCTGCTCCTGCTCGCTGGGCTGCAGCACCTCCGCACTGGGCTGCCCCGCGTGGTTGGCCAGGTCGGCAAAAGGCACCATGGCGAAGCAGTCCGGCGCGAGCGTGAACGCCCTGGAGCGCACGACAGCAAACGCCGTCGCCAGCGAAGGCTCGCCCTGCTGGGCCAGGGCCGGAAGGAGGCCCGCCAGCCGCTCGCGCTGCAGGCGCGCGTTGCCCTGGACCAGCGGGTCGCGCAGCGCGGCCAGGGCGGCGTGTGAGGCGACCAGAGGCAGCGTGAGCGCCTCCCTGCGGGGCATCAGAGAGGCGTACGCGCTCCAGAAGGGGCCCCCGCCGTCGCCTGAAAGCACGTCCAGCACGCTCACCGCCGCCAGGACATCCCAGGGCAAGCCCTCTTCGTCGTGCTGTTCCAGCGCCGCCAGCGTGCGGGGCCAGCCCGCGTCCGGCGACCGCCAGCTCAGCGTGCGCCTTGTGTCCGGGCAGCGTGTGAAGACCAGGCAAGCTGAGACGGGAACGCGGAGGAGTGTTTCGCCGGCGGCGACGTCGCGTCGAGCAAAGAGAGACAGACCGTGCTCGCCGCGGCCCAAAGCAGTGCAGCTTTCGGCGCCAGAAGCCTCCAGCAGCCTGGCAAAGACCTCCGTGGTGACATCTTCTCCTGCGTGCGGCGCGCACTGTGCGGCACACCTTCTGCGGGCCCGCGCCTTCACGCTGCTCTGCGGCGGCGTGAGCGACGCGCGGCTCATACCTAGAGCTCTCATGACCAGATTCCACGGCCGGGGGACCTGCACTGTGCACTGCTGCACTGTGCACTCTGCGAAAACAGTCGAACGGCGGCGGGCCCCACTTTTGGTGGGACTCTTCTCCAAAAAGCGCCTCCGCTCGTCCGCTGGGCCCGCATGGGCAAGCGGCGTCGAGGCGCCGACGAGGGCGCCGCACGCGTTGACGAGAGCGCTTTGGTGTTTACTTCGCTGCGTTCGCACCTTGTGCCGCTTCACGCCGGTGGCGCTAGGGCGCACGCACGCCTCGTGGTGGGCCTCACAGCAGTGACTCGCACGCTGGACATCCACGCACAGGAGCTGGCCGTTTGCGTGATGTGTCTGGTACGTGCTCCGCCGCTCACATGTCAACGACGCATGCTGTGCTCTGCCCACTCACCGCGCCCAACGCTCGACAGGACGCCTACCCCCGCGCGCTGGTGCAGCACCTGCCCGCCCTTGCGTCTGCCCGGGGCGTGCCGCTGGTGTGTGTGCGCGCCAAGGACGGTGCGTCGTGAGACTGTGTACGCCTTTTCCGCTGGGGCGCACCCTGCAGTCGCCTCTGATGCGCTGTGCGCCTAGGCACGGGTTCGCTGGAGCTGGGCGCGGCTGTGGGCGTGAGCCGTACGGTGATGGCGCTGGCAGTGCGGGTGCGTGCACTCTCGCTTCCTGCCACCCAGCTCCTTGCGCCTTCCACGCCCTCTCACGCGCGACACCCCCCCTCCTCTCCCTCCAGAAATCCTCGCTCGCCGCGCCACTCGCGGGCGACCAAGCTCTGGACGGCCTCTGCGCTGCGTTGCTTGCGCACCTCGCGCCAAAGCGCAAGCTCGCCCCAGCCGCGCCGCGCGACGCCCAGACGGAGGAACTTCCCGACGCGGAGCCTCAGGAGTACCTGTAGACTCCAGCACTCCACTCGGGCCGGCTGGTGGGTCAACGCCTCTTCGCAGCTCCTGCACTCTCAACCTCCTCCTCCGCACCATCGCCTTCCAGATGGATGCACAGTGCCGCACTCCCCGCGGCTCCGCGAGCCCTTACAGCGCTGCCAGCCGGGCCAGCAGCGGCGCGCGCAGCTCGCGCGCTGAGGGTGGCGTGGAGGTGGACGGCGAGGAGGGTGGAAGCCAGTGGGCGGAGGTTGTGGCAGCCGCGTCCAAGTACCGGGACGCGCCCCCGCGGGTCACCCCCCGCACGCCCCTTTCGCCGCGGTGGACCTCCAAGGTCTCTCCTGCGCCAGAAATGGAGCCGCTGGCGACGGAGGAGACGCTGTGCGTTGACCGCAGCACAGAAGAGCCCGCCCAGCACCTCCCCGCAGCCCAGGCGGTGCCTGAGCACGCATCTGCTGCGCCCGAGCCTTCCAGCGATGCTGCTGGCGCGTCTGTTGCCACGCACGCGCTCTCGCGGCTGCCCATCACTTGGGAAGGCGCGCTAAGTCGCGGCTTGGCGGCGCTGGCGGCGGCGGTGCCTACGCCGCGCTCTGCACGCCGCAGCGAGGCTGGGGCTGGGAAGCAGAGCGGCGCCATGGTCGCCGCGCCGGCTGTATCCTCGATACCGCGCCGCCCGGGCGTGAGCCTGGCGGACAATGCGGCGGATGCGGCGCTGCACCGCGCTCGCGACCAGATACTCAGCAGGCAGTTGGGCGGCGGGACGAAGCCAGAAGGAGACCATCGCCACCATGCCTGGGCTGCGTTTCTCAAGCCTGCCGCTCTGAGCTCGTCCGCGCGGCGCATCATGCGAAATGTGGCGCTGGATGTGGCTCGCGCGTGCCTGGTGGCGCTCTGGGCGCTCACCGGCGTGGCAATCGTCGCTGCCGCAATCTGGCACGGAGGTGAGAACGACACCCGCATCCAGGAGTGAAGCAGCCGCAAATACAGTGACCTGTTGTGAACGCAATGATGCTTAGCATTGGAGCGATAGCTCGCTCTTCCTCGCGCTCGCTCGTCGTACAACAGCAGCATACTAGAGCAGGAGGTAGAGCTCTAGCGCATTTTAAGGAGATCCGCCGAGCTATGGCGCGTCCACCCGCCCGCGCTGCAGCCGCGGTTGAGGCGCCCTCTCCGAGCGGGTCGCGGCGCATGACGCGGTCCGCGTCGCGCGCCTCCTCCTCGGACGCTGTGGCTGGCGCGGAGGCTGGAGAGGACGACGCGGCCAGCGGGCCTCGACGGTTCCGTGGTGTCTCCCAGGTGGCTGGCAAGTTTGCAGCCTCCATCACGGTGCGTGCGGGCTGCAGGAGAGGCGCAGCGACGGGAGAAGCATCACCCCTGAGCCGCCGCCCGTGTGTCTCTCTCTCCCTGTGCGCGCCACAGCACGCCAAGGTGCAGCGCGCTCTGGGCGCCTTCGACAGCGCGGAGGAGGCTGCGCGCGCGTACGACGCGGCCGCGGTTCGGTGCGTGTGGCCTGCACGGCTGGCTTGCTCTTCCCTTGCGCACGCTCACGCCAGCCCCCGCGCAGGCTGCTGGGCCTGCCCGCTGCCACGCGCAAGCTCAACTTCCCGGGCCAAGCAGAGCAGTACGCGGCGGCCGCCGCCGCCGCCGTCTCAGCGCCCGCACAACCTGCGCTGCCCTCGCTGCCGGAGGAGGACGAGCCCGTGCCACCCCCCCACCCCCTGGCCTCGCACGCAGCGCCAGACGAAGAAGAAGAGGAGGACCTGGACGAGATGCTCTCTACGGCAGCAGCCGCCATGCGCGCCCACCTAACCACAGCCTCCCCCGCTCCGGCGCCCCCCGCTGTGCGCCCGCAGGCTGGCTGGGCGCCCCTGAGCCGCCTGCCCGGCGCGCTATCGCTGCGGGACGTGGTCGAGAACAGCGCTCCAGCCGAGGCACCCACGGATCGGGACCCGGCGCAGTTGCTTCACCCGCCCCGCGACGCGCGCAAGGCTGCCCGCGCGGCCGCGCGCGCCGGAGGCGCTGCGACAGCGGGCGCCGGCTGGTTCGGTTTGGGTGCGCCGACGATGACGGAGGAGCTGAAGCGTGACCTGCGTGTTCTGCGTCTTCGCGGCGTGACGGACCCGAAGCGCTTCTACAAGCGGGCGGACAGCGGCAAGCTGCCCACGCATTTCGCGATGGGCACGGTGGTGGAGAGCGCGGCTGACTTCCACAGCAGCCGGATGGCTGCCAGCGAGCGCCGGCAGACGCTGGCTGAGGAGGTGCTGGCCGACCAGGCTGGCGGGTCGTACCGGAAGAGCAAGTTTGCGGAGCTGCAGGGGCCGCCGAGGCACGCCAAGAAGCGCAAGGGGGGCGCAGGAGGGCCGCCTAAGAAGGGGCGTGGGGGACCCCCGGGATTGGGGGGCAACAAGAAGGCGCGGCATGCGCCACGCCGCGCGAACGTGTGAACACGGGGCGAGGATGCCTCTCTAGTTCAGTTCGACTGCTGTTCGAGCAATGCAGTCTCGCGCAGTCACTCGTCGTACGTCGCAGCCTCAAGCACACCTCCTGCCCCCGGCTGCTCTGTTTCGTCGCGCCTGAACGCCCACTGCGCCCGCCATGCTGCCGCCCGCAGGCCCCACGATGAAGGATGTGAGTGAAGAGGCGAAAGAGGCGCGCCTTGCTTATCTGAATGCACGAAAAACTGCTGCTGAGGCGGTCGCTCCGCAGCTGTACCAGGCGAGCGTCGAGGCGAAGCGTTCAGAGCTGCGTGTGCGCGAGGCGAGCAAGCGGGAGTGGGAGAGCCGCATGGAGGCGACTGCGGAGCTGGCCGCCCGCGTGGGCGACGCACAAGGCCCTGAGGAGCGCGGCCGGCACAAGAAGGCGAAGAAGGAGAGGAAGGAGAAGCGACGGCGGAGCGGGAGCGCGAGCAGCGAGAGCTCTCGGTCGCGCTCTCGCGACCGAAAGAAGCACAAGCACCACCACAAGAAGAGCAAGAAGAGCAAGCGCAAGCACGCGTCGCGCTCCCGCTCTCGCTCCCGCTCCCGCTCCGCCGAGAGACGAGCGTTAGACGAGGCGAGGCGCTACCTGGCGGCGGCTGCAGCGCCTCAACAAGAGCTTTCCTTGGCGCCGCAGCGCGCGGCCGCGCCGCCGTCCAGACTGGAGGAGGAGGCTTCCCGTGAGGCTGCGCGGGCGGCGAGCAAGGGCGAGCGCAAGAGGGAGCGCGCGGCTGCGGCTGAACGACTGGAAGACCTCGTGCCCAGAGCCACGGGCAAGGACGCGAAGGCTGCGGAGCGCGCTGGGCGGAGAGAGCTGGCCAAACAGCGGGATGCATCGCCCGACGCACACGTCACTGGCGGGGGAGACGTCATGGGAGGCAACGACTCCTTTGCTGCTGCTGTTGCGCGCCAGAAGGCGCTGCAGTTCAGAAGAGACGGCCGCTCTGCGCAGCGCGACGCGGATCTGCAGCAGCGCGCGGCTGCGGCCAATGCGGTGGAGGAGCAGAAGATGGCAGCCTTCAGGGCGTTGGTGGGTGGCGGCGGGCTGAGCATAGCGAGGCGCGAATGAGAACGCGCATGGACTGATGAGAGACGTAGGCGAGTATTACATTGATGCGCGCCGCCGTAGAATAGCAGCGGATGCGCGTATTCTATTCCGCAAGAGCGCCCTACTTCTTGGCGCTCACAGCCTTTTTGCCGTCCTTTTTAAGCTCAGCCTTTGGCGCGTTCTTGGGCAGCGGCTTGCCAGCCGCCGGGGCTGCCTTCTTCTTCTCAGCCAACTTGGCTGGCGCAGCCTTTGCTGGCGCAGCCTTGCCAGCAGCAGCCTTGGCCGGCACCTGCTTGCCGGCCTTGCCCTTGGCTCCAGGCTGCGGCGCAGCAGCCTTTTGCTTCTGCAGGCCCAGCAGCCGGATGAAGTCCACCCAGAGCAGCGAGCCCACGAACGTGTTGGCCGTGCGCACCACAAAGCTGGCAGCCGTGCTCGCCAGCGGGTTGCCGTGCAGCAGCGGCTCGATGATGCGCTGTTCAGCCACGCCAGCAAGCAGCTGGTAGCGCAGGTTGCTGCTCACGGACATGTAGAGCCCGTACGCGAAGCTCTGTCGCACCAGGTCCATGTCCTCGCCCTGCTGCTTCAAGCTGGGGTCCAGCGCCTTGCGCACCGCCAGGATGCCGTTGGTCATGCCGGTGCCCACGAACGAGGCTGCGGTGCCCACCACAAAGAGCTTGGCGCCGTTGCGGCCCACGGCGGCGAGGCGCTGAACCGCGCTGAAGGGGCACGCCACGGTGGCCATCTGGAAGGCATTGGACGGCACGCCCGCCCAGAAGCGGGCGGCGGCGCTGGCTGCGGCCGCAACCTTGGGGTGCAGGGGAAGCGTGGGCGCCGGCAGCCAGGTGAGTGCCACGTCAGCGATGATTGCCATGATCACTGTGAAGCGATGTGGTGTGCGGTCAGGTTGGCGCAATCGCAGCTCAGGGTGGTTTTTGCACGCACCGTTGGCGAGCACAAAGTCGGTCTCCTTCCAGAAGTTTTCGCGCCGCTTGGTGGCCTCCGCGGAGATTTTGGTGCAAATTCCGATGCCCACCTCGATGGCCAGCTTGTTGAGGAAGAGCGCGTCGCCCAGGAGGCGTTCGCGGAAGCCGACGCCACCCCCGAACAGCAGCGCCTTGCGCAGCGGGTTGCTCTCGCACGCCAGCCACGTCAGCACCGCCGCGGGCGCCACCACGCCGCTGCTCAGCGCGCTCGCAAAGTCGGCGGGGAAGGAGTCCAGGGAGCGCCTGGAAAAGCACCCCGGCCGCGTGAGCGCCAAGCAGGGAGCGCCACTAGCGAGCAGCTGCGAGGCCGCGCGCACTCGCCGCGTGCCATCACGCGAGCGGCTGCGCGCCGTCGCGCACGTAGCAGCAGCGCAGCGGGCGAGGTGGGAGCTGTCGGAGGGCCAGGGACACAAGACCCCGGCAGGGCGGGACGCACCCCGCCGCAGCCAGCGTCCTGCTCAGCTCGTCGCCGCCGCCGCTGCCGCCGTTGCTGCCGCCGCCCGAGCCGCCGCTGCCTGCTGTACCTGGCCGGCGCGTGCGTCAGAGGTGGTTGAGAAGTGGTTGCTGATTCCGGCACACCTTTGCCGGAGCCGCCGCCGCCGCCAGCCAGCTCGGCGGGAGGCGCCGCGGCAGGGGAGGAAGAGGCGGAAGGCGTGGTGGCGGCGGGCTTCAGGCGAGAGGCACGCGCAGTGCGCTCATCCGCTTTGCATGCGCCGCGCACGCGCTCCTCCGCTGACCCGCGCTCCGCCGAGTGCTGCGCCAGCACCACCGTCGACGTGCGCCGCGTCTGCACCCGCGCCTGAGGAGCAGCCACGCCGTGCGAGAGCTCAGTGGAGAGCGCGGGCGGAGCTGCGCGGGATGGGACTCGCACCTGGTGAGCGCGTACGGGCGCGCTGCGACGCGACAGCTGCACGCGGCCCGCCGCCAGCGCGGGCGCCGCGGGCAGAGAGAGCATCGCCGAGTGCATGGGAGGTGCGGAGGGGACGACTGTGGCTTCATTGTACAACAGCGCCCGCCGCGAACGACGGAAAACGACGCCATAAATGCGGCCATGAGCTGAGTGTAGCTGTGGCAATGCAGAATGAGTGCTTTGAGTATGGATATGAGCTAGCACGTACGTGCTTTGATGCGTGCACAAACATTGCGATGGCGCCCCTCTTATAAACCAGCTCGTGTTCGACCTGGACGTTCAACTGAGCCGCCTGGACCGCAGCAATGCCTGAGCCGCGACCTGTGGTACGTTTGCAAACGCAGCCCGTGGCGGCGCGTTGTCTCTGTGCTGCACCACCGCCGCCGCCGCCGCGACGCCAACCGACAGCGCAGCCTCCAGCTCCTCTCCGGCCGCCAGAGCCGCCAGAGTGCCTGCAACTAGGGCATCCCCTGCCCCAGAAGCGGATATTACGCACGACACTGCAGCCGCCGGAAGAGCTCTATGCCCCGCTGTGCCGCTCAGCAGCACGCCCGCCGCGCCCAGCGTGGTGATGACGTGGCTCACGCCCGCATGCAGCAGCGCCTCGATGGCGGGTCTGAGTGCTGCCAGCGCGGCATCGGCGCTGGCGAACGGCGCATCGGGCACGCGGCATGTGATGCCCAGCGGCGCGGCGAGCGCGGCGAGCTCCTTTGCGTTTGGCGAGACGTAGGTGAGGTACGAAAGCAGCGGAATAGCTTTCACCGCTTTGGCAGCCGACACGGGCTCCAGCCAAACGGGCACGCCAGCTGCGCGTGCGGCCTTGGCCGCGGCGAGCAGCACCTCTGGAGAGGCGTTGGTGTCTAACAGCAACAGCGGCGCACTAACTAACTCGGCGCTGAAGCCGGCAAGCCACTCTACCGTCAGCTGCTCCTCAACCAGCGAGCAGGCCGCCACCGCCGCGGTAATGTCTCCTCCGCTGGCGTCCATGACGGCAACCACACAGGGCGTGGCTGCCCCCGAGACTACGCGCACGCCATCAACGGGCAGACCCAGCATGCTGTGTGTGAAAACGTGTTAGCGCTACAGCAGCCTGCGTCTGCAAGCTGAGGCGCACCGCATATGCGCGAGGAGCGCCACGCCGGGGGGGTCGTCGCCCACCACGGAGAGCAAGAGAGGAGGTTGGTCTGCGGTAGTCTGGAGTGCAACCAACACGGCTGCGATGTTTCGAGCCACACCTCCAGGGACA
>Ga0208951_1000150_pt1 | contig 28908 bp, 18 predicted proteins | sample GreLakmeMI27MSRF_FD_187702 | JGI IMG/M metagenome (GOLD analysis project Ga0208951, IMG submission 187702) | Freshwater lentic microbial communities from great Laurentian Lakes, MI, USA - Great Lakes metaG MI27MSRF (SPAdes) | ecosystem: Environmental > Aquatic > Freshwater > Lake | place: Great...
CCCCCCCCGCCGCGCAGCGCTCCCAGGCGGCTGCTCAGCTTACGCAGGTGGAACGCGTCCGTGACGCCCAGCTCGCGCAGCTCGTCCGGGCTCAAGTTGAGAAGCAGCTCACCGTCGATGGCGCTCGAAGCAAAGGAGTCGCAGTGCACTTCCAAGCCCAGGGAGGCAAGCCAGTCACACACGTGAGGGACACCCCATGCAGATACCTCCATGGCACACCGGACACGTTGGGCGAGCGCGTCTCAGTGCTCATGACGTGGCCCGTACCTCCGTACTCCGTAGGCGGGACCGCCTGTCCTTCGACCATTCCCCTTCCTCCGCTTCTGCTGCTCGCTGTCCGGTCTCTTCGCTCCCGATGGTGCTCCTCACCGACATCACGGACGAGGAGGCTCCGTGTGAGGAGGAGCGTGTTTCCGTGCGTCTGAGCAAGAGCGGCTCGCTGCTGGGCGCAGTCCAGCGCTCCCGCCCGCTTGCTACGCGGCCGAGCACGCCGCCGCGCGCAGAGCAGCCAGCCCAGGCTGCAGCTGCGGCTGCGGCTGTCGGTGCGAGCGTTTGCGGTGGGGCGTTAGGCGAGACATTTCCGGTCACTTCAGCGACTCCCGGCGCCCCCTTGGCGGACGCTTTGGCCGCCTATGTCGCGGAGGAGCACGCGCGCGTGGCCTCGCTGCTGTGCCGCGCGCCGGCGAGTGACGTGGCGGCGCAGCTGCTGCTGCGTCGGGCGCGGCTGGCCGGCGAGTTGAAGGGACAGTGCCTCGACGCCGTCGCCGCCGCCGCAGAGGACACGCTGCCCGCCTTGCGCGCCCTGCTGGCGCAGCTGGACGGCGAGCAGCCGTGCGCCATGAGCGCTGCGGCTCCGCTTTTGGCGCTCCACCGACTGCTGCAGTCAGCTCCCGACGCGCCGCTGCTCTTCCGCGCCGAGCGGGGCGACGCCCGCCTGCTGCGCCACCTGGCCCCGCCGACGCTGGCCCCCTGCGCGGCCGCGCTGCGCTGCGCCGTTCACCTGCTCTCTCCGCAGAGCGTCCGGAAGCTCGCCGCCTCCTCGTGCGCCCGCTCCGCGCCGCCCGCAGCAGCAGCCGCGGCGCTGCAGCTGCTGGCCGCCGGCTCTCAGTCTCTGCCTGTGCGTCTGCTGGCGCTGGCGCCTCCACAGGGCGCCCAGCAGCCGCTGGCGTGGCTGGCGGGGCTGGCCGGGTGCGGAGGCTGTGGCAGCGCCGCAGGCGGCATCCACCTGGCCCACCTGCTGGGAAGCTTCTCGCAAGACGCGGCCAGCCGCGCGGCGCTGCGCGGCGCGGGCGTGGCGCCTCTTAAGGCGCTTCTGGGCCTCGAAGGGTGCCCTCTGGCGCGAGGAGCACCCGCCGCCACCGCCGCCACCGCCGCCGCCGCCGCCGCCGCGCCCACCGCTGCCACGTCACAGTCTCTGGCGCTGCGTCGCGCCGCGCTGGACGCGTTCGCGCGCCTGGCGGATGACGCGCACTTGGCGAGAAGTGAAGCCTTCCAGAGCGATGCCCGCCCGGGTGGACGAGGAGCCTCAGTTAAGGCAACCCCTCTCTGTCGCGACGCGCTCAAGGCGCTCAACCACGCATTGTCCAGATGCAAGCGCCGCCCTGCGCCCGTGTTGGGCTGGGACGGCAAACCAAAAGGGTTCGAGCCGCGTTGGCTGGACGCGGATGCGGACGAGGACGACGCCAACCTCTCTCAGCAGCAGCTGTCAACCCCGCCGCCATGCTGCGCGCTGCTGGCGCTGCGGTGCCTGTGCGCGCTGCTGCGCGCGTCTCCGCGCAACGCGGCGTCGGTGCTGTTCCAGGCGGGGTGCGGGGAGGTGTTGAGCCACGTGTGCGGAGGATTCGCGGCGCCGCAGCTGCAGCGCGCTGCGCGAGACTGCGCGGGGCTGATGCTTGCCGGCTGCGTCGCAGCGCTGGATGGCGCCTGCGATGCGGGTGACGTGGCATCGCTGAGCGGGCTGCTGTGCGCTCTGGACGCAGTCGGCGCCTTCGACGCTCGACTTCGCGCCGCCCACAAGCTGGCGCAGCTCATCCCCACAGCCTCCGGCGACGACTTTGCGGCGCACGTGCTGGCGCCGCACGCGGCGCTGCAAACCATGCACATCCACCTCTGCCAAGTGCAAGCAGCCGCCGCAGCCCATCCGCGCGCCGCTCTCACCGCGCCCTACTCCGCCGCGTTCGCTGCGGCGCTGGAGCGATGCCGCGCCGGCGGGGCGACGCCTCGGGGAGGGTACTGGGACGTGATTGGCTCTATGGAGATTTCACGCATGGATACTGTCCTCGCGGGTGCTCCTCCCAGCCGCGAAACAGCAGTGCAGCCATGCGCGCCTGTGGTTGTGCGCGCGCCGAGTCGCGCGGCCGCGGCGAAGCCTGAGGCGTGTGTTTCGCCAAAGGGTGACCTCGTTGAAGTGGAGAGGGCGGCTGTGGGCGCGCGCCTGTCCGCCGCAGCGGCACGCGTCAAGCCGTTGCCCTGGGACCCGCCTGCAGCGCCCGCGCACGCATGCGGCGCGTCAGCGCCCGCCAAGGCGCCCAGGTACTCCCCCGTGCCCACCACCACCGCGCAGCCACTCATCAAGAAAGGCTTCTTCTCTTCGGCGCCGCCGGCGGCGCGCCGCGCGGGCGCTACCGCCGCCGCCGCCGCCGCCGCCGCCGCCGCCGCTGTCGCAGCAGCAGCAGCGTCCTCTGCGGTCCAAGAGCCAGCCCAAGAGCCGTCTGCAGCGTTGTGCGACCCTCCATCCTGCCCGCCCGAGGCGCCGCTGAGCATGTGCGACGACGCCCCCGCAGGCGGCGGCGACGGCGCTGCCACGGCGCAGCAGTACGACGAGGACGGGCTGCGCTGCGCGTTCGACTCCGGCGGCTTAGGGGCCTCAGGCGCCGCGCTGCGCAGCGCCCGCGCGTGCTGGGCGTCCACGGACATGCGGCAGCGGCTGTCGTGGACGCAGGACTCGGCGTCCGTCACCGCGCTGCTCGCCGTGCCAGCCGGCACTCGAGCCAAGGACGTGCGCCTGGTGCTCACGCCCACGCGCCTCACCCTCTCCCTCGCATGGCACGGACGGGTGCTGGATGGACCCCTGGCGCGGCGATGCAAGGCGTCGGAGGCTGTGTGGTCCCTGGACGACACGCAGCTTTCCGTGATGCTCCCCAAGGATGACCCCTACTTCTGGAAGTCGCTCTTCGAGGGCGGCGAGGAAAAGTCGCACTACGCCATCCTGCAGGAGCTGGTGCAAGCCGACGAGGCGGCGCCGTCGTGCGACCAGGTTGACGACCAGACGAGAGACCTGCTATCGGACCTGCAGGAACACCAGGGCATGATCAACGAGGGACTCATCGACCCAGTCAACGGCTTTGATGACTTCAGACTGGTGCTGGGCGACGGAGATGGCGCCAAATGAGGCGCCGGCGGGCGCGGCGGGGTGGTGGTGTAACGTGGCGTCGGTGCGGGACCTGCTGACGCACGCAGGCGGTTGCGACTGCAATGCTGTACGCTGGCGCCGAGAGACTGGAGCCGCTCATCCTCGCTGTTGTACAGCATCACGACAAGGTGTGCGCCGCCGGCCGAGTGTTTCGGGCAGACGTTCATCGTGCACGTAGAACCTGCTTCAAGCAGTACATGCTTCTGTACCCGGACTCGTTCTACGTGCACGGTGAACCTCCGCCCGAAGCATTTGGCGGCGCACACGCATCGGGATGCTGATGATGTGATTTACAGCAAGGATGAGCTGCTTGGGACGCGACTCGGTGCCAACGTACAGCATTGCACGAGGCGCAGTGAATCAAAGAATATTCTCGTGTTTACAGATTTGCCCCCTCACCGCGACCCAGCTGCGACGCCCCCGGTCAGCTCAGCCTTCTTCTCTTTCTCCTTGAGCTGCGCGTGCGCTGCTGGCGGCGGGCTGGGCGCGAACGATGCCAGGGTTGGGATCTTGGGCTGCTGCGTCGCCTGGTTCGTCTTTGACGCCTCCTGGCCAGTGAGCTGCGCATTGTCCGTCGCGTCATTCACCTGCGCAGCCGCCTGCTCGCTGCTCTGCTGCGCGCTGTTGCTCGCCGTCTGCGCGCTCACGGTGCTCGCCTCCTCCGCGTCCAGCGCAGAAACCTCCTGCTGTTGGAGGCTCGCCGCGCCTTCCATGACGCTCGACAGGCTCGGCGCAGCCTGCTGCAGTCGGCGGGAGGCCATGTTGGCGACGCCGCCCTGCATGCCCGCTTTGGCCTCCTTGCTCTTGAGGTCCGTGGATGCGGTGGACGGCGCGGGCGCAGGAGCGGGCGCGGGCGTCAAAGCAGCGAGCACTTGGCTCTGCACCAGCAGCGATGCCTGGTCAGCTTCCGCGTTGGCCTCTGCATTGCGCTGCTGCAGCTGCATGTTCTCCGCAGCGTACTGGTCGTGCGCAGCCTGGGCTGCGTCCTGCTGCGCCTGCGCGTTGCTCGCCTGGATCTGCTGCTGCTGCTGCAACACCGCCTGGCGGTACGCGCCGCTTTCGCTGCTCGCCTGATGCAGCTGTCGCGCGCCGGAGCCGCGCGCGTGTGCGGGCGCGGGGGCAGGAGCGGCCACCGTCTCCCAGTACGTCACCGTTCCAGGCGCAAAGGAAACCTCGCCCTTCTTCTGAACGTCCGCGGCCGGCGCGCTGAAGCCCACAGACGGCTTCGGCGGGGGGGGGCTGCTTTCCTGCAGCGGCGGAGGCGGGCTCTCCTGCATCGGCGGCGGTGGGCTGTACACGAATGTGCGCGCCACGTTCGCGATCCCGCCCTCCATCGCGCTGTTGGCTTCCAAACGCTTCATCGCAGCAGCGGCTGGACACAGGGAGGCGTCAGCAACGGGAGCTTGCGCGAGAAAAGCGCGGGTCATTGCAACGTATGCCCTAATCCGCGCGCGCTCCCAGTACGCCGCACGCGAGAGCAGCAGGCACCCCGCTCCGCGCGCCCCACACACTCGGGCGGGTTTGGGCGGCGCGCAGACCCGCGCGCGCGGCAGATGAGGCGTGCCGCGTGCGCTGACAGCGTAACACCCCAGGGAGGAGTGCCGACGCGTGCCACGCGTCGCAGAACGGGCATGCCGCGCTCTTGCCGGGCATGGACAGGTGCACGCACCCGCAGCAGATTGCGGGCCCGGCGTGGGCGCGCCCGTGGGGCTCGTTGGGAGCAGAACCGAGAGCTCCGCTTGGTTGGCCTGCTGCGCGTTGCTCACGCTTGCCAGCTGTTGTGTCTGTCCTGCCAGCTGATCAGACGCAGCAGCCACCTGTGTCTGCGCCTGCTGCAGCTGCAGTGCCGCCTGCGTCTGCGCCTGCTGTGCGGCGGTGGCCTGGGCCTGCAGGTTCGCAAGGTTTTGGGCTTGTGCGGGGCTGAACTGCTTCAGGCCGCGACCCGCGGACGCCTGCGCGCACAAAGGGCCGCATGCGCGTCAGCCACGGTGCGGCGCGAAGCTCGGAGCGGGCGCAGCGAGACGGGAGGCACAAGCTCTCGCCCAGGTCCCGGCCAACCACGCACCGGCACTGCCAGCGCGAAAAGCACCGCGGCGGCCACCTTGCCGGCCATTGCGACACAGATACTGCGACGGCGCGGTTGAATAAAATTTTTGTTGTACGACAGCACCAAAGCACCACTAAGCTTCGAATTCCTGCCGTACAGTCGTCCGACGAATCCGCCAGCGCTCACTGCCCTCACGCGCGTGCCCATTTGGGCTGCGGCGGCACTGCCGCGAGTCCCGCTGCCAGCGCCGCAAGCGCCAGGAGGGGCACCCAAGCGATTCCCGGCGAAAACACCAGCGCTGTGGTGCCATAGCTCTCCCGGAGTTCGTACAGGAACGCCACATTGGCCCAGAAAAGCAGCCCAGCCGCGGCCATAGCGCCTAAGGCTCTACCCGGCCTCGCCGCGGCGGACCTGCGCAGGGCTGCCACGCCGCACCGCACTCCCCTCGCCATGGGCGCCTCAGATGGAGGTGCCACGTCAGCAGCAGCCAACAGCGTCATGATGAGGAGACTCCACGGAACCGTCAAGAAGAGCATTTGTGGTCCAGTGACGAAAACCGCATCCATGCCCGCCACATAGGCGCCGGTGCCCCCGTGTGCAGGTAATCTTATGCCTGTGGCATAGAGCTGCCCCGTCGTGCTGTGGGAGGCTGAGGATGCTGCCGCTGCGCCGCTGAATAGGTCAACTGCTGCCCAGGGGCCGACACAGAGGTACAGCTGGTACGCGCCGTGTGCGGCCATGAGCCGCGGGCGCGCCGCCAATGCGGCGATGGGCGACAGCAGCGCATGGCGCAGCGCGTTCGAGCAGCGCCCGTTCCAACTCGCAACCTTCCAAAACAGCACGGGCGTCAACACGGTGAGCACGGCGTAAGCGCACATCACGCATGTCAGCATGGAGACAGCCACACGAGGGCCGTCCATGCTCATGAGCACCACAGCCAGGCGGGTGGTGCCCATCGGGGCGGCTGCTCCCTCAGTAAACTGTACGACCCGCTCGTCCACCGCGTCGCAGAGCGCCACAGTGCTGCACGAGGCGCGCACGCGCAGGCGCAGCGGCGCGGCGGGGCATCGCCTCGCCAAAGATTCCAGCACAAAAGCGGAACCAGACCCGGATTTTGTTTGGGCACCTGTCCACAGGTGCGATGCCCCAGCGATGCGATGCAGTGCCACGTCACCAAGCGGCACGTCGCCGCACATCACGCTGGCGGTGACGTGGAGGTCGCGGGGGAGCACTCCTAGCGGAGGCACCACCATGGCGCGTATCACCGCTGTGCGGAACGCGTCCCGGACAGTACGGGAGTGATAGCGGGCGTCCGGGGGGGATGTGATGAGGAGCATTAACGGCGCTGGGGCGGTGGGATCGAACACGTAGTCTCGAAAACTCAGGGCTGGTGGTGTCAAGGTGTCATCCAAGGCGAGGAGCCGCCACGCGCGACTTTCCTTCCAGTCACCCGCTTCGAGCTCCAGCAGCGGCGCGGTGCGCGTGTCACCCGCGATGAAACCCGGGTGCCAGTGGTGTAACCGGTTGCCAAACCGCCAGTGCAGGTGCCCGCACAAATACGCCACAGCGCGCAACTGGCTCAGCTGGCGCTGCAGCCCCGCGCCGCCATGAAGCAACGACAGAGGGAAATGACCAAACGCCACCAGCGACGCCACACCTCTGGGCTGCCCTGACACAGCGTGCTCGACGTCGCGCCGCAGCGCCTCGCCCGCCGCGCCCGCGAAGTTGCATGGGCGACGCGGTCCTGGAGACACGGACGCGTCCAGCGCCAGCAGCGTGAGGTTTGCGTGCGTCAAGTGGAGCGCGTGCGCGCGGCGAGCGTCGCAGGTACCCTTCGGGGCGCAGTGCGACGCAAACAGGTCGTTCCCGGAGCCACGCACAGGTACGTCGAACGTGTCGTGGTTGCCGCGCACAGCCAGCAGGTGCGTCGGGGGTAAACCGGCGCCTTTGAGCAACTCGCTGCGAGCTCGCTCGTAAGACTGCCACTCGCTGGCGTACTGCGCGCTGCCCAGCCGGTGCGCCGTCTTGGAGTCTGTCAGGTCGCCGCTGATCACCAGCGCGGCGGGGCGCAGGCGGGACAAGACGCCGTCGGCAAAGGCGGTGAGGTCTCGCTCTCTGCGTGCGAAAACACACACGGGGTCTCCTTTCAGCAGCGCTGGGGAGACGCCAAAGGGCGGCTGGGCCGCACGTACCGCTCTGGCCAGCCGTGCGCAGAGAGGTGGAGGTCGCTCAGCTGCACCAGCCAGGTGACTCCCTCCGCGCTGCCCTGAGGCGCAGGAAACGCGCAACAGCAGCAGCAGAGCAGCAGCGTGGCGAGGAGGAGGCGCATGGCGGATAAATACACTCCACGGGGGCGAGCTTTCTGATGCGTGCGCCCGTCCCCCGTCGAACGATTCGAACACTTACTTCCTGCTGCGAACAGTTGAACAGGACGATGTACCTTGCCGCCCTCGCTAGCTCTGTGAGGCTGTGTGTCCTGCGTGCCTGCTGCCCTGAGCTGTGAGCAGCAGCACGAGACATCCACGAGAGGACAGACATGCAGGCGCTGGCTCCGCTGCGCGCCGCGACGCCTGTGCGCCGTGCGCTTGCGGCTCGCCCACACCGCGCCGGCGCGGCAGCGGTGCGTGGAGCGCTGGTATGTGCCCGCCCGGGGCCCTCGGCTTGGTGAGCTCAAGCCCGTTAGGCCGGCTCTTCTCGGCTCCGCTCGCTGGCGGTGTGGCTCGGCAGCTGCCACGCCTGCGCTGTGCGTCGGGGCGCGCCGGCGCGGCTCAGCCGCCGCGGTTTGCGCGTCCGCTGGCGGTGGAACGCACCGCAGCCTCTATGCGTAGCGACAGTTTTGTTCGCGCGGCGCTCTCACGCTCACTCCCACGCTCCCACCCGCACGCAGCCCTCCCGCCGACCCCTCGCGCCCGCCGTGCCCCTGCTGCTGCGCCGCGCCGCGCCACGCGCGCAGCGGCTGCGCACCTCCAGCGCCTCCTCCGCGCGCGCAGGCGCTCGCGCAACCGCGCCCGCCCCTCCTCCGCGCTCCCCTTCCACGCTCGCAGACGGCTTCGTGACGCTCCTCTTCGCCTTGGCGCTGCTTCTCTCTGCGGGATACACCCTGGCGTCCTTCGCCTCGGGCGGGGGGCCCAGCGCCCTCGCTGCGCGCCCGTTTGCACTCCCAGCCGCAAGCCTGCTCATCGCCGCAAAGTTCCTCACACAAGCGCTGGTGCTGCTGGTGGAGGCGCTCTGCGCCGTGCTGTACCAAGTGCCCAGCGCGGTGGCGGTGCCGGCGTCGCTGGCGCTCATCTACTTCAGAGCGCGCCAGCAGCGCCAGCAGCGCGTGGAGGCTGCGCAGGCGTTCGCTGCGGAGCAGCCGGAGGTGCTTGCGGCCGTGCGCGCTCGCGCAGGCCGCGTGGCTCGCACCGGCGGTGGCGTCGAGGCTGAGCGAGAGGGACTCCTCGGCGGTCCCTCCACGCTCCTGGTGGAGGAGGATGACGTCACCAGCGCGCTGAACGCGCTGCGCGTCAAGGACGCGCAGCTGCGCCGCTCAGAAGCGGAGCTGGAGTCGCAGAGCACCGTGGTGGCGCAACTGTCTCGCGACACGCAGCAGCGGGCAACGGCCGCAGCCACTGCCAAGGCCTTTGCGGCGCAGCAGGCGGCCACCGCCGCCGCTGCCGCGCAAGCCAAGGCTGAGGCGCGAGACGCAAAAGACGCAGCTGATGCGATGGCCGCCGCGCGCGCAGCGGCGGCGTTGCGTGACGCTCAAGCGGACGCGCAGAAGAAAACGCAGGCGATCGCCACAGCATCTGCGCGCCAGAGCGTCGACGCAGCAGAGGCTGCCGCTCGCGTTGCTGCGCAGGATGCGCGAGCGGCAGCGCAGTTTCGCGCAGCTGCAATCGCCAAAGCAAAGGCGGAGCTTCAAGCAAAGGCTGCATCCGTGGACGCTGCGGCTCGGGCGGTGGCCCTGGCTTCCAGCCCTGCAGGCACCACGGTGATGCAGCGGGCATCCGCTGCGAATGCGGCGGCCGGACTCTCGGCATCCGGCAGTGAATTCGGAAGCCTGCCGTCCATGCTTGACACGTCATCTGCGCGCCTGCCGCCGTTCTTCAAAGCCGCACCGACGCCCGCAGCAGCAGCAGCAGCCGCGGCGGGCACAGTGAAGATGCCTGCGGTGGTCACTGCGGCTCCTGCGCCGGGTGAGGCGTCCGGCACTGTGAAAGTGAAGGGCAGGCGCACGCTTCAGGAGATGAGCTTGGTGGAGCTGGGCGCGCTTGCTGCGCAAATGGTGGCCAGCGACGCTATCAAAGAGCTGCAGAGTCAGGGGACGGTCGCCATGCTCAAGCCCAAAAGCAGCGACGCCACGCAGCAAAAGGAGAAGGCGAAGCCCACTGGCACGCTCGCATTCAAACTGCCCGGCCCGAGCCCCAAGAAATGAAGTGTTCCATACATCGCTGAACGAAATGAACCAGCCAGCAGCCAGCTTCGTACGACTGTACGACACGTGGAATTCCCTCCACGCTCTGCGTGTCGCGCAAAGGAGGGGCCATGTGTGCGCTGCACGCGTCTCCCACGAGCGGCGTCGTACGCCTGAGCAGCGCGTCACGCGCGGGCGCCCGCGCCCGCGCCGCGCCGCGCGCTTGCGCGCTGCCGCCTCGCCGCGGCCTGCGCCGCGTGCGCGTGCGGTGTGCGAGCGAGGGCGCCGACGCTGAGCTGGCGGCGGTGCAGCGGGCGCTCAGCGCTAACGCCGCTCAACTGGACAACCCTTCTGCGCCGCAGGCGCTGCCCCAGGACGCAGCCTTGGCGCTGGCGCAGCTGGTAGAGGAGGAGCGGCGTCTCGCTTCTCTGGAGGCTGAGCTGGCGAGCGCGGAGCAGGGGATCACTGCCCGGGAGCGCGAGCTGCTCGCCAAGCTCCTTGCTCGCCAGCGCCTGCAACAGCTGCAGCCCAGCACCTCGGAGCTGCAGACGCGGCTGGAGTCCACAGAGGCGGAGGCGGCGGTGCGTGGCCCGGTCTCATCTCTTCGTTGCGTTACAAACACCCGGGGGGCGGTTAGCGACGCGCTCACACCTCTCAGCGCACGCACACCCCAATGCGCGCCCCCCGCGCCCGCCACGGCCCAGCAGCGACGCGCGGGCACCCTGGCGGCCCGTTCTGCGGAAGTCTGTGCGCGCTGTGCTCCTCTCCCTGCAAAACCCTCACACTGTCCGCTTCCCACCAGGCGCTGCGCGCGCTGGTCACCGCCGGGCGCGCAGACAGCGGCTCGCTGCTGGAGCCGGTGGTGGTGGACGCGCCTTCGGTGCGCCAGGTGATGGACTGGGAGGACGTGAACTGGACGAGGCTGTCGTGGGGCGAGCGGGTTCGCGTGTGGGCCGACATCGTGGTTGGCAAAACGCTGGACGAGTGGCGCTACGAGTGGGCGCTCAGCAAGGCTGAAGGTTTCGGACTGAAGGGGCTCAGCACGTTAGCGCTCGCGGCTACCGTGCTGCTCTGCATAGCCTACAGCCTGCTTGCCACCGTGTCCGGCGGCCTGGGCAGCGCGCTGGCCGCCAAACCCTTCGCGCTGCCCACCAGCACGCTGCTGGTGCTGGTGCGCGTGCTCCTCTCTTCGGCGCTGCTGATGGTTGAACAGCTTTGCACGCTCATCTACTACACTCCGGCGGTGCTGGTCTTCGCCACCGCGGCAGCGGTGCTCCTCTACCGCAACAAGTGTCGTACAGAGGGCCAGCTGCCGTTCTGGGCAAAGCCACGAACCGTACGGCCCAGTCAACAAGTGGTGCTCCTCAAGAAGGTGCCTGCGCCGCTGGTACCTCCCGTGTACTACAAGGGGATGGCCTTACCGGATGCCATCGCGCAACTGGCAACCCGCCCAGGCTCCGTATGGCCTCCCAAACCCCAATTGGCGCGAGAGGCGCCAAAGGTGCCCTTCACGCTGGCGCAGGACGTGCAGCGCCTGCTGTACGGCGGCTTGCGTCGCGGCGGTGCCAGCGAGGCGATGTCGGCGGCGGCGGCGGCGCCGGCGGGCCCCCCGCCAGCTGGCGCTTCGGGCGGCGAAGACTGGCGCCTCGCACAGCTGGAGGGCAGCTTGGGACGCGCGCGCAAAGGAGTGGGCAAGGGCGCAACCGCTGCGCAGCCCCGGCCGGGCGCCAGCCTTTCCGGCTTCATCGCGGGCGTGGCTGCGGCTGCGCAGGGCGATACAACGCAGCAGCAGACAGACAGCGGTGAAGGTGCCATGGCGGCGCTGCGGGGGCGCTTTGCCACCATGCAGAGCACGCTGCGCGAGGGCGCGCAGCAGGCGGCTGAAGATGCGGCGGACCGGCGGTGAGTTATTGTGTTATTCTGTATGAAACGACGCATGTGCATCACCTGCGGCATTACGCCACTACTAATCGTGCCGTTCGATGGTTCGAATGTTCGAAACTGCTCCACACTTTCCCCCTGTCGGCGCAATGTCCGCGGTGCTGGTGACCGGTCTCACTCTGAAGGTTGATGAGGGCGCACTGCGCGAGTTCTTCTCATACAGCGGCGAAGTTTCGTCGGTTGAGCTGATGGACTCCGAGGGCAACCGCAGCGCAATCGTCTCCTTCACCGACGCCAGCGCCCTCGCCACCGCGCTGCTCCTGACGGGCAGCACCATCGTGGCTGACGACCCGCCAATCACGGTGGTTGCCAGCTACAAGCCAGGCGAAAGCGCAGCTGCGGCTGAGGAGCCAGACCTGGTGGACCTTGAGCGCGTGAAGGAGGCGCTTGCGGGTCTGATGGCGCGTGGGTTCCTGTTGGGCAAAGACGCGGTGGCTAAAGCGAAGGTGCGCGCTGCGTTTGGTTGTTGAGCGGCAGTCGCAGCGCGCTCTCTTCTCGTGTGTTCACGCGCCCTTGGACGCCAGGCGCTGGACGAGCAGGCTGGCGTGTCCGCGCGCGTCAAGGAGACGGCCGAGCAGGTGTCCGCTCGCTTGAAGCTGGCTGAGACGCGGTCGGCGCTCAGCGCCTACGGCTCCGCAGCGCACAGCGCTGCGCAGGCGCACGCACAGGCGCTGGCCGCAAAGGCCAAGGAGCTCAACGAGAAGCACCAGCTGGGGGCGCGCGCGCGCACCATGGCGAGCGACGTGCAGACGTCGGTGAGCGGCGCACTGGACAAGGCTGGTCCCCCCGGAGAAGCTCTCAAGTCCGCTGCCGCTGGCGCCCGCAGCCTGTTTGCGCGCGCCGCCGGCGGCGCCGGCGATCTGATGGCTGCTGCCAAGGCGAAGGTGGACGCGCTGGCGGTGCAGCAGCAGCAAGCGGAGAAGGCGGAGAAGGCCCAGGAGGCCCCCGCTGCGCAGTGAGGAGCGAGCGAGAGAGGCGCAGCGCGGAAACACGAGTTGTAACATACAACAGGACGCTTCTTGTCTCCCAGTCCATTCTAGAGCTGCGTCTATTTGGGCGTTTGTGTTATAGTAGTAGCCCACGTCCGATCATTCTACTCGAGCTCTATGCATGGCTGAGCCTCAAGTGCTGCACCCTTCCCGCTGAATCACCCACCAACAGCGCTTCTCCTCCCACCCACGCAACCGCAGTGATCGCCGACAGCGCCACCGGGGTCCGTTGCGCCACCATGGCGGCTGTGCCGTCCATTGACGTGTCGTACGGTGTCCGACACACGCGCAGGTCGTACAGCTCTGTACCGGCCAAGCCACACGCGGCCGCCACCCAGGCGGCTTGCGTGTCGCAGAAGGCGAGGGCGTGCAGCGGCGCAGCGCCCGGGGAGCGCAAACGCGTGAGCACAGGATGTGCGGGGGGCGCTCGAACATCGAAGACGATCAAAGAACCGTCCGCGCCGCCTGCAGCCAGCACGGCCGCGCCGCCGCCGTTCTGCCACGCCAGCGCGTGCGTGGCGCCCGACAAGGGCAGCGACATGACGTGTACTGCGGCGGTGGGCGACCAAAGAGAGACGCTGTGCGCTGCCCCACCGGTTGCGATGACATCAGCGCAGGGTCCGTGCGCGCCCCCCCACGCCATGGCGCGCAGCGCGGACGGGCGCCCAGAGCGCAGCGTAGCCACCACGGATGGCGTGGCATCGGGATGGTCGGCAGCGAGAGTTGGCAGGTGCCACAGGCGAAGCACGCCGTCAGTACCAGCGGTGGCGGCCCTGTGTGGGGTGTGCAGCGCGCAGGCGAGCACGCCGCCGCTGTGTATGCCGCACATGCTGAGCGGGGTGGCTGATGAGGAACCACCTACGTCCTGCCAGGCATAGCATGCACCGCCCTCCCCACCCGAAAGCACCGTGCCGCCACATGCGGACACGCAGCGCAGCACGCCGCCGGCGCGCAGGGGGGGCAGAGGTGAGAGTCCAGAGGCTGAGGCGAGCCACAGCTTCAAAGCAGCTTCCTGGTCGCTGACGGACACCACCAGCGCACCTCCGTGGGGATCGCAGCTGAGTGCGACAACCGCGCCCGAGTGCAGCGCATCTTCGGCGTCTTCGTCGCGCTCGTCCCGCGCCTCCCACTCTGAACGGAAAGGCGGCGCGGACGGCGGCTGAACCAGGGTGCCTGTGACGGAGGGGCCAGCCGTAGAAAGCACGTCTCCGGTGAAGACCAAGCCCGGAGCGCCGCTGGCGTGTCCGCTCGGCGCGCCCGCGCATTCCCAGAGATGCACGGTGGCCTGCTCGCCGTGGGCTCCGCCATCCGAGAGGCGCAGAACGCTGAGGACCTGCCTTGCGTCGGGCATCCAAGACGCGCACGCCACCGCGCCGCCCAGGCCACGCACGCAGCGACATGCGCGCATGCGCTGCGGCGCTGCGGCGTGCGTCGCGTTGGAGGCGCTGAGGAGGGTTTGCGAGACTGCGAAGATGTGCATCGCGCCGTCGGAAAAGGCTGCGAGGAGCAAAAGGCCGTGGGGCGCAAAGGAGAGGCTGTTCACGCCCGCAGGCGTCCCTCCTGAAACAGGAGGGTCCGCCCAAGCGAGAGGGGAGCCGCCGCGAAATGCCCACAGAGCAACCGCTCCGTCGCTGCATCCGCTGGCGAGCGCGTGCCCGCACGGCGAGAACGCCATGGCGCCCACGGTGGCGGTGTGCCCACGCAGCGTGCACACGAGCGCTGGCGGGTGCTTGTGCATGGCGCTGCGCTCGTCTGGGGACGTCTCTTGCCCGCATAGCCGCCACACGCACAGCGCGCCGCCGTAACCGCCGCCTGCGATGCGTGACCCGCTGGGGTGCACCGCACAGGCAGCCACGGCGCCGAAGGGCGCGGAGAGCGTACATTGCAGGCTGTGGCTCTCCGAATGCCACACGTGAAGCAATCCGTCAATGTCCCCGCTTAGCGCCACATCGCCGCCGCTGCAGAGGCAGCTTGCCGCCCCCTGGGCGTGTGCGCGCGCGCGGATCGTGCGCATGCGTGTGCACTGGTAACCGCTTGCGGGGCTGGGCGAGGGTAACAGCTGCGTGAACGCGACGACGCCATCTGACCCGGCGGTGACGATCTGCGTTGCACCGTGCCAGCGCAGCGCGCGAACGGCGCCGTCTGGGTGCACGGAGAGCGAAGCCAGTCGGTCGCCGGTGTGTGGGTCCCACAGGAAGAGTGAGCCGTCGGTGCTGCCAGAGGCGATGTGGCGTCCGTCCGGCGAGGCCGATGCGCATGCCACGTCACCGCCCGGGTGTCCCGCCAACGCCATCACGGGCGCAGGCATGATGCGGGGCGCCTGGGAGGGCCGCAGAAGCAGCGGACAGCCCGGTGGCGTTTCAGACGCGGCAAACGCCATCGCCGTCGACGATGACGTGGCATCATCGCCTGTCAGCAGCTGCGCCAGCGCGGCCGGTCGGGCATGCAGGTGCGTGACGTGGCTCTGAAACGCATGGCGCAGGGTGCGCAGTCGCGCGAGCAAAGCCACAGCTTCTCGCGGCGGCACCGCACGCGCAAGCCAGCAGCTGAAGTGCGCGCTCAGCGGCGCACAGGGATGCGGGCGCGCGCGCAGCGTAGCAGCAGCAGCAGCTTCCTCTGCGCACAGCGGCGGCGCCAGCAACAAGTTCAACTGCGCCTCACCGCCAGCACACCCCAGCGCCGCCTGCAGCGCGCCGGGAGTGCACGCGCCCTCTACGCATACCGCGGAATCCGTGCGGGGGCTGGGCGGCGGCGGAGACGGGGTAGGCACCATCGGCACCATGTCGCCCTTTCGCTGCCGCACGCGACTGGGCACCACCGTGAGACCGAACAGCTCTTCTGCGCAGGGCCCGTCAAAGAAGGAGCCCGCCGCGCGCGGATCTGCGCCGGTGATCTGGGCGCTCGCAGCTGGCCACTGGGTATCGCCGCATAACCACCACCTCCTCTGACTACCGCCACACGCCGCTGCCGCGCTGCGCTCACGCTGCAGCGCCAGGTGCCAGTGCAGCGCCTCCAGGCCGCGCGCATTGGCGTCGGATGCGTGAAAGGACAGCAAGTCGTGCAGGTGCGCCAGCAGCGCACAGACGTCTCCCGCCTCGACACGCGCACGCATGTGCGCCGCGTGGCACAGAGCGTCCGTTGCCGCGCGCCACTCTCCAACCGCCAGGCAGTAGCGCACGCCCCATCGGATGGCGTGCTGCGACGTTGCGCGGTGCGGGAGCGGCGCAAAGAAGACAGACATGACATTGGACCCCGCAGCGCCGTCCTCCACGCTCCATGCGCGCTCCAACGCCTCGCGTGCGTGCGAGCAGCGCGGCGCGAACGTGCTGCCAGTGGCAGCGATCAGCGGCGCCAGATCTGCCACGATGTGAGGCAGCGTCATTGTGAGGAGCGAGCTGAGCGTGGCCCCCTCAATGTCCGACATGCGCGCCGCGCAAAGCAGCGCACATCCCTCCAGCTCATTCCAACTCAGCGGCTGATAGGCGAGGCGTAGCGGCAGCGCCACGGACGCCATCAGTGCTGCGTGCACCCGTGGTCTCATCGCCGGCGCTAAGTGCTGCGTGAACCCCCGCAACTGCCGCTGCGCGCGCGCGACCACCGCGTCCAGCAGCGCGGGCAGCGTGTTGGGCGGCGGCGCGTGGTCGCGCAGGTACAGCCAGGTTGCGGCGGTGCAGTAGAGGGGCAGCCCAGCGTCTGACTGTTCCACCAGCGTTTTCAGGGCGGGCGAACGCAGCGCATGGCAGCACGAGCGCTGCGCCACGGACTGGCACAGTGTGCGACGCTGCGCGAGGGGCAACGCCTGCAGGCAGATGGTCTGGCAATAGCCCTGCTCTTCCATGGCCCCGCAGGCCGCCAGGTACCCCGCCTGTTCCGTGAGAGAGCGCGCCGGGTGGGCCGCCTGCGCGCCGTGTGTGCGCACGCAGCACACCAGCTGCACCCACGGCGACATCTCGCCGGCTCGGGGGAGCCAGGAGACCCCTTTGGCGTCGTCGACGCACGCCGCGTCGTCGACGAGCAGCGTCACGCGGCAGCTTGGAGATGCCAGCGCGCGGCACAGCGCGCACAGCGCAGCCTGTGCCTCGCCCAGCGTAGCCACCGGCGGCTGCGGCGGGGAGGGGCTGTCAGCACCGTGCAGTTCGTCCGTCAGCTGCGCGCAGAGGCGCGCCAGCACGTCGCGCGCAGTGGCGGCGTAGCGCAGCGGCGGCGCTGCGCCGCCAAAGCATGCCGCCACCACCAGCCGCGACGCCGCGTGCGCAGATTGCACGTGCGCGGCTCGCCGCGCGGCCAGAAGCGCAGATGCGAGCAGGCACGTTGCGCCCGCGCCAGGCGCGTGACGCAGCAGAAGCAGGCGAGGGGTACCCCGCAGCATGGCGGCGACCAGCGAGAGCTGCTCGGGGCGAGAGCAGTCGCTGGTGGAGAAGAGGGAGTGGGGGAGAGGGAGATGAGACAGCACGGCGAGAGCAGCCTGTTCAGCCTGCGTGGGCGGCGGCGCTTTGGCGGCGATGGACCCCAGGGCGTGTACATGCGGCAGCTCCGCGTCCAGGCGTGCCCACACCTGGCACAGCGCCTCCGTGACCAGCGCCTCGGGATGGCGTCGCGCGTCGTGTGGTACGTCGTACGGATGTAGGGACACGTGCGGGTGCGCGTACAGCAGCGACAGCAGCTCCGCGAAGCGACCGGACACCGCAACATCTGTGTCGCGTGCCAGGAAGACCAGCACGTGGCCGCCCCGTCGTGGTGGGAGGGACCACCCGCCGCTGTGCTCTGCCGACGATGCCGGAGGCGCAGCCGGTTCGCCAAGCTCCAAGATGGGAGGACATGAGGCTAGGTTTGGCTGTACAGGGTCACCTGTAACCCCATCCAAAGGCCAATGACGTGCGGCGGGGGGGCCCGGCGGAGGAGGAGCGCCAAACTGCAGCAACTGCGCAAGATACAGCTCTGTGGCCGCGAGGTCACAGGGCGCGCGTCTGAGCCATTGGAAGGGCGCATCTCTCATCTCTGGCCCTCTCTCGCTTTCCAATTCAGCCAACCATGCGCCCAATGCAGCGTCAGCGCCCGCCATGGGCGCATCGTCGTCGGGCGACAGGAGCAGCAGGTGAATGCACGCAGCGTTGCGTAACTGCTCTGCACACCTGAGCAGCGGCGGGGCGGTGTTTGGGGGGAGCACCTGCTGTGCGTCGAACAGGTGTAGAACAACGCCCCGAGCCGCGCAGCGGGCGCGCAGGGGTGGACCAGCGAGCGCGGCCACCGCCAGGCGCTGCGCTTGCTGTCCGGGGCTGCCCCACAGCGCCAGCGTGAGCTTGGCAGAGGAGCCCTGTCGTGCCAGCAGCGCACGCAGCGGCGTGGGGCGAGGCGCCAGCGGCTTGGAGGGCAGCTGGCGAACGTGCAGCAGCGCGCGAGGCGACGACCACAGCCCGGCGGCCGGCAGCTGCAGCACCAGCAGTCCGAGGGCGCGCAGCTCGCTCAGCGCAGCCTGGAGGTGGGGCTCCAAGGCGGGCACGCCGTTCAGCACGCCCGCGGCGCCGTCCGTCGCCCGGCGCAGACGCGGCGCGCTGAGAGCGCGGCGAGTGGCTCCGCTGTCCAGGAACACGGGTCTGAGAAGCCACCCCTCCACCACAAAGTGCTCCGCCAGCGCGCGCGTGTCAGCCCGAGCGGGCCCGCGCTCAGCCGTCGGCAGCAACACCACGAGCACTCGCGGCGCCGGCGAGCACAGCGACGGCGAGGCGCTCAAAGCGGGGTGGGGGCCATACAACGACGCGCCTCCTGAGAATGCGGGCGCAGCGGGCGCAGCGCCAGGCGTGCGCTCAGGCACAGGAGGCAGCTGGATGGTTGACGCTGCCACGTCTGACAAGGCTGAAGTGATGAACGCTTGCGCTGCTCGTCCAACGATACGCCCAAGGCGCTGAGAAGCGGTCAGTGGCACCAGAGGCGGCCGCCCGCCGCTGCCAGCAGCGCCTGGCGGTGCCAGCCTGGTTATCTCACGAGCTCGGAAGGCGACATAGGGAATACCGAGGAGGAAGCGACGCCCAGCGCGGACAGGCTGGACCGTGCCGCGGAGGCGAGCACGGCGAGGGCGGAGCAGTGATGACGTTGTTCGGCCAGCCGTACTGCGCAACTGCCGTACCCGCTACGCTGCTGAACTTGGTAGGTGTCGTACAACGGCGGGGGCGGAGCAGTAGGGAGCAGCTGTTCCAAACACACATCATCAGCAACGAAATGTGCACAGCGTCGGTCGAAGATCTTCAGCTCTTCAGACGACCGACGCCAACAGCGACGCCTATTGCATCCCGTAAAATGTAAGCTACACTTGTTCGCCCGTGAATGCGCCTTGTCGCGAGAAGGTTGTAACTTCGATGTCCCCCCCCATGGCCTTGGCGCCGCTGGGATGGGGAGCCACAGTTCCGTACCCTGACCTCCCCATCTCCCCGGTTACGCCCGGCGGATCACGCAGGAGCGCGCTGTAACTGACCTTTGGGCGCGAGGTGTAGGCCACAAGCGCGCAGGCGCCCAGCGCCGCAGCGGCGACGCCCAGGAGCGCCACATCCCCCACTCGGCGCACAGCCTTGCTGGCGGCGGCGCTGCCGCCTCCTGAAAAGTCGTACGTGCACTGGGTCACCTCCGCCGCCACCACGTACGGATCGCTGGCGCCCCGCATCACCAGCGTGGGCTGTTGCGGCGGCGCGGCCATGTGCGCGGGCCAGTCCTCGCACCATCTCATGGGCACGAAGTCAAGCACGTCGTCCGACGGGTACAGGTCCTCGTTGAAGGTCTGCTTGTCCACGGGGACCGTTGCGGTGGCGCCGTACGTGGCGCCGCACTGCGGCGCCTCTGACAGCGTGTAGGACGCGTTGGTGCCAGACAGCGATGCCACCAGCGTGAGAGAGGTGAGGAAGGACACCTGCCGGAAATACGCCACGCACTGCGCCCCTCCGCCCGAACCAGACGCCGCGTCGTAGCTGCTCCATTCGTCCCAGCTGCCGCTGCTTGGCGCCGGCGCCGGCGAGGATGCCGAGGACACCGATGTCGCGCTTAAAGACACTGTCGATGCGGACGTGGCGGCAGGAGGTGGGGGCATGGCGGGGCTCACCTGCGTGATGCCAGGGGAAACAGACGTAGGCGGCGCGACGCTCACCAGCGTGGGTGCGCCTTGTTGTGCGCCCTTGTACATGAATGCGGCGGTGGCGACGTTCCCAGGCACGAAATTGGGCATGGAGACCATGGGTAAGCCATCCTTTTGTAATGGCGAGGCGGCGGCTCTTTTGAGCGCCATGAGCGCGCGCCGCCGGTGTCCTCCGAATATTCCCGCGTTGGGCTGCCGCGTCCAGTTGCCCGGCGGCGGCGGAGCGGACAGCGCGGAGCAAGCAACCTTCTGCGTGAACTCGCGACAGCTGAACACCTTGACCGTCACGGGCGCCGCCGCCGTGCCGTCGCTGTCGTACGGCGTGAGAGAGACGTACTGATCCCGCTCCGCGCCTGTGGCCACAGCCTGCACGATGCCGGGGCCATAACTCGCCATGTCGAACAAAGGCATGGCCCCCTGGAAGAACAGCGTCTCGTTGTAGTACTTCAGTCGCGCGTTGCTGGCGTGCAAGTCCACAGGCGTGCCCAGCATCGTCTGGCTCGCCGTGAGCAGCACGTCTTTGTTTTGGAAGGCAACCGGTCCGGCGCTGGACACGCGCACGGTGACGGTGGGGGACGGATACGCCGCGTCAAACTGGCTGAAGCCGCCTCCGTCCTCCGTCCACTCGCTGCGTGCGAGCGGTTGATGGTGAGCCCAGTCCGGCACAACGCAGCACACGGCGCTGCAGCGCACCTCACGGCGCGGTTGTAGACGCCCACCTTGGCGCTTGCGGAGGAGGCGACTACCTAGAGGCGAAAGGGCGGAGCGTAAGAACAGAGAGAGCGTGCTGGTGAGAGCGCACGTCGTGCCATGCAGGTCCCTCAAAGCGCTGTGGTTGGTGCGCAGCCGCGCAACGCGTTCCACCGAGGTGCGATAGGTGCGCCGGGCGTCGACAGCGTGGGTGCAGTGGCCGAGTGGGTGGGAATGGGACTGGGGGGAAGGGGTGCGCAGCGGCAAAGGCTCACAAGGCGCTCGCACCTGCTCAGGCGCGCCCGCAAGCAACAGCGCCACTGTGGAGCACAGCGCAGCGCTGCGGCGACTACGCGCGACGCGGTGGGGCAGCATCGCTTGTGCACACCGCTTTTGTCAATGCTGGCCGCTCGGACGCACCCGTACACTCCCCAGCGCGGCTGCGCTCGCACAGGCCGCTCGGAGGTGTGCACACTGGCAATCTTTGACAGTGCTCGGCCTTCACCGCCTGATGATTTTGGATTTGGTGGCGTGCCGGCGCATCGGTCCGCGGTCCCGCCACGCAACACAGTTGCCGCCTTCCGCCCTACGTGCCATCCTTGAGGCGTCATGGAGACGTCTCTGCGTTTCAACAGCAGCACGCGCAAGCTGCGTTTGTGCGTGAAGGAGAAGTTCCAGTATCTGGATGGCGTGAGCCTGACTGTGCATGGCGAGTTGGACACGGCGGACGGAGACGTGCTGGCAAGCGGCGCCGTGCGCAAGTGCTTCTATCCCACCGTCTCGGGCTCTGCGGCGACGCGGGTGGACTTGGTTGCTCGTTTCGGCGCGGATGGGACGACGAGCTATTGCGCCGCGGCGCGAGGCCGCGCTGACGTCACCTCAGACGGACTGTGGGCGCTGGAAGCGCGCCTGGGCGGGCGGGTGAGCGGCACAGCGCTGCAGAGCGCGTGGAGCGGGCGTCAGGGGGCCACGCTCGGCGGCGGCTCCACCTTGTCTGGCCAGCGTGCCGCCAAGCGCGCACAGGCATCCTCCAAGGCGGCCCCCCAAGCGTTCGACGTTGCAGCCGTGGCGAAGGCCGCCTGGCGCGCGGTGGTTCCCGAGGGGCGGGTGGAGCTCACAGGCGTGCTTCTCGGCGTCAACGGCACAAAGCAGGACGTCAAGCTCAGCCTGGGCTATGACCTTGCCACCAAGAAGGCGCGCACTCGCACACCTGAGTGTGCTGTGTCCGTCATCCTTCTTACTTTGCTCTTGTGCAGCCATTCTTCGCTGTCAAGGAGAATGCGTGGAGCATGCGCGCCGACCTCGTCTCCAGGGGCGCCAAGTGGGAGGTGGCTTACGCGCTTTGATAGCCAGGCTGCGTTGGAAGTGCCTAGGTTTACAAGTACAGTCGTGCAAACAGCGAAGAAAACAGAGGAGAAAGAGATGCTCAGCGCTCGCCTCAAGCACGGATTCACGCCCCCCGGTGGAAAGCTCAGAGGAGCTGCAAACCGGGGGCGTAGTATATATACTGTTTAGAAACTCCCGCTCTCACGTGCCAGTCGCTTCGCCAGCAAGCGTGCGTTGGCGATGGCACCCAGCGTCGCTGTGAGCTCCTCAAGCGCCAGCTCGTCGCCAATCTCAGAGCCAAGAGCGCCAGTCCAACCCCCCGGAGGCGGTGCCGCTAACGCAGCCTCCAGGCGCTCTTGCGCAGCCTTGGACTCCTGAACCACACGCTCCTGCGCTTGCGCCTGCGCCTGCGCGACGGCCGCAGCGGCAGTGGCCTGGGCGGTCTGCAGTTGCTGGAGGGCGTTTTGGCGAGAGGTCTTTGCGCCCTCAAGCGCGGCTTCCACGCGCTGCAGCTCCGCCAGCAGCGCCCGGGTCTCCGCCTCCTCCTGGAGGTTCTCCGGCGTCTGGCGAGGCAGCAAGAGCGCGACGGTGACACCGCTCGACGCGCCGCCGCTTCTCTCCGTTGCGAGGTACGTCAGCCGCTCGCCGCCAGCAACACGCAACGTATCCAGCGTGTAGCCCTGCTGAAGCAGCCTGGCCGGGAGCGTGTCTGGCCCTCGCCCGGGCGAGGGCGGTGCCGTAGGGGGCTTGCCCAGAAGAGAACGCACGCTGACGTTCCAGCCAGGCACGCGCAGCGGCAGCATGACGGGAATTGAGGCGCACGCGCTCGGCGGAGGGGCTCACCTTGTGCTCGCTTTCCCCATAATCGCAATCGAAGATTATTGCCGGCTCTTTGAGCTCTGCGTCACCCCCTGCTGCTGGTCACGCTCCTTCCGCGCGCTGGAACGGTGTGCTGCAGCCACACTTGCAGGCTGCAGCCGCCAGGCGCCTAGGAGCCTGGCGCTAGGCGCCAGGTTGCGCACGATGCTCGCCGCCGAGTGCGCCGCAATCCGCTCTGCGCTTCGCTTAGATGCCACGACGCCTCTCTTTCCGCTGCCCCAGGGGGACTGGCGGCACTGGGTGGGCCAGAGCGCGACGGTTGGTGACAACTCCGCCTGGTTTGCACTCAGAGTGTGCCTGGCGACACTCATGAACTCCGTGCTCTTAGGCTACTGGACGCAGTTTGGCGAAGAGCACCCGTTGCGCTTCTGGTTCATCTACCTCACAAACTGGGTGCGCTGGCAGTGGAGCGTGGAGCGTAAACGCTCATGAACGCTCGTCTAACGCTCTACGTTTGTAGACGCTTTGTGTGCAGTGTAGCTACCTCACGCTCGCGGCCTACTGCACCTGGCGCGCCGGCCTGGCGAGTGCCAGCGAGTCCAGCCCGCCGCGCTGCCTGCATGTGCTGCTCTGCCTGCAAGGCGTTGCAGGACCCGGAGCAGCGTTAGTGACGGCGCTCTTCTGGCTGCTGGTGTACCCGTCCTTCCCAGAAGCTGCCCAGTATGCGGTGAACTACCTGGTGCACGGCTTCAACTTAGTCGTCGCGCTCGCGGACCTCGCGTGCTCCTCGCAGCCCTTCCTGCTCGTCTACGGCGCGCTGCTTGCGCCGTACGGCATCACCTACATCTTGTTCACCGTGCTCTACTATGCCCTCGGTGGCTTGAACGAGTGGCATCAGCCCTGGATGTGCGTGCGTAGTGTTCACCCTCTTCTCGTCTTGTTTGTGCGCGGTGGCCCTCTGACACGCGCTACTTGCACACGCAGATACCAGCCCATCTATTGGGGCGCCCCGGACATGTGGAAGGGGGCGCTGCTGTCCTTAGGGGTGCTGGTGTTTGCCATTCCGGCTTTGGTGTTGCTGTTCGTCGGTGTCGCTCACACCAGAGACGCCGCCGCGATGCGCCAGGAGGTGGGGGAGGAGCAGGGCACGCCGCTGCTTGACGCGGAGCTCGCGGAGGGTGAGGAGCAGGAGACAACTAGGGCTCAAGACCAGGCTCCAGCCGCAAGCGCTGAAGGCGCCGCAGTTCTAAGAACGTGAGCGAACCTTCGAATCACGTTTACATGCGTGCGTGCGAACTCAGCACTCCCGCCACTGCCCGCCCTTGACGTTGCCGTTAGGAATCTTGTACCACTTTGAGCCATCCTCCGGCTGTCTCGCATTGGTCAGGTTCACACCGCCGTGCCCCGGCGGCGACACCAGTGGGCCCTTTGAGCCATCGTCCACTGGGGCCATGTGGATCCATCTCTCCGGCACGTCGTAGAATCTGGGCGCGGTAGCGTCGCCCACAGCCGGCACATTCCACTCGTCGTACACCCCCCTTTCAGGAGGAACCTCCCACGCCTCCTGCTGGCGCACCCGCGCGTGCCTGTCCAGCGTGTACCACCGTTCTTGTTCCGGCCAGGGCGTCGCACCGCCCGGCTGGTAAGGTGCGTACGCGGCCGCTTCCCGCGCAGCCTGCGCAGCCATGACGGCGCGCTCCTCCGGCGTGGTGGCAAGCACGTGCGGTGCATCGGAAGGCACCAAGCGGGAGTGCATGTGGTACCAACGGCCGTCCTCGTTGGCAGTTACAAGAGGAGCGGTTGCCTCTGCGCGCACATCCGCCTGCTGTTTCTCTTGCAAGCGCTGCGCAGACGCAGCCACAGGCGCCTCCTTGGGCGCAGGAGCAGCGGGCGGGGCGCCCGGAGCGCCTGAGGCTGTGCGCGCAAAACCGTTGTCCGAGTGCGTGCGCACGCCACCCTGGTTAACCAGGAAAGCCGCCAGCTTATGCTGCGTCGGGGGCCACGGCGGGCGCTGCCGCTCCAGCGCACCCTCCGCGTCAAGCTGCGGCTGCATTTGGTAGAAGCGAAGGTGCGTTGCACCGGCTGATGACGGTAACGCGCTCTGGTGGTGGTGCCCGTGATGGTGGTGTCGCTCTCGCTGCTCCCGCGATACCACAGGCACCGCGCCGGGCAGCGCCCCAAAGTCGCTGTTGTCTAGTTCATGCCTGCGCGAGAGGGTGAGAGGTGAGGTGAGCAGGATGGAGCGCGCAAAGCAATCAGGCACACGCACCAGCGAGGGTGAGTGGAGGCCGCCATGATGCCTGTTGGGCGCGAGGCTTGCGCAGGCTGTGAGACTGCGCGCGGGTAGGGCGAGGCGCTGTCTAGCACAGCGTCGCTCGCGCGGGGTGTTGTGCAACTTACACGCTCGCTCCAGGCGGCGGGCTCCAGCGGCCGCGGAGACACGCGGCTGGCGGAGGCGTGAGCACTGGTTAACTCTCAGGCTGTCAGGCTGCGCGAGTGCGCGTCCCTCCACACGTACCATGGACGGAGACAACCTTCCCCTCCCGTCTCTTTCACGCACGGAGGGACCATTCCTCGCAAGCTGCTGCGCCCAGATGCAAGAGCAAGCTCTCCAGAGATTGATGACAGGACACGAAATCATCTCGACGCTCTCTGACTCACGCGCCCAGCGCCGCGTCCACAAACTTCTGCGCCTCCGCCAGCGCTTGGTCAGCCTTGCTTGCATTGCTGGCCTGTCCCTGGGCGAGTCCGCCCTTGCCCCCGCCGCCCTTGCCTCCCGCGGGCGCCAGCGCGGCACTGAGCCAGGCTTTGCAGTCCAGTCCTTTGGCCTCCAGCTCCGCAGGCACGGAGACGTAGATCATCAGCTTGTCCTTGTCCACGTCAGCAGAGACGAGCGCCATGGCCACACCCTGCGCGCACGCGGCGGCTGCGGCTGCTCGAAGCGCGTCGTTGTCCGTGCCCACGTCGCAACGCAGGCACACAGCCTTGCGCCCCGCGCTCACTGCCGCAGCGGTGGCGGCGCCAGCCTGCGCCAGAGCGCGATCGCGGTTCGCGCCGGCAGCAGCCTTGGCCGCAGTCACTGCGCGCTTGCTCAACTCAGCCAGCGACAGCGACAGCTCATGCTTGGCAGGCGCAGGGATGACTGCGGTGGCCAGACATGTTTTGAAGGCGGGCAACTCCTTCTCCATCTCCGCATCTTCCAGGGCTGCAATCGCCGCCAGGCGCTCCCGCATCTCCTCCCCCCGTGCGATTGCAGCCTGCGCTGCGCCGCGAGTGATGCCCACGATGCGTCGCACGCCCTTGGCGATGCCTTCTTCGGAGAGCAGGGCGAAGGCGTGCGCGTCTGCGGTGTTGCTGACGTGCGTGCCGCCGCAGAACTCGACGCTCTGAGCGCGCCACGCTGCGTTGGAGGGATCCGCGAGGAGGGCCTCCACGGTGGCGCCCACGCTGACGACGCGCACAGGGTCCGGGTACACTTCGCCGAAGACGGCGCGCAGGCCGCTGATCGCCTTGGCCTGTGCCAGGGGCACCTCCCTGCTGTGCACTCCCAGGCGCTGCGCGACGGCTGCGCGCACGGCATTCTCGACTGCGGCCAGCTCTGCGGGCTCCACGGGCTTGGAGTGTGAAAAGTCGAAGCGCAGTCGGTCGGAGTCCACCAGGGATCCGCGCTGCTCGACGTGCTCGCCGAGCGCGTCCCTCAGCGCCAGGTTTAGCACGTGTGTCAGCGTGTGGTTGGGGGCCACCAGGGCGCGCCTGTCGTAGTCAACCTTTGCGAGGACGGTGTCGCCCACTGCGAGCGGTCCGCACGCCGAGGCGCCCACGTGAAGCACGTAGCCGGCGGCCACCGTCACGGAGGTCACCTGCAGCAGCTGCTGCGCGCCGTCGCAGCTGGACAGGGCGCCCAGGTCCGCCGCCTGGCCGCCAGACTCTGCATAGAAGCTGCTGACGTCCAATACGCAGCCCACCGGTCCCACCGTGTCTGGTCCCACCGCATGTTCGAACCCGCCGGGTGTTAGCAGCGCCATCACGGTGGCCTTCACGTCTGCATGCCACGTGTACTTGTGCTCGTCCACGGTGGGCTGTACTCCCTTGGCTGCCAGTGCAGCAGTCGCCTCAGCCTCAAACTGTATCCCGCGCTCGCCGCTCTTCTTGCTGGCGGCGCGGCTCTTCTCCTTCGCCTCCTCCAGCGCTGCGTTGAAGCCGTCAACGTCCACGCACATACCCCGCTCCTCAGCCATGAGCTGCGTCAAATCCGACGGAAAACCAAATGTGTCCCACAGCAAAAAGGCGTCGCTCCCCGGAATGTGCGTCCCCTTGGCCTGCGCAGACAGCGCCATCTTGTTGAACTCCTGCAGGCCCTTGACGAGCGTGCGTCCGAAGCTGGCTTCCTCGTCGGCGATGATGCTGCTGATTGCGGCCCCGCGGGTGATGATCTCCGGAAATTGGGTGCCCATGCACGCCTGCAGCGATGGCACCAGCGACGAGAAGAACCCCTCCGGCGCGCCAAGGCAGTCTCGGCCGTAGCGAACCGCGCGACGCAAGATGCGCCGCAGCACATAGTTGCGCCCCTCTGCGCCGGGCTGTGCGCCGTCCGCGATTGCGAAGGAGAGCGTCCGAATGTGGTCAGCCACCACGCGATACGCCATGTCGATGTTGCCCTCATCCTCTGGACCCAGCTTGCCGCCGTAGGGCCGCGCGCCGGTGGCCACACGAATGGCTTCGAACAGCGGAGCGAACACGTCCGTGTCGTAATTGCTGGGCTTGTTCTGCAAGATGGACACCAGACGCTCAAAACCCATCCCAGTATCCACATGCTTCGCCGGCAGCGGGCGCAGAGAGCGGTCTGGCTCGCGGTTGAACTGCATGAAGACGTTGTTCCAGATTTCGATGCACATTGGGTCGTCCATGTTGACGAGCGCGGAGGCGTCGCGGCCACCAATGCGGTCGTAGTGGATCTCCGTGCACGGACCGCACGGACCGGTGTCGCCCATCTCCCAGAAATTCTCCTTGCCGCCGAAGGGCAGCACCTTGTGCGCGGGCAGCTTTTCGAGCCAGATGTCGCGAGCCTCGGTGTCAGGGGGAAGGCCCAGCGCAGGGTCCCCCTGGAAGTAGGTTGCGTACAAACGATCCTCAGGCAGACCGTATACCTGGGTGAGGAGCTCCCAAGCCATGTCGATCGCCTCGCGCTTGAAGTAGTCGCCGAAAGACCTGAGGGTGAGCGAGGGGTGAGGAGTACGCGAGTGAGGGTTTTGGCGCAGCAGCGCAGGCGCCTGTGGCGTGGAGGGCGCACCAGTTGCCCAACATCTCGAAGAAGGTGTGGTGGTAGGTGTCCTTACCCACGTCGTCCAAGTCGTTGTGCTTGCCGCCGGCGCGGATGCACTTCTGCGTGTCTGCTGCGCGCTTCAGAGAAGCCAGAGGGCTCTTCGGGTCAACCTGGACAGCCGCGCGAGGGGCGTCAGCGGCAAGAGGTGCGGAAGAGAGAGCGCGGCGGGGGCGGGCGTGCGCTGCCAAGCTGCAGATGCACTTGCCTTGCCCAGGAAGATCGGCTTGAACTGGTTCATGCCGCTGTTCGCAAACAGCAGCGTCGGGTCGTCCAGAGGCACCACGCCGCTGCTCTGCACAATCTGGTGCTCCAGACCAGCCTGCGGGCCGGAACGGCGCGAGAGGGGTTCAGAGAACGCTCCGGCTGCGCTCCGCGCGAGCACTGCGGGCGCGCCTTGGTGCGGAAGTAGTTCAGAAAGGTCTCGCGCACGCGCTCGGCCGGCCACTCAGCCTGCGGAGGGAGCTGTGAGCCACTGTCTGCGCTGCGCTGTCTGCGCACGTCGCGACGCACCAGCGTCAGCTTCGCCAGCGCCTCCTCCACGGCGGGCGCCATGGTGAGTCGCACAGGGAAGACGGGCGCAACAAGAGTCGCGGACTTCGCATCGAGGCGTCGCTCGTCCGACCACCACCAAAAAAGGCGTAGGCCTGGCCTGGCCTAGATACGATACCGGATGTTTGATACGTTACAGATACAGATACAGGCGGCGTCTCGGGCTGAATACAGGCTGAGCGCGTTGCACAGCACAGGGCAGCAGCCGTGGCGCTACATAGGCGCGAACGTGCGTACTCGTGAACGCGCGGACGTGCTGTGCACGTAGGCTTGTGGCTTAATATGTAAAATGTGCG
>Ga0208951_1000151_pt1 | contig 28904 bp, 18 predicted proteins | sample GreLakmeMI27MSRF_FD_187702 | JGI IMG/M metagenome (GOLD analysis project Ga0208951, IMG submission 187702) | Freshwater lentic microbial communities from great Laurentian Lakes, MI, USA - Great Lakes metaG MI27MSRF (SPAdes) | ecosystem: Environmental > Aquatic > Freshwater > Lake | place: Great...
GGGCCTATCTCGCGTTTCTGGTCGCCGAGGTGTGCCGCCTAAGCGGCATCCTGGCACTGTTTGCCGCCTCCCTAGTGATGTCGCACTATGCGCTGCGATCAATGTCCCGGGGGGCGCGCGAGGCGACTGTCGCCTCCGCTACCACTCTGGCGACGGTCTGCGAGCAGCTCATCTTCATCAGCACGGGGATGGCGGTGCTGGATGCGCGCATCTGGCAGCAGGCGCGCGCAGGAGAGGTGCTAGTGATAACCGCCACGCTCGGCACACTGCTGCTCCTTACGAGAGCACTGGCCGTCTTTCCCGCATTGGCTGCGGGCAACATGCTGAGCCGCAACACCGCCCGCGAGCAGATATCACGTGCGTGCGCCTGCCTTGCCGGAGCTGTCCTGTGTCTGAGGCTCTTCGTGTTCGTTACAGTTCGCGAGAGCGCCGTGATCTGGTGGGCCGGCTCCACGCGCGGTGCCGTGTCCATCGCCATCGCGACGCACCATTTTGCAGTCGCGCCACCGATGGCGCGCACTGACGACCCAGCAAAGGCTGAGCTTCAACGCTCCAACGCCTCCGTGATTGCCGCCGCGACGCTCATCGTGCTCACAAGCTCGATATGCTTCTCAGGCCTCACGCGCCCATTCTTGGCGCGCGTGCTGCCGTCGGCCCTCGCAGGTGCAGCGGAGGCCAGTGCTGAGCTTTATAGTTCGCTGGCGGAGGATGAGGCTCCCAGTCCGCGCAGCAACTGGCTGTTTAGAGCCTGGGACGCGGTGGATCGACGCTATTTGGCGCCTGTGCTGGGGTCGGAAGCGAGCGAGCGCGCAAGGCTCATCCACAGCGGTCACACCACAGAGCTGCTGGAAAGGGGCGCAGCGGAGGGCGACGACAACGGAGATGGTATGTCGTGAAGAAGGGCGCAGGCTGGCGGAACATCGCCGTACGACCAGCGATTCAGTTATCACTTTACCCAAGCTGCTGCGGCGGCCTGACCCAAGCCTCAGACAACCGGCGCGCCGCAGCCGCAGCGCAGCCCGTGCCAGACATCGCGATGGCCTGGCAGCGCATGGCGCGATGCAGCGCCGTCGCGCTCTGCTGCGCGCTGCTGTCGCTTGCGGTCGCATGCGCCACCGCTGAGGATCCCCACAGCTCCTCTGACGTTGCTGCCTTTGCGGGCTCCACAAGCCGCCCCCGCAACGTGTACTTCATCAGACACGGGGAGGCGTACAAGAACAAGTGCGTACGCGGAAGCACTGCCTCAAAGCGCATCTGTCCGTCGCTGATGTCTTTTAACCCCTTATCGCAGGGGCACCGAGTCCAACGACAACTCGTACGACCGTCTGACTGACCAGGGACGGCAGCAGGCGCTTACAACCGGGCAGCGGATATCGTACAACCATCTCACGGCGTGCGTGACGGCGCCGGAGCTGCGAACGCGCGACACCGCTCTCGCCATCACCATGTACAGCTTCATCCCCATGGCATCCGTGGACGGCTCGCTCACCAGCAAGGCCTATGACGGCGAGCCGGACCGGGTGCGGGCGGACCGGGGCGTTGCAGCCGTGCGGCGGTTTATGGCGCGCACTACCGGGGACGTTTGTGTGGTGAGCCACGGCCACCTCATCCAGTTCATGACTTCCACGCTGGTGGGCGTCCCTCTGGAGGGCAGCATGCTGCGCCGTGAGCTGGTGAACGGGGGAGTGCAGCACATGCGCGTCGATCCGCGCACCAACAAGTGGACCAAGCTCGAGTCGGACGGCGTGGTCAACGACGAGTGAGCGCGGTTGTAACTACACCTCCAGTCCGCGTGATAGTGATAGAGTGCGCCCTAGAGCTAGTGCGCGCGTCCGCACGAGCTCAGCCTCCCAGCGCCGCCGTGCAGCCTTCTCCAGCTCGCGCTTGCGCTCCGCAATCACAACGGTGGCGGCCACAACCGCAGCCTCGCGCTCAGCCTGCTCCTCCGTGCACGCCGTATCGCTCGTGTCGATGCAGATGCGGTGGACGTGCAGCGCCTCAAGCGTGAGCCCGGACACTTGCCCGAGCATGCCCAACAGGTAATCGGGGCCCAGCAGCCCGTTGCCCATCTCGTCCACGCCCGCAGCACCGCGGAAGCGCAGCGCGATGGAGCCGGGCGGCAGCGATCCCGCAGTGGGCCCGTCTGTTCTGCACAGCCGCGCGGCGTCTTGTTGGCTGGCCAAGGCGAGCGACTGCAGCGCAGGGCGCAGGTCGATGGTCTTGCGCGCCCCTCCTTTGGTTCGCTTGTCCCAGGGAAAGGCGGGCATGGCCAGCAGCTCATCCACCCAGCGCCCGTAATCCTCACGGCTGGGCGCCGCCGCCTCGCCTTCTGCGGGCGCTACGGGTGCTACATGCAGCAGCCACTCGGCCCCGCTCACAGCCGCGCCCAGGGTGAGCGCCTTGCCGCTCTCCGCCCGCAGCGGATATTCTCCAGCCACGGACAGTGTGATGCCCTCCGGCATCTGCGCCGCCAGCGCCGCCAGCGCCTCCGCGGGCGCGACCCTGCGTGCCATGGTCAGCTCGATCAGCTCGCCGTCAGAGGTTGCGCCCAGCGCCAGCGCCAGCGCGGTGACGATGCGCGGTCGGCTGTGGAAGGGGCTTTCGTCCTGAGACACGGGCAGCTCGGCTCTTCGTGCGGCGCGCTCAAACAGCCGCATCATGTCCAGGTGGCCCACGCAGACGACGTCGCCCCGGCGCGCGTAGCGCAGGCGCAGGCGCTGCGCCTTTGCGGTGGCGGGCAGGTGGTCATCCGCCGTGAACTCGGGCACCGGCGGCGGTGGCGCGATGACGTTCTGGCCAAAGTGTTCGCCGTCGTCGCAGACGCCGCACTCGCTGCAGACGCTGTGTGAGCAGTCCGGCACCGTCACAGCCTCCAGGGCGCGCTGCAGGTCAGCCTTGAGCCAGGCGCGGCTGACGCCAGTGTCCACGTGGTCCCACGGCAGCGGCGCGTCCAGCCGCGAGTCGGCCAGCGCCCCCCGGTCCACGCGACCCTTGCCACCGCCGCCCTGCCCACGGAAGCGCTCGTCGCCCACAGCATCCAGGACGTCCCACTCGCCAGCCGCCACCGAGCGGTACTTCCAGCTCATACCAGCCTCCTGGATGGCGCCGTCCCAGGCTGCAAAGGACGCGTCGCTGCCCTCCCACCACGCCTCGTTGCAGGCGCCCCGCTGCCACGCGGCGCGCACCACCGCGCAGAGGCGGCGGTCGCCGCGGCCTAGGAAATCCTCCATGGCGCTGATGCGCACGCTGGTGTAGTTGAGACGCACGTCGGGCGCCTCGCCGCTGCGGCCCCGGGGGGTGGACTTGCGCAGCGCCTTGCGCAACAGGTCCTGCTTGCGCTCAAACTCGGCGGTGCTCACGCTGTGCCACTGGAAGGGCGTGTGCGGCTTGGGCGTGAAGTTGGAGATTGTTGCGGTGATGGACAGCTTGCCTTTGCCGGCCCGGCCCCGGCACTCCCGCTGCAGGAAGAAGATGGTGTCCAGGATGCCCAGCACGTCCTCGTCCGTCTCACCCGGCAAGCCAATCATGAAATACAGCTTCACTTTGCGCCACCCCTGGTCGAAGGCTGTCACCACGCCGCGCCGGAGCTCCGCGTTAGACAGCCCCTTGTTGATGATGTCGCGCAGTCGCTGCGTGCCAGCCTCTGGCGCGAACGTGATGCTGGGCTGGGACTGCGCGCCGCCCATGAGGCGCGCAATGTTCTCGTCGAACCGGTCCACGCGCTGGCTGGGCAGGCTGAGCGATATGTTCTGGTCGGCCAGCTTGTTGCGCAGCTCGATGCCCACCGCCGGCAGCGCCAGATAGTCGGAGCAGGAGAGTGAAAGGAGCGAGAAGTCGGTGTAGCCCGTCTTCTTCACCCCCTCCTGCACGGCAGCAATGACGTCTTCGGGCGCCACGTCACGCGCGGGGCGCGTCAACATGCCCGGCTGGCAGAAGCGGCATCCGCGCGTGCAGCCCCGCCGGATCTCGATGGTGAGGCGGTCGTGCACCGTTTCCACAAAGGGCACAAGGCCGATCTGCTGGCTTGGGTCGGGCGAGGCCACGCGGCGGCGAATGCGGGGGGGCAATCCTTCCACGTTGGCGAAGACGGCGCCGCCCCAGCCCGGCGGCGCGTCGTAGAACTGCGGCACATAGACGCCCTCAACCTCGCGGGCGAGCTTGAGCAGCGTGCCCCGCCTCGAAAGACCCTGGCGCTGCGCGGCGGCGACGCAGGCCCCGATCTCGGGCAGGCAGTCCTCTCCGTCGCCCAGCGCGAAGAAGTCGCAGAAGTCGGCGTATGGTTCCGGGTTGGAGGTTGCGGTAGGGCCACCTGCAAAGCAGAGCGGCAGCGAGCCGCCATCCACGTCGAACGCTTGCTCGCCCGGCGCGTCGCAGCTGGGCGCGCCGCCTGTGCGCGCGCGGTCCGCAGCCGCGCGCTCCTGCCAGCTCAAAGGAATGCCTGCCAGGTGCAACATCTGCAGCAGGTTCGTGCAGGAGAGCTCGTAGGCCAAAGAGAGGCCCACCAGGTGGAAGTCGCGGAGCGGACGGCGTGACTCCACCGCAAACAGCGGCACAGCGTGCGTGGCTAGCATCGCCTGGCAGTCCGGAGCGGGCAGGTAGCTTCGGTCGCAGAGGAGCTCCTCTTGCGCGTTGAGCACCGTGTAGAGGACAATGTGTCCCAGGTTGGACGCGCCAACCTCGTAGACCTCCGGATACGCGAGCACAAAGCGCACACGGGGAGAGCCGCCATCCCCTGTCCACGCTTTGTGCACCGCACCCCACTCGTTGCCAAGGTACCGCGCAGGAGCCTGCAGGCGCAGCCACTCCGCGCGAGGGATGCCCGCGATGTCCGCAGTGGCGTCGGAAAGCGCCGCCTCTGCGAGGCGCTCAGAGGTGGCGGGTGCGGCCGGTGGTGCCACCTGCGCAGCGCACGGCACGCGACGGTGGCGACGATCACACGTGGAGCGCTGCGCAGCCACGCGCGGCAGTGACAACGCGCTGCGCTGCGGCGCCAGGCTGCGCATCGCAGAGGTGGGGCGACTTGTAGATGTTGTCGGACGTTTCAGTGCCACGTCATTCGCGCCTCGCTCCCTCCGCAAGCCTTTCTCACAGCATCTGCTGCACGGTCACAGACTCTGCGCAGCCTGTGCCTGTGCGCAGCGTGCTCTCTGTGATTCTGGTCCTCAGCTCCACCGCCCGCGCCTCTGCCTGTGGTCTCGCGCGGCAGCCTGGCGCTGCAGGCTCGCCCTGCTGCGCGGCCCCGCGACACCTTTGCACAAGTGGTGGAGCTCAGACACTTCTCGTGGAGATGCTCGTTGCCTTGCCGCAGCAGCAGCTGCGCTCTCAATCGCGCGTTGATCCCGCCGTTGCGACGCGTGCACGACGCTGTCGAGGCGCGTTGTCTGTGGAGGCGCGGCGCGCGCGAGCAGCGCCCCCCAAGCCTGTTCGCCTGCAACCAGAACCAATACCTGTGCCTGCCAAGGACGCAGCCAGCGCAGCCCTACGCGCCTGGCTGGCTCAGTGGGCGCACGACGACTGCGGCGTGCGCGTCACGCAGATCGGCGGCGCCTATGGGTGCGCCCAAAAAGGGATCTCCCTGCGACTCACTCTCCTCCCGAACTCACGCGCACTTCTCGCTCCAGCTTCGGCGCCGTGGCCACGCGCCCAATCTCTACGGGCGACGAGCTTGTGCGCGTGCCGCTTGCCGCGCTGCTGACTCCCCGAGTGGCACGGGAGTGCGCAGGCTGTGGGGGCGCCGCGACGCACCTGTCAGACTGGCAAGCGCTGACGCTGAAGCTGCTGCACGAGCGCGCGCTGGGCAGCGCCAGCTTGTGGAGTGCATACCTGGCGGTATTGCCCTCGCAGCCTGTGAGCGCGGAAGACCCCGCCGCGTACAACCACCCGCTGCTGTGGCCGCCGGGGCTGGCGCAGCAGCTGCTGGAAGGCAGCCTGATGCTGCCCAGATACGCACAGAAGTGCGCCGAGTGCGACCAGGACGCACAGCGCATCCGCGCAGCCCTGCGGGAGCTCCCCGCCGCCGCGCTGCCCTGCCCGCCCTCAGACGCGGACGTGCGCTGGGCGACGGCGCTCATGGCCGCCCGCGCATTTCACCTGCCGGGCGTGGATGTGTACCAGAGAGCGCCGCGAGAGGGCGAAACCGAAGAGGAGGGTGACCAGGAGCACTATGACGACGCCCTGGCGCTGGTGCCTTGGGCAGACAGCATCAACCACTGCACCGACTCTGGCAGCGAGGGGGTGCTCACCTACGACGCGGAGCGCCGCGTGGCGGTGCTGCGCGCGCACAGGGCCTACCGTGCGGGCGAACAGGTGTTTGACAGCTACGGGGACCTGCCCCCGGTGGACGCGCTGCTGGACTACGGCTTCGTGGAACGCCCCGTGGAGGCGCGGCTCTGCACCGCCGAGAAGTGGATGCGCGCAAAGAGGGGCGACGCGGACCGAGCAGACCTGCCGGCGGGGGCGCTGGGCCCTGTGCGGCTCCTCAACTCGGCCCTGCTGGGCGCCGTGGGACTGCCAGCCTGCTCCGCCTGTGCGTCCATGACCTGGGAGGGGCCCGACCAGGGCGTCATGGCCTGGGCGCGGGCGGCTTCGGCCACGGACGAGGAGCTGCTGGCAGCCGGCTGGAGTGAGGCTGACGCGGCAGCTGCCGCAGCCAACCCTCAGGCGGGTCCTCAACGCGCCTATGTGGCCATGGGCTTCTTCATGAAGCCCTTCAGCGCAGCCAACGAATGGGCTGCGCTGTCGAGGCTGCGTGGGGCGCTGCAGCAGCAGGCAAACGCCTACCCAGCCGCTCTGTCGGGGGACGTGGCGCGACTGAGGGCGCTCGAGGCGAAGCCGTGGAAGCCGGGACGCCATCACGCAGAGCTGCATGCGCTGCGGGCGGTGGTCTCGGAGCGGCGTGCGGTGGAGGGATCGCTGCAAGCTGTGCAGCACGCCTGTGACGCGTTGGGCGAGACTCTCTACTTACACGAGTTCTAAAACAAATGGTCTGCTTATGGCTTAGATGAAGGCGCACCAGCGCATGACTGCGCACGCACAGCAGCGTCAGAGAGCGGGTGGGGCGGGATGGATAAGGGATACGCACAGATAGCAGCCCACGCGGTGATGAGGGCCAATTCCTGCGTCATGATGAGCTGCACTAGCGCCGTCTCGCCGCCAGAAGGCAGCCCCAGGGGAAAGAGAGGCGTATCTGGCTGAAGTCCTTCGGTGACTATGCGAAGAAAGCAAAGGGCGAGCACCGGGCTCAGGTCCACGCCGCCAGTCCACTCCGGCCGCTTGTCCACGGTTGTCAAACGCGCGGACAGCCGCTCCTGCAGCTCGGGCGCGTGCGACTCTAGTAGCGCTCGCAGCGGAGTCAGAAAGGCATCAGTGCCTTTCTTCACATAGACCCACGGAACCTCGCGCCGTCGCTTCTCAACACGCGGGTGCCAGGACATGAGGTGCCGCAGCAGCAGCAGAGCCGTCAGGGCCCCCGAGCTGGCGTATGCAGTCCAGAAGAGCGCCGTGCCTCCCTCTCCGGAGGGCAGCCTGCTCAGCTCCGCCAGCGACGCGCGCACAGCAGCTCGGACTCGTCTGCGTGTGCTGCGTGTGCAGGACCCACCAGGCTGTGGCCTAGGAGGCAGCAGCGACGCAGCAGAGCTTTTGGGAAGGGTACCGCCCAAGGCTGTCCTGCGGCCTCCACCAGCGACAGTGAGATGCATCAGCCAGACTGCTTCACCACGGAGCGAAGCGTGGTGGTGGTTGGTGAACAGGGACCTTGGGCAGAGGAGCGGCCACCGAGAACCAAAGAAGCGCTCTCTGACTCATCATTGCACGACTAGACACTAGCTAAGCGATGACTATGCTAAAGCAGACGTGTGGAGCCCCGGCGGCGACGCAGCGCCCGCATCGCCCGTCCCGCCCAGGCAGCCCTCTTGGGCGGAGGTGCAGCCGCGTGCTCTTCCCCACCGTGACCTATCTCGCGCAGGCGCACGCCCAGCGTGCGGAACGAGGGCGTCTGGGGGTGCGATGGGCGGCGCCTCATCTGCACGCTGAAGCGGAACAGCAGTGCGGCGTATCCGATGGCGGCCATCAGGACGGCGTATGAGACGCAGACTGCGATGTAGCCGATCGTGCTTATGCCGTCGACGCCGTACTGGCGCTCCACGTCGCGGCCCGAGCCCTGCGGCCCGAAGGGGCAGAAGGCGCCCAGCTTGCACGGCTCAAAGCGCAAGCTGTGAAAGAGGTTCCGCACCAGGACGGCCAGCGAGTAGCGGAAGAAAGAGATGTAGTAGGCCCAGATGAACCAGGGAGGTATGGCATCTTTGGTAAGGTAAAAGCCCGAGAACAGGATCTGGATCAACAGGAATGGCATGCTCACGGTTGCGGCCGCCGCCGCGTCCGGCACCAGGATGCCAAACATCAAACCCGAGGTTGAGGACCACAACACGACAATGGCGACGGTGCACATGAACAGGAGCACGTTACCAGCCGTGAGCGGCCGCGGGTAGATGCCAGACATGAAGTACACGATGGTTGAGATGGCAAGCGAGATGCCGCCGCGCGTGGTGGTGAGGAAGAGGATCTTGGAAAGGTAGTAGGGAAGCGCGTGGTAGCTGGCGTTGGCAAATTCGCGCTGGACGATGGTCTGCTCAGACGGAAAGGCCAACATCGTGGTGTTCAGTGGCAGCATGCCACTGAACAGCACGGTGAGGAAGAGCGCCGCAACAAGGTTGGCGTAGTTCTGCTGCGTCTGGTCAATGCGCCAGTACATACCGCCCAGGAAGAGCGGGATGACGATGATTGACCCGATGGCGGTGGCCAGCTGCGTCGAGTCGGAGAAGTACATGCGAAACTCGCGGCGAATGAGGAGCTGGAACTGCATAAGCTTGCTGTTGGGGAACGCCTTGACACCCTGCACGTCGGGCACCTGCTCCGCGGCAACCTCCGCAGCCGCATCCAGCACGCCGCGCAGCCCCGTGCATGCACGCAGCGCCGCCTGCACATCCTCGGCGCTCACGCTTCCGTCGCCATCCGCATCCAGGAAGCGCTCGTAGGAGTCCCACTGCGCCGCTGTTAGGGCCGCCCCGTCTAAGCGCTGCTGCCCGCCGGGGAAGAAGCTCGCCTGCAGCCGCATGCGATCCAGAATCTGCCCGTCGCCCAGCAGCGTGCGCGCAGCCTCGCGCGTGTCCTCCACCGACACACGGGCGTGCATAATAATGGCCGTCGCCAGCTCACCAAAGATGACGCGATGATCGTCGCCCGCAACGGCGCCCACGAAGGCCTCCAGCTGTGCGGGTTCCAGCTGCATCGCGCGGGCGTAGCCCAGGCGGCGAAGCAGCTGCACCGTGTCCGCCGCCGGCAGCTCCCAGCTCCATCCGCCAGCCTTGTAGGCGCGCTCCATCTGTGCAGCCTGGTCAACGGCCGCGGTGAGCCCAGCCGGCGCGTCCAGCGCCATTGCGCTCTCAGCCCTGCGCAAGCTGGTGGTGGCCGGGCCGCACACGCCCATGCGCCACGCAATCGCGGCTGCAAAGTCGGCGTAGAGAGCTGAAAACCAGGGGCCGTCGGTCATGCGCTGCGCCACCTGCGATAGGCGCTCCACAGCTGCGGGCGCTGGCGCTGCGCAGGGCAAGCCCAGCGCGTGCATCGCCTCCGGAGCGCCCCGCTCGTCCTGGTTGGCGGCGATGGAGCACGCCAGCATAGCCCTGGTAAACGCCAGGTAGGAGCCGCCGCCGACTGCGATCGCCTCTGCCAGCGCAGACATGTCTGCGAGCACCGCGGCTTCCTTGTCCTCCGAGTAATCCACAATGCAAAGCAGAGAGGCGAGGCGCTGAGCGATGCAGCGCGCTTCCGCGCCCTCCAGCCCCTGCACCGTCTGGTACAGGATCTGCAGGCGCCGAAGGCGCCACAGCGTTGGCAGCCGCAGCGCGCCGTGGTCCGCGTCCAGGCTGTGCACGCAGTGCTCTGCGGCGTTGGCGAACGGCGGCAGCGGCGTGCCGAGGGTCGCGAAGTACGCCACCTCTTCCCCGACTGTGCCCTGGAAGGCGACAGAGCCGGCGCCCAGGCCCACGTTGCGGACCAGCAGGAGCACGCTGTCGAACTGGCTGTAGATTGCCATTGAAGGGGAGTGGATGGTGGTTACGACGGTGCAACCGCGGTCTGCCAAGTCGCGCAGAAACGCGATGACGGAATCCTGGTTGTGGCTGTCCAGCCCACTGGTAGGCTCGTCCAGGAATAGGAGCGATGGGTTATCGATGAGCTCCATGCCAATTGACAGCCGCTTACGCTGCCCGCCAGAGATGCCCGGATGCAAGGCGTTGCCGATTGGGACGTCCGCGCAGTAGGCGAGACCCAGACGTTCCATCAGCGCATCCACTCGCTTGCGTGTCACCGCCGCTGTGGCTGGCGGCAGTCGAAGCTGGCTGTAGAAGAGCAGCGTCTCGCGCACTGACAGCGCGTCGTACATGATGTCATCTTGGGGAACCAAAGATGCGTGATGCTTCAGCTCCGCGTGGTTCACTGCGCGGCCGTTGAGCAGCAGCGTGCCGTGCACCACGCCCGCGCCCTTGCCAGAGAGGATGTTGAGCAGCGTCGTCTTGCCCGAACCCGACTGGCCCAGCAGCGCGTGCATGGAGCGGGGCGCGAAAGAGGCGCGGACGTCGCGCAGAATCTCGGGCGCGTGCTTGCCAGGTGCTAGGAGAAGGTCAGTCTGAGATGTGCTTACATACAGCCACGCGCAGGCAACAGTGCCGCGTGCACGCACGATGGAAGGTGTCGATATCGCACATCAGGCGCATGGAGACGGGCGCCTGCGAAGAGAGGAGTGAGTGCAGTGGAGGGCGAGGGCGCGAGCGCATCGCTGGCCAGAAGCACACACCTCGGCGAGCTCCTCGGCGGCTGCAGCATCTGCGGCCACCGGCGCCTGAGTCGCGCCAGCCTCCAGGTCAGCCCCGCGCGCCGCGAGCTTCTCAGCAAGCACGGCTGAGGTGCCTGGAGGTGCCTGGAGCGACATCTCCCAGGCCCGGAATCGTGCGCAATGCGCGTCTGTCAGTCGCGCGGCGCGTGTGTTGAATGCAAGTGGTCGCGGAGCGATGATGGAGCCAGCGAGGGGAAGGAGCGGTTCCCAAGGATCAAAACTCGCTCGCTGACGACTTAATCTGACAAAACGAGTCTGCAAAGCCTCCTTCTGCTTGTCCTCAGTGCAGGCGGATGCGCAGCACCCAGTACGTGGCGACGCGCAGCACCAGGAGCTGCGCGAAGAGGATCGCCACGTCAACCCCGGCAGACACGCCCCAGTTGATCGTGCTGAGGCGCGGCGAGTCGCGCATGAGGCACCTGGTGCCGTCGTCGCACGTCACGGCCGTGTTCTCAGGAAATTGGAGCTGCGCGCCAGGTCAGGGTGCGCTCGCTGTGGTCGCATGTGCTGCGCACCTTCAACGCAGCCTCGTAGGCCAGGTTGATGAAGCTCACCCACTTCAGCCAGCTCAGCCATCCCGGAATGCCTTGTATGTAGAAGCCGCTGCAGAGCATCAGAAGCAGTGTTGAGACGGATGCAAAGGCCTGCGCCTGCTTCAGCTCATTTGACATGGCGGAGATGAACAGCCCGAGCGATGACGCCACCAGCACCGTCAACAGGATAAGCAGCAAGAATGGGAGGAAGGCTGAGGTTTTCAGTCCAGCCATGAAGTAGATGAGAACAACGAAAACGGCGGGGAGCCCGAGGTCCAGCGGCAGGTCGGAGGCAGTGCGGGCGATGTAGTAGGCCGACATGCGGAAGAGGCCGCTCATGCGCTCCTTGATGGTGATTGCGCGCTCCGACGGGAAGGCGAAGAGGCTACCGAAGAGGCTCAGGAAGATGGGGAACACGAGTATGAAGAAGGAGAGCGCGGAGGTGTCGCCCACCTGCGCCAGCGATAGCTCCTTGGAGCGCCCGACGGAGAGCCACAGCAGGCCGCTGAGGATGGCCACCACCAGCACTTGGCCAACCTTCCAGGCGTCAAACGCGCCCTCTGCGCGAGCAGCCACGTTGCGGCGCGCCAGCACCACCGTTTGCGTCCAGAAGCTCGTCGGCCACTTGGCGCCCTCCAGCTGCTGCTCGCCACCCATCGTGCCGTACAGATCTGCGTCGTCGTCATCAGGCCGCGCCACTGACACCGGATGCGCAGCCGTGTACGCCTTGGTGAGCCGCACCAGCGCCTCGCGGCCGCCGATGGATGAGTCGCCGCTGGCCAGGTCCAGCAGCCAATCAGCCGGGTTGGTGTCGGGCGGCATTGCAAAAGAAAGGGGCAAGAAGTAGGACTGCACCGCGCCCGGAGCGCCGTTGAAGATGGTGCGCCCCTCAGCCAGCAGCAAAACGCTGTCGAACATTGTGAAGAGGCGCGAGGCGGGCTGGTGGATGGTGATGAGGAAGCCACAGCCCGTGTCGATGCTCAGTTGGCGTAGAGTGGTGAGTAAGCGCAGCGCGATGGTACTGTCGAGTCCACTGCTGGGCTCGTCAGCGAGCACAATGCTGGGGTTTGTGAGCAGCTCCAGCCCCACGCTGGTGCGCTTGCGCTCGCCGCCAGACAGGCCGCGCTTGAGCGCGCCGCCGATGGGCGTGTCCTTGCAGTGCGTGAGTCCCAGAAGCTCAATGACGTGCTCCACGCGGGCCAGCTTGGCAGCACGCGGCATCGCGTCTGGCAGCCGCAGTTGGGCTGCAAACAGCAGCGTCTGCGACACGCTGAGACTCGTCCACAGCGTGTCGTCCTGCGTCACGAAGCCAATGCGGCGGCGCGTGCTCTTGCTGAGGCCGCGCTCGCCGTTGATGCTGATCTGGCCCGTCACGGCGGCCGTGGAACGACGGCCCAGCACACTCAGCAGCGTCGTCTTGCCGCTGCCGGACGGGCCAAGGAGGCCTACCATCGCGCCAGCGTCCACGCGGCCCTCCACGTCGTGCAAGACGAGGCGCTTGCGCGTCGGTGGAGCGCGCAAAGCGGCCACCAGCAAGCTGCGCTTTGCCGTAGGGTCGGGCACGGTGACGGTTGCATTGATGCGGCGCCACTCCACGGTCAGCGGCGTCGTGCCGGAGAGCATCGCGTCGCGCGCATGCTGCGAGCTCATCGCGTATCCGTCCGTGCTGGGCGCGCCCACAGCCGCCTCGAAGACGGGCTCACCTGTCTTTTGCTCCGCGTCGAAGCTGCACCTGTTGCTCACCACCTCGTGGGCCTCGTGGTCCACTTCGACCACGCGGATGCCTTGCAGGGCCGGCATGCTGAGGCGCACAGGGGGGCGGGTGGTGGCGCGCTTGTGGTACCCTGTGCGGGAGTCTCTTGGTCCAAGACCACTCAGCTGACTCAGAGCAAAGTTTGTGCACACTCTCACCTCCACCTGCGCACACAGGGGCAAATGCGCCTCAAAGCAGAGCGCCCGCGATTCAGTTCTGGTTGGCTCCATAACTGAGTAGCTCTAGACACAGCGGCATCACAGCTTCGAGACGGCCGCCGTTTCCGCGCGCAGCAGCAGCGCGGCGTGCGGCGCGACGGTGTATGTGGCGCCCACCAGCTTGGATGCGAGGGCGTCGAAGTCGCGGGGAGAGGGAAGCGAGGTGTCGGCCACGCGCCCCCAAACGCAGCCCTGCGGCGGCGCCGGCAGCGCCAGGTCCGTCAGGGCGAACCCGTGCATGTTGAAGGCGACGTAGAGGGAGCCCTGGCCTGCAGGCGCGTGCAGCGTCCAGGCGAGGAAGCGGCTTTCGGTGTCGTCCCAGTGCTGTTCGTGCCAGGTCACCTCCGCGGGCTGCAGGAAGGAGGAGCGCCCCAGCAGCGCGCTGCCCCGCCGAAAGTGCGTGGCGGCCGCGAAGAAGCGCAGCTGCTCCGCGCCGCCGGGCTGCTGCAGCGCGCCCCACTGGAAGTTGTTGAGGCGCCCGTCCAGGCCGTATGTGTTGTTGTTGCCGCCCTTGCTGTGGCCGTACTCGTCGCCCATCAGCATCATGGGCGTGCCCTGACTCAACATCAGCGCCAGCTGAAAGTTGCGCTGCTGGCGGGCGCGCAGGCTAACCACCCCCTCTTCGCTGCTCGCACCCTCCGCTCCGCAGTTCCAGCTCTCGTTGTCGTTGCACCCGTCGCGCCCCTGCTCCCCGTTCTCCCCGTTGCGCTTGCCGTTGTACGACACCAAGTCAGCCAGGCTGAAGCCGTCGTGCGCCGTCACGAAGTTCACGCTGGCGCACGGCGTGCGCCCATTCACAGCGTACATGTCCGCACTGCCGCTCATGCGTGTCGCCAGAGCAGCCTTCTGGCCCGCGTCGCCGCGCACGAAGCGACGCACGGTGTCTCTCCACTTGCCGTTCCACTCGGCCCAGCGGTCCCAATTTGGGAAGCTTCCAACCTGGTAGAGCCCCCCGCAGTCCCAAGGCTCCGCGATGAGCTTGCAGCGCCGCAGCTCCGCGTCCATGGCGATCTCGCGGATCACCGGGGGCGCGTCCAGCGGCGCGCCGTCCACGGGGCGGCGCGTCATGGCGGATGCGAGGTCGAAGCGAAACCCGTCCACGTGGTACTCCCGTACCCAGTGACGCAGCGAGTCCAGCACCAGCTGCTTGCCTACGGTGCCGTTGCAGCTCAGCGTGTTCCCGCAACCGCTGAAGTTTTGGATCTGCTGGCGCGGGGGCTTGGCCGGGTCCACGATGTAGTACTCCCGGTGGTCGATGCCGCGCATGCTGAGCGTGTAGGGGTCTGTGTCATCCCCCTCCGCCGTGTGGTTGTAAACCACGTCCAGAAGCACCTCGATCCCCGCCCGGTGCAGCTCACGCACCATCGTCTTGAACTCAAACGCAGCTTGCGCGGGACCAGCCCCCTGGGTGCCGTAGCGCGACATCGGCGCAAAGAAAGCGACGGTGCTGTAACCCCACACGTTCACCATGTGGCTTCGCGGACTCTGGATGCGTTGAAACTCGAGCTCGTCAAACTCAAACACGGGCAGCAGCTCCACGGCGTTGATGCCCAGCTGCAGGAGGTGGGGGATCTTGTCCACGACGCCCAGGTAGGTGCCGCGCAGCGGGGTAGGCAGTCCGCTGCTCTCATCGCCTGTGAAGTGGCGCACGCCCATCTCGTAGATGACCAGCTGCGTCTCCGGGATGGCAGGCGGCTGCACGCCCTGCCAGTCAAAGGGGGCGCTGTCAAAGTCGAAGGTGCCCTGGAAGCGTCCGGGGCAGGCGGGGCGGCTGGTGTCTCCGAAGGAGCTGCGCCCAGCCACCAGCGGCGCGTAGGGGTCCAACAGGTACGCCTCCGGCGTCCAGCGGCTGCCGCTCTCCCAGCCGCCGTCGCCCGCAACCTGGAAGGCGTAGCGCACACCGCTGCGAGCCAGCCCGCGCAGCGCGCCGTGCCACACGTCGCCGCTGCGGCGCAGCGGATAGCTGGCGCTGGGCGAGGCGCTGTCGGCGTCAAGGAAGCTGTGCACAGAGGAAGGAGGCACAGGAGGTGGTCAGCGGCGGAGAAAGGGGCAAGGCGCGGGTGGGCTGTCCCGGCGCCACGCACATGCACAGCGTCACGTGTGTGGCGTTCTTGGACCAGAGCGCGAAGTTGACGGCGTCGGGGCCCTGGGGGCTGGGCCCAAGCGGCAAAGGGACTCCTGGGAGCAACTCGAGAGACGCTGCTGACGCGGGCAGCGCCACAGAGGGAGCTGCAGCCGGCTGCGCTGGCGCCTCGCTGCTGCGACGCGGAGGTGGCCGCGTTGCGAGTCAGTTGGGCGGGAGAAAGCGCAGGCGGTAGAGACCGGCACTCGCCTGCTCGCGGCGAACCCGACCTCCTCAGCACCGCTCGCGCACAGCAGCTGCAGCCGCCGGCGCGACCGCGCGAGCAGCGGCGAAGGTCCGAGGAGGGCTAGCGGTGGAGCAGGCGAGGCGCGGTGAACGGCCGCAGGGCGCTCACGCCGGCTCACCGGCAAACTCACGCGCGTGCGCGGCACAGCCGCCACGCGGCCGCACGCGGCCAGCATGGCACCTGGGGGGGCGCGGATAGCTGCGATGCGTTTTTCGAGGGAGCAACGACGACCAGCAAGATTGTGCGGGGTCAAGTCGCCTCGAAGATCACGACACTACGCGATGCGCTGCCTAGGCTTGGCTGTGCTGGCTGGCGCTGCGGCGTGCGCCGGCGCGGCGGGCACTTCGTCGTCGCAGAGTACTGTGGTGCGCGAGCTGAAGATCTACCCGCCTGTGGGCGGCGCGGATGGCACCCTCGCACCCGGCTGGTTCAGCTATAGCTGGAACGGCAAGTACGACGTCAACTCCGCCGCCGTCACGCCCTTTCGAGGCGCCGCGTGCGTGCAGGGGCTGGCCAACCCGTACGGAGCGCTCTCCTTCTACACAGTTTCCCCGTTCGAGGGTGCGAACGCAAAGTCGTTACGGCTGCTCCCGCCTCGCCGCACGCGCGCAATGCTCCAGCGGCGCGCGCAACGCATGCTGCGCGGGGTTCGCGCTGACCCAAGCTGTGCGCTGTGTGCCAACAGGGCCCACTTCTCTGGAAGGCTGGGACGCGGTGGACTTTTGGATGCGCGGGCGCGACGCGCTGGCGCTCTCAGTCTTCGTGCTGCCCTTCAGCGGTGCCGTGTCCGCGGCGGTGGGGCCGCAGGCGATGCGGCTGACCCCCATCGAGACCATCGGCCGCTCAGTGGCTGACCTGGCGGTGGACACCAACCCGTTTGCAACCCGCCTCGTGCGCCCAGTCAACGCCACGGCGCGTGCCTATCCCCTCCGATGCGTCGCCAGAGGCTTTTTAGGGGCTGACGCGACCCTACCTGCTGCTGACCCACGCGCGCAGGCGCCTCCCTCGGTGGCCGCCATGGGCCTGCCGGCGTCGCTAGACCGGTGGACTTTGTTCCGTATCGATCTGGGCGAGTTGGCTGGCATCAAGTGGGAGCGCATCAACTGGAAGAATGACAAGGTGTCCCCTTGCGCCGAGTTCTACGTGGACGAGGTGCGCCTCATTCGCTTCGCGCAACAGCCACCCGCCCAAGCGGAGGAGCCCTCGCAGCAGCCGCAGCTGCTGTCGCCGCCGCCGCCGCCGCCCCGGGCGCCCCCGCGCTCGCCGCGCTCGCCACCGCCGCCGCCCGACGCGCCCGACGCGCCCGTGGCGGCTGCGCAGCCGCAGCAGGCCGCTACGCCGCCGGCTCGGCCGCCGCCGCAGCTGGTGCCTCGGCCGGTGACCCCGACGCCTTCGCCGTCGCCGTCGCCGTCGCAATCGTCCAGGGCAACACCACCATCCACCTCGCCGCCCAGCCTGGACTCGCGCCTTGCCGCCCTCGCCGCCGTGCAGGAGGAATCGCCGGCACCACCGCAGCAGAAGACGCCGCAGGCGAGCTCGTCTCTGATGGACAACCTGCGCAACATGGTGGGCAGCTCCGCCTCGCACGCGGGCGACACGGAGGAGGAGCTGAACCAGCACATTGCCTCCCGAGGCGGCTTCAGAGGCATCCTGGCGGCTGCGGGCCTGCAGCTGTCAGAGATGATGAACGGCGGAGTCTCTGGACCGGGCCTGTCGCCCATGGGGCCGGCTATGGGCGGCGCGCCGCCAGGTTATGGCCCGGGGTACTCGACGCCGGAAAACTCGGCGCCGGGGAGCCTGTGGGGGGTGCCAGGCGGGGCTAACCCAGCAGCTGCACAACCCGGCGGAGGCACCACCAACGTCGCGCCAGGAGTCGGCATACAGGGCGGCGGCTACGGCGGAGGAGAGCCTTTCGCTGGTGGCGGCGGCGGCGGTGGCTATGGCGGCGGCGCGAACGTAATCTCTGGCGGCTCCGGCGGCTATGGCGGACCAGGAGGTATGGTGGCCCCGGGGGTGTTTGCTTCTGGCAGCAGCGCGATCAACAGCGGCGCCAGCACGAACGCGGTGGATCCCGTCTATGGCGCCGGCATCTACGGCGGCGGCGGCGTGGCAGGCACGACTGGCGGCATTCCACTCACCACCCGACCGTCAGTCTTCTACGGCGGCAGCTACGGCGGCAGCGGCGTGTTTGTGGCTGGGCGCTCACTGGTGCGCATCTACCTCTTCTCAAGCTGCGTGCACCCGGCGTTGGCGGCCGAGTGGCCCGGCTGCTGGTGCTTCCTCTGCTACGCAGATGTGAGCCCCAGCACGCTCAGCATCGGCGGACAGAAACTGCTCAACGCCTACGCGCTGGTTGCCAACGCGGTTGCAGCCAACGACATCAAGGCTGCAGCCATCCAGGCGCAGCGCATCGCGGGGGCGCAAGCCATCCAGCAGAACATCAACCAGCGCATCGTCGGTGCGCAGCTGCGCTTTGCGTGGCCGCGCGGCGTCTCACGCATTCCGCTCGCATGCACGCGCAGCCACTGCCGCCATCGTGCTGGACGACGCGCGCACAACCTCTGCTCTGATCTACGCCATCCGCCAGAACTCCAAGCAGGCCATCGCCAGCACGGTGCGTGCTCTTGTGTTGCCTGCGCCTCGGCTGCGGCACTTATGCGCGCTGCGCTCCTGCGCAGCTGTACGGAATCCACAATCCAGCGTGGCAGGCTGTCAACGCGGCGGTCAATTCCCAGGGCACCACTGTGGTGGTAACCGGCTGAGGACAGTCATGTAGTGTATTTGTATGCGCGCTAAGCAGACGTGTTGTCGTGTCATTCGACCGACGAAGAAGAGCGGCGGCCACACGCCAAATTTGCCCACTGCTTTCTCCCTCACTCTCGCAATGGATCTGGCGCTGCCTGCGCGCGTGCACGAGGGCGAGGTTGCCGTGACTCTGGCCGAAGTGAAGGCTCGGCCGTGGCTGTGGCGTTTGCCGTCGCGCGACAGCGTGGCACCCACCCACCCTGGCGACTCGCCCGCGTCCCCACGCACGCCGCCAGCCTCACCCCCGCCGCGCGCGCCCGCGCCCGCGTGCGTGCCGGAAGTTGAGGCGGAGGGCGGCGAGGTGGCCCCGGAGGACGGCTGCTGGGCAGGTGCGTGCGTGCGGCTCGTGCCCCCCAACAGGACATTGCCTGAGGCGCTCCCCAGCGCTGCCCGTGGAGCTTGTGGAGGCTGTGTTCCGCCTTTTAGACGCAGGATGCAGGGAGTGGCCGGCGCGCGGAGCGCTGTGCGCGGTGCGTGGGCGCGTGAGGGCGACTGGGCGCGACAGACTGCGCTGACATGACATGTCTCCTAGGCCTGCGGCGTCTGCCGCGCCTGGCGCTCGGTCGGTCTCCACGCCACAGCGCCGCTGCACTGGACGGCCTCGGCGCCGCACAGCGACTTCGCAACGCCGGCGCGGCTGCTGGTGCCGGTGCGGAACTCTGCCCAGCCTGGCATGGCAGGCTGTCTTGGGCAACGCCCTGAGAACCTGACGCCCGCCGCGCAGGGACCGGCCTCGTCGCCCGTCAAGTGCTTCGTGCAGCGCGAGCGCGTCAAGGGCACGCTGAAGCGTCGGTGCGCGCGTCTCCCGCCCTTCCGGAAGCCACCCTTTCCCAGTGTTGACGACCTTTTCTGCCGGCCCAGCTACCTGCTTTTCCTGGGCAGCTCCGCCGACGGCCTGCAGCGCGGCAAGTTCCTGCTGTGCGCCACACGGCAGCCGGTGCGTGCGTGCAACGCCCTGGACACTCTGGCACCTGCACGCCCCGCCGCACCTGTCAAGGGCACCTGTCGAGCCCCCACCTCCCCGGCCTCACCCTCCCCCCAGGCTGCGCTGTGCAGCGTCTACGACCTGAGCACCAGCACCGGCGGCGAGGCTGGCAGCGTGGTGGCTCAGCTGCGCAGCAACTTCCTGGGCACGCAGTTCCACATCGTGCAACGCGACTCGCTCACCAGCGCCGCCGCCGCCGCCTTCCCGCCGCCGGGAGCGCCGCTCCCCGCGCCGCCAGCGCCGCCGCCGCCGCCAGCCGCCGCCGCGCAGCTGCCGAACGCGCAGGAGGGGTGCCCTGAAGGCGTAGAGAGCACCGCAGAGTCCGCTGTGGCTGCCCCTTCCACGCCCCCCTCCAGCGGGAGCACCGTGGTGGGCGCCCTGTCGTATGACTGCAACATTTGGACGCACCGCGGACCCAGGCGAATGGTGCGCCATCGAATGCTGTCGTTTGTGCTTTGCTGATCGTCTGAGTCCACGTGTCGCCTCTTTCTTCTCTGCGCAGGCGGTGGCGCTCTCCAACCCTCTGCTGCCGCCGTTGGTCGCCGCCGGCGCCGACGCCGCCTCCGTGCTGCTTGACGGAGAGCACGGCGCCCTCGTGCCCGACGCGGCCGCGCCCGCGGGCGAGGGCGGCGACGCGCAGGCGCACGCTGGAGGCGGCCTGGAGCCCCCTCCAGCGGGCGCAGAGCCAACGGAGCCTGCGCCCGCTCCGGAGGCGGCCCTGCTTGCCGTGCAGCCTCCTCCGGGCGCCTCTGCGCAGGAGAGCTTTGCAGTGTTGCGCAACAAGGCGCCGCGATGGCACGACACGTACCAGTGTTGGTGCCTGGACTTTGGGGGTCGGGTCACCACCGCCAGCGTGAAGAACTTCCAGCTCACCGCGCAGAACCACAGCCGGGTGCTCATGCAGTTTGGGCGAACCGGAAACAAAGATGTGTTCGTCATGGACTACGAGGTGCGCAGCGGGACTCACCCGCAGCGCCGCTCAAGGCACAGGCAACTGACGCGCAACCGCCCTTCCCCATGGCAGCACCCCCTGTCTGCAGTGCAGGCGTTTGCCGTGTGCCTCTCAGCCTTTGACTCCAAGCTGGCGTGCCGGTGAGCGCACGCCTCTCGCTTCGTTCCTAGGACATTCTTTAGCAACCGTTTTAGCATCCTCGCGCGTTGTCTACAACTAACCGTATGTCGAATGTCGTACGACCACTTCTTGGCGCTATCGCCGGTTGCGTGCGCGCTAGGCCACTGACTCTATTCCACGGCAGCGCAGCCCTGTCGTGTGCCACTAGTGCCTTCGTGCTTCCTCACCTGATGGACGACGGTGCGGAGCCTACGGACAACCCAGCGCCGGAGGCGGCCTATGATCGGACCAGCATCCTGTGGCTGTGTCTTACAGCGGTGGTGGCCGTCGCCCTGTACGCACTCAACCAGTGGGCGAGACGGCGAGAAGAGCGGATTGTCCAGGCTTCGCACACCGCGCTGCGAATGGCTTCGCGAATGGCGGCCCAGCGCGACGCGCGCCGAGTGGTTTCACTGTCAGCGGCTGAGCCTGAGCGTGAGGAGGGCGCTCGGAGACGCACAGAGGAGGTGCGGAGGCCAACGCCTCGGCTGGACGCCTCTGTGACGTCGGAGGCTCGCGCCCGCGCCGTGGAGCGAGCGCAGGAGAGCCTCCACGCGGCGTCGGCGGCGCGTGAAGCTCGGGCAGAGCGCGGCAGAGCAGAACTCCTCGCCTGCAGAAGTCGCGACGTGCACCTCGCCGCGCGTCTCAGCGAACCGCAACGACCTGCTGTCGCACCGCGCGACGCCTTCCAGACTGAACGAGCGGTTCAGGATGCAGAGCTCGCGGAGAGCCTCGCGGCTGATGCCCGACGTGAGGCTGCTGCGCAGGAGGCGGCAGATGCTTTGGCGCGTGCGCAGGCGCGGCTGGACGCGTTACGGCTACGATGGCAGACGTGTGAGCCTTCCGGGGATGACCTCAGCGCGTTGGCTGTGGCTCTGCGCTATCCCAACGGCGCGCGCGTGTGCATGCGGATGGCTGCTAGCACCACTGTGGATGCCCTGCACGATGCGGCTGAGGCGCTGGGCCCGCCACAGGCTGACCTTGGTGCGCACGCACTCGCCTACGGCCCAGCCATGCGCCTCTCCCTCGCTGCCACCGTGCCTGCTGTGCTGCTGCCGCCGCGCGGAGACCCAGCCTCTGCGCTGTCCCTCCAAGACAACGGCGTGTCGTCGGGCGCCTGCCTCATTGTGACATTTGGCTCCTGAGGGCGTATTTCCACGTCCTCTTCTCCGCCAACTCCATTGCCTGTGCGGCAGCTGAGTGCCTCTGCGTGATGCTGGGCACGCCGCCAGTAGTCAATGCCAACGCACTGCTCTGCGCTGTTGGTTTCTGTCTCCGCGAAATTCGCTCATCTCCCTCGCCTCGCCTGTCGTGCCTCCTGCTCCTGTGCTGCGTGCTGCGCTCCCCTGCTCATGGGCGCCTGTCTATCGGCCCCGGCGGAGTCTCGTAGGTGAAGAAACACACGTCTGCTTGAGCATGGGTGCTGCAGAGTCTGTGTTGCGAAACACGGCAGCGGATGTGGACGTGGCCGTGTCAGAGGCGCTGGACAGTTTGCGCGGGTGGGCCAGCGCGCCCAGACCCGCGCGTGCTCCGGAAGCTCACGCGGGCGAACCTGTGGCGCAGGGTGCAGAGCGCCCGGGAGAAGGGCTGGAAGGCGACGGGAATCGTGAGCCTGCGTGACGCCAAGCTGCGGGTGCGCAGTCCCGCGCACGCGGGAGCTCCCTGGTGGTGTCTGAGCTGCACTCGCAGGAGCTGCCAAGCAGCGTGGTGGAGCTGGGCGGGGCCGTGAAGACGCTGGATGCGGCAAACAACCGACTGGCTGCGCTGCCCCCGGCTCTGAGCGCGTTGACGGGCCTTCAGCGCCTGGTGCTCTCGCAGAACGCGATCGCGTGTCTGCCGCCCGCGCTGTGCAGCCTGACGTGTCTGAAGGTGCTGCTTCTGGACGGCAACGCGCTGACGTCGCTGCCGGCCGACCTGGGCGCGCTGAGCAAGCTGGAGAAGCTGTCAGTGGCTGGCAACCGGCTGACGGCGCTGCCCGAGAGCCTGGGCGCCCTGCCCGCGTTGCGCTCCCTTTGCGTGGCGCGCAACGCGCTCGCCACGCTGCCGCCCTCGCTGCGCGGCTGCGGCGCGCTGGAGGAGCTGGACGCGTCCGGCAACTCGCTCAGCGAGCTGCCAGGAGAGCTGGGGCAGCTCACGCGGCTGCGGGTGCTGTTGCTCGACGACAACGCACTGCGCACGTTGCCTTCCCCCCTGCTCCTCGGATGCACCAGCCTGTCCACCCTGTCGCTGCACGGCAACCCCGTACAGATGAACGCGCTGGAGCAGACGGCCGGCTGGACGGAGATGCAGGCGCGAACGCAGGGCAAAAACGCCAAACGAGTCGCCGGAGGCGTCCTGCTGGGACAAAAGGGTCTGGATGACGGCCTGGACCACCAGCTGACGCGTGTCGTTGTGCCGCACACGTGACGTGGCCATGAGGGTTGCATTTTGCACACCCTTCGGCGGTGTCTTTCAGTGTGGGCACCTTGTCAGCACTCTTGGTGGCGGCAATGACGACGCCTGTCGCTCCGCCGCGCGTGCCGGGTCGCGTGGTGTTGGCGGTGGACCCCTCTGCGCCGTCGCGCCACGCGGTGACGTGGGCGGCGCGCCAGGCGCTCGTCACGGTGGCCGACGACGTTGCGCTCGTGTCTGTCGTGCCCTCGCCGCCTCTGGCGCCCCTGTCCCCCGGGGTGGGCATCACCAGCGTGGGTTTGAAGGAGTACGACGCAGAATTCAAGGCGAGCAAGGAGGCGCACCGCGCTGTTCTCCAGTCGGTGTATCTGGACCTGCTGCAGAGCGGCCACGTGGCTCCCGACAAGTGCCAGCGCGTGCTGCTGGACGGCGACGGCGCCGGCGGCAGCTCGGTGGGCGACCCGCTCATCAACTACGCGCGCGAGCACCAAGCAACGCACCTCGTGGTTGGCTCGCGAGGACTGTCCGCTTTCAAGCGCGGCATGTACGCGCTCATCGGCCTCGGAAGCGTCAGCGACCACATCGTGCGCCACGCGCCCTGTGCAGTCACAGTGGTTCCCATGGGCGAGCAGTGAGGTGCACCACACAAAAGGTACTGAATGGTAGTGGTGTGCGCCGTGAAGAAAGGTTGTGCTTGAGACTTAACATCAAAGCGAGTGCTCTTACACCGCGTGTCAATCAATCACCAAAACGCGCTCCCTCACCATCCCTCACCCCTGGTGCCGGGTGGCGTAGGCCACGAAGGTTGGCCCGTGGCACTCCAAACCAACCATGGGCTCTCCTAGGTCCATGCTCACCTCAGCCACGATCTTGGGGTCGTTGTAGTGGGTCACAGCCTGCACGATGGCGCGCGCGCGCGCGGCGGGGTCAGCGCTCTTGAAGATGCCGGAGCCGACGAAGACGCCGTCGCAGCCCAGCTGCATCATCATCGCCGCGTCTGCGGGCGTGGCCACGCCGCCGGCCGCGAAGTTCACCACCGGAAGGCGACCCAGGGACTTGGTCTGGCGAACCAGATCGATGGGCGCGCCGATCTCCTTTGCGTAGGCGTAGAGCTCATCGTCGTCCATGGTGCTCAACTTGCGGATCTCCCCCAGCACAGTGCGCACGTGGCGCACAGCCTCCACCACGTTGCCGGTGCCGGCCTCGCCCTTGGTACGGATCATGGCGGAGCCCTGAGGAGAGTGAGGTGAGAGCAAGCGAGACAAGGGGCTTCCGTGCAAGCGCACCTCTGCGATGCGGCGCAGCGCCTCGCCCAGGTTGCGGCAGCCGCAGAGGACGGGGACCTTGAAGTTGTGCTTGTTGATGTGGTGCGTCTCGTCGGCGGGGGTGAGCACCTCGCTCTCATCGATGAAGTCGACACCGATGGACTCGAGAATCTGAGCCTCCACAAAGTGCCCAATGCGCGCCTGGCGAACAGCGCAAGCACGTGGCGTCAGCGAAAGCGTGGAGAGCGGGCACCTGGGGGTCGCGGCGGGACGGAGGAGTCTTCCTTCTATGGCAGTTCTTCCGGTGCCCACGCGCCTTGGCCATGACGGGAATGGTGACCGCAGCCTTGATTTTACGAATCATGCTGGGGTCGCTCATGCGCGCCACGCCGCCGTCCTTGCGGATATCAGCCGGCACGCGCTCCAGCGCCATCACTGAGCGCCCGCGCGTCAGTGCCAGGTGCCACGGGAGGTGCCACAGGCGCCAGTGGCAGCGGGCGCGTGCACTGCGGTGCCGGGGCGTGGCACCAACAGCTGGCGCGTGCGACGAGCGCAGCGAGAGGTGGCGCGGGCACCGCAACGCGTGGCGGCTGCAGGCGTGCTCACTCGCAGGCCGCCGCGAACGCGCGGTCTTGCGCCGCGGGGAGGCTGCACAGATGGTTCACGCACCCGCCACGGCACCAGCCTCCTCCGCGATGCGCGCCTGCTCCTCGTTCACCACGTCCATGATCACGCCGCCCTTCAGCATCTGCGCCAGACCAACCTTCACCGCGAACGTGCCCTTCCCCTCCGCTGCCGACATGGCTGCTGCTCGGTTGGTGAGGGAGGCTACGAGCAAGGCGAGCGGTCTGCTTGTGGCAATGTTTGTGTCGGATTTGTGCGCATGCTGTTGGCACGTCATCAGCACGCTCCTTGGCACAACGCAGCGCGACCGTGGGATGCGCGTTGCGAGGCACGCTGAGGTGTGAAGAGCAAAGCCAGCAACCGTGCGCGCGTGCGTACACTGTCGATGGCCAGACTCAGGCAGGCTGCGCTGCTGCTGATCTTCGCCGCTGCATGCTGCGCCGCGGAGCCAGGCGGCGGCGTGAGCGGCATCAAGGCTGCCCAGGCTGCGCAGGATGAGCAGGGCGCGAGGGCTGTAAGCTCGCTTGCGGACGTGCAGGCGCAGCTGGTGCTGGCTGACGAGCCTCAGCCGCCTCCAGCGCCGGCGTCGTCGCTTCCGCGAGACGCACAGCGGCTGCGCGAGCTGCTGCGGGGCGGAGGCGCAGACGAGCGAGAAGTTTTGCGCACGCTCGGAGAGCTCTACCAGGCGCGTCTGGGGGACCTCGGGGCGGCTCTGCCAGTGCGCGCCTGTGCGTGCCGGGCTGGTGGCGGCGGCACTCGCGTTGCGCGCTGTGCGCCACCCGCAGCGGAGCCCTTGCTAACGCCCTTGGCCATGCAGAGCGGCCAGGGCGGCGTCACCCGCGACTACGCCCTCGCTGCCGACCACTTCCAGCGCGCAGCGGAGATGGGCGACCCCGCAGCGCAGGCGCGCTGCGCTGCGCTGTCGCTCGCCATCCCCAGTGCGTCCCCTCACCCCCTCACCCCTTATGCGCGCGCCAACAGGAGGAGATGGCCTTCCTGCTCGCCTCCGGTCTGGGCCGTCCCGTGGACGAGGCTGCCGCGGTGGTGCACTGGTACTTCGCAGCCAGCGGCAACCGCACGGCGTCACAGCTGGCGCTGGGCTGGCGCCACGCCCAGGGCCACTCCGTGCCCCGCTCCTGCGCCGCAGCGGCGCTGTACTACGTGCCCGCGGCTGCGGCTGCGCTGCGCCCCCCTTTGGGCAGCCAGCAGGCGCCGGGGTCACCGGCGCCCCTGGAGCGTGTGCGCCTCACCCAGGACTACCCAGCCACCGCCGCCGCGCGCACCAAGGAGCGGGACATGGTGGCCTACTACCGCTACAGCGCGGACCAGGGCAACGTGGACGCGGCGGCTGCGATGGGGCAGCTGCTGACTGGGGGGGGGCGGGGCGTGCAGAGGGACTACCCGGCTGCGGCGGGCTACCTGGCCACTGCGGCTGCGCGGGGCGACGCGGACGCCAGCGCGGCGCTGGGCATGCTGTACGCCAACGGGCAGGGGGTGGTTCAGGACCCTGTGCGAGCGCTGCGCCTGCTTCGCACGGCTGCTGAGCGGGGCCACGCGGCCGGCCAGCTGGGGCTGGGCCTGGCCACGCTTGCGGGCTTCGGCGTGGCGCCAGACACCGGCGCTGCTCTGACGTGGCTCGCGGCGGCGGCGGAGCAGGGCAGCGCGGAGGCCCACGCGGCGCTGGGCAGCGTGTACGCTCAGGGGCTGCGTGGCGCGCCCGCGGACCGGGTCAAGGCGCTGCTGCACCTCACCACGGCGGCGCAGGCGGGACACCTCACTGCGGCGCTGAACCTGGCGCTGCTGCACCTGGGACAGCTGGCACAGCCGCCGGCGCACAGGGGCCCCCTGGGCGCCCCTCCTGTGACTCCCCCAGCGCCTCAGCCCGCCCAGGGCGCCTGCCGCGCCGCTCTGGCGCTGCTCAAGTCGGTGGCTGAGCGGGGCGAGGCTGCGCGGGTGGTGGAGGCGGCCCACGACGCGTACCAGGCTGGCGACCAACACGCCGCGCTGCGCCTCTACCTCCGCGGCGCGCACATGGGCATTGAGCTAGCGCAGGCCAACGCGGCGTTTCTGCTGGCGCAGAGACAGCAGGGCGCGGCGGCGCTGCTGTGGCTGAGACGCAGTGCGGACCAGGGCCACGCCCCCTCCCTGGTGCTCCTAGGCGACGCCCACTTCTACGGACGCGGCACCGCACCAGACGCATCCAAAGCAGCCGCGTCGTACAGCGAGGCTGGCGCCATGCACAGCGCGCAAGCGTTGTTCAACCTGGGCGCCATGCACCAGTGGGGTCGGGGCGTGCGCAAGGACGCGCACCTCGCCAAGCGCTTCTACGACATGGCCAGCGCCGCGGCGACGGAGGCGCAGCTGCCGTGCACGTTGGCGCTGTGGGGACTGCTCCTGCAGCGGGGCTGGGAGGAGGGAGTGCAGCCGTGGGCGGGGCGCCTGGAGAAGGTTCACCCGGAAAGCGCGCTGCTGGCGCTGCTCTGCGCAGCGCTGGCCACGGTGCTGGGCGCGCTGCGGGTGCGCAGGGGGCGGGCGGAGGTTGAGGGAGGGGGGCGACCGGCAGAGGTAGAGGTGCAAGCAGAAGCAGAGGACGAGGACGCCGTTCCAGCGTTGGTTCACTAGCAACAGGGTTTGGGGAGGCTGCCATCCAGGGACGTAGACGGAACGCAGGACGCTCAATTGGACCGTGGCCATGCCGCGCCCGCCATCACAGCCTCCACCTGCTCTATCGTGCGCGGACAGAGTGTCATGTTCTCGAAGCCCGTTTCCGTGATGATCAGGTCGTCTTCCAAGCGGACCCCTCCGAATTCGGCGAAGCGCGCTAGCGCCTCCGCCACCAGCAACGGCGCCTGTGCGCTGCTCTGCGCAGCCTTGGCAAGCAGCGCATCCACGAAATAGCACCCGGGCTCCACAGTCAGCACCATGCCCGCTTGCAGCGGGCGGTTCATGCGGAGCTTGACAATGCCCGGCTGCTGGATGCGCTGCACTCCGGGCGGATAACCGCCAACGTCGTGCGTGTCGATGCCTAGCAGGTGGCCCAGCCCATGAGGCATGAACAGGGCGCCTAGGTGCGCCTCTTGTTGTGCCTCAGCAGTGCCTGTGAGCAAGCCGCCCGCAGTGAGTGCAGCCAGGATGACTCGCTCTGCCAGACGGTGCATGTCTGCCCACTCAACGCCCGGCCGCAGCTGCGCAAACACCGCATCTTGCGCCGCCAGCACGGCGTTGTAGATGAGCGCAGCATCTGGGCTGAAGCGTCCGCCGATGGGGAAAGTGCGTGTGATGTCAGCCCCGTAATGAGCGTACTCCGCACCCATGTCCAACAGCGCCAGCTGCCCGTCCACCAACAGGCGGTCGTTGGGCGCGCCGGCGTGGCCGTAATGCAGCACCGCAGAGGAGGACCCGCTCGCGCAGATGCAGGTGTAGGAGACGTGGCGTGCGCCGCCCCACATGTAGCAGTGGTGTAAGAACAGGCTCTCCAGCTGATACTCGTACATGCCAGCCCTGGCTTGCCGCATCACGGAGATGTGCGCCTCGCTGGACAGGCGGGCAACGTATCGCATCAGCTGGAGCTCCAGAGGCGTCTTCAACACACGACAGGCAACCAGTGCAGCATACAGCGCTGAGGAGCGGTCGCAGCGCAGCGCTTCTAAGCCCGGAAAGTGCGCGGGCGTGCTTGCGTTGCCGCTGTCGCTGTTCACGCCGCAGAGCAGGTGAACAACGGGGGGTCCACTGAGCGCGCTGAGCAGGTCGTCGGTGTGCATCACTCGGTCAACGCCGTACTTGGCGGCGAGCTCTTGGCACGTGGGGATGCGGCCCATCCACACTGCGTACTCCGCTGGCAGCCGCGGCGCATAGAGCGTCGACTCGCCGCTGCGCAGGTCCAGGCTGCCGTAGAAGCCAGCCTCGGTGACTCCAAACAGGTAAGCAAAGAAGCTCTCCTGTCGAAACAGCGGCTCGTG
>Ga0208951_1000156_pt1 | contig 28773 bp, 38 predicted proteins | sample GreLakmeMI27MSRF_FD_187702 | JGI IMG/M metagenome (GOLD analysis project Ga0208951, IMG submission 187702) | Freshwater lentic microbial communities from great Laurentian Lakes, MI, USA - Great Lakes metaG MI27MSRF (SPAdes) | ecosystem: Environmental > Aquatic > Freshwater > Lake | place: Great...
CCCCCCCGGGCGCCACGCCACGCTCGGCAGCCTCCGCTCTCGCCCACCGCGCGCGAGGCGTCTCCGCAACGCCAGGCGGCTGCGAGCGTGTAAATTGGACGGGCCTGAAAACGCGAAAGGAGCTAGAGCAAGAGCTTCGAGGATGCTCAGGCGGGGGCTGTTGCGGGCCTCCGGCCCCGGCGGGCTGCACAAATTGGCTAGTCAACAGTCAACAGTCTGCATGGCGCAGCGCCAGCCGTGGACCGCCTGGTCCAGCACGTCGTGCAGCGCGTCCAGCACGGAGGGTTGCGACTGCAGGGCCTGCGCACGGGGCAGAGGAACGGGTGAGCGGGTAAGCGGGTGGGGCGGTAGGGGCTAGTGCCACGCGCCTTAAGCCGGCCCGCCTGAGCGTGTAACTGCGCCGCGTCCCTGCCCAAGCACGCGGACACAGTCTTTGCGGCGATGAACAGGTGCGCCACGCAGGCAGCCAGCGCCTCAGACTCGTCCTCGGCGTTCACGCCCGCTAGCGCCGGGGGGTTGTCGCCGTCGCCGTCGCCCGCAGCGAGCGCGTCGCACACGCGCGCGGCGAGGATGTCAAACATGAGGGGCACCGTGGTGCGCCCGCCAGCCCCCGTAGCCTCATGCTCCAGCAGGCGCACCGCTGTGGCCCAGTCTGGCTGCTGCCCGGGCGCGCCCTGCAGCGCCAGCCACGTGGCGGCGCAGGGCTGGCCGGAGAGGGCCATCAGCTCTGCGTGCGCTGCCAGGCAGGCGCGCGCGGCTGCGGGGCAGCGGCCCGGGGGCGCTGACAGAGCGGGGCTGGGGGCTGGGGGGAGGATGCGCAGGGCGCGGAGGGCGAGGTGGGACCCAGCCTCGGGCGCAGCCGCAGCCCCAACCTCCAGCACAAAGGCTGGCAGCGCGCCGGGAAGCGTGGCCGCCAGGCACAGGCACACGGCCTCAAATGGCGGCGGAGTCAGCGGCTGCTGCGGCGCCGCGGCGCTGCCGTCCAACGCGCGGGCGAGCAGGGCGGGTAGGCGAGCGGCGGCCAGGCCGCGCGCCCCGCCATCATCCTCGCCAGCCCCTGCCCGCGCGGCGCAGGCGGCGCAGGCGGCAGCTTCGCATAGCGGCGCCGCCCGAGCAGGGGGCGCCTGCAGGAGGGTGGCGAAGAGGTGCAGCGCAGCCGCGCCGGCGTTGTCGCGTCGTGCAGCGCACTCGCGCGTCGCTTGCGCAGCCACCGCCAGCCCCGCCTCCGACCAGCCAAGCCAAGCGCCCACGGGGGCGCCCAGGAAGCGCTGCGCCAGGGCGGCGGCGGCGGCGCGGGGCGGCGACGTGGGCTCGGCCCCCGTGCACAGCGCCGGGGCGGCCAGGCACGCCGGCGCGATGGCCGCCGCCAGGGGCGTGTAGGCGTGGAAGGCTGCCGCGGCGACTTCCGGGTCCGGGGCGCGGGCGGAGGCTGGGCGCGCGTAGAGGTCGCAGGCCGCCGCGCGCGCAGCAGCAGCCGCGCGCGCACCCTCCGGGCTGCTTCCAGCCTGCGCCCGCAGCAGCGCCTGCACTGGCGCCAGGCTGCGCAGCGAGGCGTGCAGGGCGAGGGGGAGGTCGGGGTCGTGCGCCCCCTCCAGCGCCCGCCCGCCGCGTGCAGCAGCCCCCGCCGCCGCGTGCAGCCCGCCGTGCGCCGCGCTGCCCGGCGGACACCCCTCTCGCAGCGAGCTGTGCGCCAGCGCCAGCGCCAGCGCCGCCTCCGCAGGCGCCAGGGAGCCGCCCCAGCAGGACGCCTCGCCCAGCGCAGACGCACACGCGGCGGCGGTGCCCGCGCCCGCGTGCGCCCGCGCGGCGGCCAGGGCCAGGGGCGCGGCGGGCGGGGCGATGCGCCATACGGCGGGCGGCTCCGACCGCCACAGCAGCAGCTCACCTGCAGCCGTGCAGGCCAGCTGCAGCCCCGCGCCGCCGCCCGGCAGCTGCAGCGCCTGGGCGGCCAGGCGCGCGCCCGTGCGCGCGTGGTGCACCGTGAGCGAAGCGGCGCCGAGGGTGAAGAGCAGCGGTCCAGCGGTGGCGAGCAGCAGGGGCGGGGGCCCCCCTCGGCGCAGCCGGCCCACCCGCCGCACGCCGTGGCTGGCTGGCGCCGCGAAGCCGTCGTCCCGGATGCCGTGGGGCCGCAGGGGCGGGGAGAGGGCCAGCAGCTGCGCGTCTGCGCGCAGCAGCAGGAGCTCGCGCGAGGGCATGTGCAGCGCTGCACACGCGCCACTTCCAGCCTCCACGCGCGCCACGCAGGCGCGGCTGTGCAGGCACCAGCGGTAGGCGACGCCTCTGGCGGTCCAGACCCAGAGGTCGCCCCCGCCGCAGCTGAAGAGCTGGCGCGCGTCCGCATGCCGCCCCAGCCGGGCCACACAGCACTCACGCCCGCCGCCGCCTTCAGCCAGCGGCACGCGGCGCACCAGCAGCTCCGTGTGGCCCTCGGGGCGGTGCAGCAGCCAGGCGAGGTCGGCGGCGGGGGCGGGGGCGTCGCAAGCGCACAGGCAGGAGCCCCGCACTTCGCCGCGGTGGCCCACCACCGCGGGCAGCGCCAGGGGCGAGCCGGGCCCGTCGAACAGGGCACGCCAGTCGGGCTGCGTGGGCGAGGCGCTCCGGGCCCACACCGCCACAGCCGCATCCTCCTGCACCGAAGCGCCGAGCGTGAGGGCGTGAGGGCACACCGCCGCACGCCGCCGCCGCGCACCTGCAGCGCCACCAGAAACAGGCGGCCGCGACGCTCAGCAAAGGCAAGCGCGCACAGGGGTTGCTCGTGGTGCGAGAGCACGGCAGCAGGGGAGCACACGCCCTGCGTCGTCTCGCACATGTACAGCGAACAGCCGCCACGCAGGGCCAGAACCACGTGCCCAGCGCTCGCCGCAAGCAGGCGCAGCGGAGCCGCTTCGGCGCCCAAGCTGGGCAGGCGCAGCCGGGCGAGGCATGGCGCGCTGCCGCCCCCTTTTGGAATGCTCATGACCGCATGGATGCGCACGTGATAGAGCTACTACAGGAGCTTATTAGTGGCTGGCAGTCCCAGGCGTCCCGCCCGTCGCTGCCACCACCACGACGATGATGAACGACGACGCTACTACGACGGAACGACGCTTTTTACAGACTCAGCACCCCCGCCGACACCATGAACGCCCTGGCCGCCTCCATGACCCTCAGCGCGCGACCGGCTGTGCGCGGTGCGCCGCTGCGCGCCTCGCCCGCGGCTGTGCGCCCCGCGGCGCCCCGCCGCAGCGTGGTCCTGGCGCAGGTTGCACCCGCCGCCGCCGCCCCTGCCGCCTTCGTGCCGCCGACGCTGGACCCGAACACTCCGTCCCCCATTTTCGGCGGCAGCACCGGCGGCCTGCTGCGCAAGGCGCAGGTGCGGGCCTGAGAGCACGAGTATCGATGGGGTGACTGTGTCGCGCCTCCTGCACCACGCGCGCACGCCGCACGCACGCACTCCCCCGGGCCGGCCGTGTGTTGCGTCCTAGCGCGCCCGCGGCGCGGGTGAAGCGGGAGCTGCGCGTGGCGCGTCCAGCCGGCTCAACAACCAACTCCGAGCTGAGCCTCGCCCGTCCGCCCCGCGCCAGGTTGAGGAGTTCTACGTGCTCACCTGGGAGGCGAAGAAGGAGGTGATCTTTGAGATGCCGGTGCGCGCGGCGTGGCGCGCGGCGAGGCGAGAGGCGAGCGCTTTTCTAACCCGCTCTGGATTCAGACGGGCGGCGCCGCGTTCATGCGCGAGGGCCCCAACCTGCTCAAGCTGGCGCGCAAGGAGCAGTGCATGGCGCTGCTGGCGCAGCTGCGCACCAAGTTCAAGCTGGACGGGCGCGTATACCGCGTCTTCCCCTCTGGCGAGGTGCAATACCTGCACCCCAAGGACGGCGTCTACCCCGAGAAGGTGAACAAGGGCCGCATCGGCGTCAACAACAACATGCGCTCCATCGGCCAGAACGTGAACCCGGCCCAGGCATGTTACGCTCGGCGGGCAACCCTTATCCTTGGCTCACTCCCCCACCCTGCTCCCGACCTCAACAGATCAAGTTCTCCGGCAAGCTTGGACCCTTCGAGGCGTGAGCGCAGCTGCTCTGGACGCCTCGCAGCGCGCTTGGTGTTGTTGAATAGCCACCCCGAAACGCAGAAACCCACATCTGACTCCTCTCCTGCGGACGGCTGCCATGCTGCTTCCCTCTCGCCGCTGTGCCGCTGCATGGCGGGCATTGCCGCCTTTGAGGCGCTGGCCAGTTCACCCGCTTGGATGCGCCAGTACTGGACCCTCGCTGCGATGCTCTCTCCTCAGCCTCCCTGCTCCACCCCAGACCCGTCTCACTGCCAGGCCCTTAGACCTTGTCGTTGTTCTCTTCCCGCTTTACTTTCAGGAATGGTCGTACGATGCCGTGTTGCCGACGGCGCGTCGCGTGCTCGCGCCACGCGGGCCCTTTCAGCGACCCTCCGCAAGCCTACGTGGCTTCAGCGAGTTCCCAGCGTTCCTCTCAACTTTCAGAAAGGTGCGCGGCGTCTGTCGGGGGCCGGCGGAGCTGGGCCAGTGCCTAACGTCGCCGTCCGCCGCGCGCCTCGCCCCTTGTCGTTCCGCGAGCAGGTCAAGAATGGAGACGGGCGCATTCGATGCAAAGGCGCGTCGCCGCACGGCCGCAGCCGTCGCGATCAGGCTGTCCCAGCCGGCGGCGGCTGACAGTCCTGGTCCCGTGCACAGAGCTACGACACCAAGATGGGCGAGCTGCTCAACGAGGCGGAGGGCGAGGACATGATCAGCGACTGGTGAGCGGCGCAGGCAGCCGGCGGCGCGAGGCGGGGCGGCGCGGCGCGTACACCCTCCAAACAGCACAGGGTGCTGAGGCTCAACGCCGCTACGCAGGACGGAGGTTGCGGAGACCTTCGACTCTATGGGTCTGCACGAGAACCTGCTGCGCGGCATTTACGCGTACGGTGTGTGCCTGGGCGCCTGGAGGCTCGCATCACTGTGTGAACCCTAACGCGTCGCTCTCGCGTCAAGGTTTCGAGAAGCCGTCCGCCATCCAGCAGCGCGGCATCGTGCCGTTCTGCCGCGGCTACGACGTCATCCAGCAGGCTCAGTCGGGCACGGGCAAGACGGCTACCTTCTGCGCCGGTATTCTCCACCAGGTGCGCCAACCGTTCCCGCCTTGTTGGTTTGCCACTCCGCCGCTCACCCGCCACCCGCCCCTCAGCTGGACTACAGCCTTATGGAGACCCAGGCCCTGGTGCTGGGCCCGACCCGCGAGCTGGCGCAGCAGATCGAGAAGGTGCGCTAACCGCCAGCCAAGCCGCCACCGCGCCGCCTCACTCACCCGCCCCCCCCCTCCCCGCCCAGGTGATGCGCGCCCTGGGCGATTACCTGCAGGTCAAGTGCCACGCGTGCGTGGGCGGCACCAGCGTGCGCGAGGACCAGCGCATCCTGCAGAGCGGCGTGCACGTGGTTGTGGGCACCCCCGGCCGTGTCTACGACATGCTCCGTCGCCGCGCCCTGCGCCCTGACTACATCAAGATCTTCTCTCTGGACGAGGCTGACGAGATGCTGTCCCGTGGCTTCAAGGACCAGATCTATGACATCTTCCAGATGCTGCCTCCCAAGCTGCAGGTGGGCGTCTTCTCCGCCACCATGCCCCCGGAGGCGCTGGAGATCACCCGCAAGTTCATGAGCAAGCCCGTGCGCATCCTGGTGAAGCGCGACGAGCTCACGCTTGAGGGCATCAAGCAGTTCTACGTCAACGTGGACCGCGAGGAGTGGAAGCTGGACACCCTGTGCGACCTTTACGAGACGCTGGCCATCACCCAGTCCGTGATCTTCAGCAACACCCGCCGCAAGGTCGACTGGCTCACGGACAAGATGCGTGCCCGTGACCACACCGTCTCCGCCACCCACGGCGACATGGACCAGAATACCCGCGACATCATCATGCGCGAGTTCCGCTCCGGCTCCTCCCGCGTGCTCATCACCACCGACCTGCTGGCGCGTGGCATCGACGTGCAGCAGGTGTCGCTGGTCATCAACTACGACCTGCCCACCCAGCCGGAGAACTACCTCCACCGCATCGGCCGCAGCGGCCGCTTTGGCCGCAAGGGTGTGGCCATTAACTTCGTGACCAAGGATGACGAGCGTCTCCTGCAGGACATCCAGGTGCGCGCTGACGCTGCTGGCCGTGCTGTGACCTGCGGGGCGAACAAGTGGCGCGCGGCGTGCAGCGGTTGGCCTGGCATTGCGGGTGCTTGCGCTTGCTTGCCCAGCCTCTGTTCCAGCCCTCGCCTGGCACTCACCTGGCTCTTTTCCACAGCGTTTCTACAACACGGTCATCGAGGAGCTGCCTAATAACGTGGCCGACCTGCTGGTGCGTGGCGCTTGCTTGACGCTTGCTTGTTGTGTTCTGCAGAATACGTACTCACGCTTTTCTCCTCTCGCAGTAAATCCTTTTGCACGACACTCCATAGGTGGAGTTTGGTGCAGCTAATAAACTGCCAGCAGCTTTGTAGACCATTCATTCCGACAGACGCGCCTTGTTCCTTGTAGCCACTCTGCTCTGTTGCGTCTGCTCAAACCTCATCGCGCACCGGGCTTGCGCAGCGTGCCGATGGGCGCCTTGCTAAGCTTCGTCCTGCGCTCGCTGGCGCCCTTGACTGTGCTGCGGTCCATCACCTCGTCTGGACCCTCTCCATCCTCGTCCGCCCCCTCATCCGCCTCCTCATCCTCCGCCACCTGCAGATGATCCATGCGCAGTGTCTGCAGCAGCGCGCGCGACTCCTCGGCGGCGGGGAAGGCGAGTGCGGCGAGCTTGACGGGGTCAGCCAGCGCGGTGTGCAGCACAGCCTCCTCGCTGCGCAGCTCGCGCAGCGCGTAGGAGAGCCTGGCCTGGCACTGGCCTAGCGCGGCGGCGGCGGGATCTGCAGGCGGGGGGCTGGGCGCGTTGGGGGTGATCACCGCCTCCAGCTGCTCCGCCAGGTGCTCAGCCCCTGCCCGCACCGACACTAGCAGGCGCGCCACCCGCTCCTGGCGCGCCAGTGCCTCCGACAGCTGCCCCTCCAGCTCGTCCAGCACTGCGCTGGCCCGGCGACCTGGCGCGGGAGCGTCGCCGCTGTAGCGCAGCTGCTCCAGCCGGCCCTTGCTCGACTCGATGCGCTCCGCCAGCGCGTCGATGCGCGCCTGCGCCTCCTGGGTCATTGCCGCCAGGTTCTTGGCCGTGTCCTTCTGGCTGCTGAACTTTTTGATCACCTCCTCAACCTCCGACACGCCCGTCGCTTCCTTCACCTTGCGCAGCGCCATCTCGAAGGACATGCCGTCCTGGTCAGAGACGCGAATGGAGTCGGGGAAGGCTGAGGCTGCAGAGGTGCGGGGCTCACGCTCAGCCTCCCGGGCAGCAGCCAGCGCGGCGGTGGTAGCGCGGGCCGCATCCGCGCTCGCCGCCATGTCCTGCTTGACCAGCCAGAGTGCCTGGCGGTCGCACAGCTGCCTCTCGCGCAGCTGGCGGTCCCCTGCCAGCCGCTCCTCCACGCGCGCCAACTCAGCCTTGGCCGTGTCCTTGGCGTGCGCCGCGTCGTGACTCAGCCGTATGAGCTCCTCCACGTCGCGCGTCTTGGCGGTCAGCGAGCGCTCCAAGGAGTGCAGCTGCAGAGGAGGGGTCAGGGGTCAGGGGGCCGCCGTGGTGCCAGGGGGCCGCGCAACGCGCCTGCGGGTCCAGCCCGTTGCGATCCTCGCGCAACCGCTTGGCAATCTGCTCGTACGTCTTGCGCTGTGCCAGCACCTCCTCCACCCGCTCCTGCGTCCCCTGCAGCTTCTCCTCCAGCCCGCGGATGCGCTGCGTCACGGGCGTGTCGCCCTCCGCCAGCTTCACGCCGTCAAGCTCCAGCTCCTGGGGGCCACGCTGAGCAGGGGTCGCACAGGTGGGGCGACAGTAGGACGCACCTTTACGCTGTCCACGCGTGACTGCAGCGCAGCTTCTTTGGCATTTCCCAGCTGGAAAGTCTGGTCATGGCGCTTGCGCAGGTCGGATACGTAGCTGGAGAGGCGGCTAAGCTCAGCAGCGTCCTGGGCGGCGCAAGGAAGGCGGTCAACGGGAGAACCCTAGGGGCACACGCTGCCGCGCTGCCGCACCGTGCTGGCACTGCTCTTCTGGCCGTGCCGCTCTACCAGCTCCGCCTTCAGTTCCTTGCTCTCAGCCTGCGGGCACGCGCGGGCGGTAAGCGCAACGGCAGAGAGCCGGTGCGGGACGTGCACATGCCTTGACTGCAGCCAGCGTCTCGCGGTTCTGCTTAATCGTCCACTGCGACGTCTCGTAGTACGCCTTGCGGTCTCCCTCTGCGCGCGGGTGCGAAGAGGAGCGGTAAGCCCGCGCCGGTGAGGGCGTGTAGCTCGCATGCGAGCTCGCGGAAAGCGGGTCGGCAATAGTAGCAGCAAAGCACCACGGAGACACCACGGGCACGCACCCAGCAGCGCAAACTTTTGCTGCAGCTCCTGCAGCTCCTCCTCCGGCGTGGGGCCTCTTCTGCGCATGGTGGCGGAGGCGCGAGGAGCCGGCAACTGTGGAACCTCCACCAAGTAGGAGGAGCAGATTGCTGCACTGAATGAGCTGTACTGGGCAGCGAGCGGCGGAGAAAAATGTCGCAGGCGGGACCGCCACCTGGCCACCACCACGGGGACATGAAGGACACTTCCTACCGCTGATCTTTGGTCGCCGCCGCTGGGATTTTGGATTTCTGCGATTCTGCCCAAGTGGTACTCCGTCAGTCCTCCGTGAGTGCGTGCGCATTCAGACACCGCTGAACGTGTTGCGCTCTGGCTTTTTCACAACGCAAGGTCGCCAACATTCTTCTATGCTTACGCAGCTGCCCAGCGGTGCGCAAGCCCCACGACGCCACCACCAGGCCGTGAGCGTGCGGGCGGTGCGGGCGGTGCAGGCCAACGCCGGACGGTCGTTGAGTAAACGGCAAGAGCTGCAGCAGAAGCTGGCGTCCGCCACCAGCGCTGCGCAGGTCCTGGAGCTGAGCAGCGGTGCGGCGCTGGACCACATCCACGCAGTGACGGCGCTGCACCGCCTTGCGCTGCACAGCTCCAGCGCAGCTCAGCGCAGCCAACTGGCGGCTGATGGACGGCTGCTGGAAATCACCGTCCTGCTCTCAACCAAGACGAAGCAGCTCAACGCGCAGGGCGTGGCGAACAGCCTGTGGGCCTGCGCCAAGCTGGCGCCCCAAGTCTGCGAGCAAAGCCTTGTGAATGCGCTGGTGGCTGCTGCGTCGCAGCCCTCCTTGTGGACGGGCGCTGCGCCGCAGGCGGTGGCCAACGCCGCCTGGGCGCACGCGAAGCTCTCCCCCGGCGCGCCCAACCAAAAGCTGCTTCGCGTGCTAGCGTCGGCCTCCATGTCCCTCGACTTCCGGCCCCAGGAGCTTTCCAACCTGTTGTGGGCCTTTGGCTCGACGGGGACGATGCCAAAGGTGGATGGATGGGGCGATGCCATGTGGGCCGCAATTGGGGAGCGCCTTCAGCTTTTCAGCGCTGTTGAGCTCTCCATCTGCCTCTGGTCGCTGGCTCGCTTGGGCCTGAACAGCGCCGAGCTGGACCGTGCCGCCGAGCAGCTGGCGCGCAAGGCTGGAGACTGCGACGCCCAGGCAGCTGCCAACGGTCTGTGGGCAATGGCAACGCTGGGTGCTGAAGCATCTCAGGCGGTGTCGGCGCTGGTGGAGCGCGCGCATGCGCTGCTCCCGCAGATGCAGCGTCCCCAGGCGCTGTGCAACGTGCTGATGGCGTGCGCCACGCTAAGCCACGACCCGGGCCCGGAGCGCGTTGGGGCGTTCGTGACACGTGCGCTGGCCCTTTCGGCGGCGCTGAATGCGCAGGATGTAGTGGGCCTGTGCGAATCTCTCATCCAGCTGCGCTACGCGCCAACCGAGGCGGGGCTTGCCACGCTTGCGCAATCGCTGGACAAGGAGAAACTGCGCGGATTCTCCATCCTACAGCTGAACGTGGTGGTCGGCGCATTCAAGCGCTTCGACTACGCTGACGACGCGCTGTCGGAGCGCATGGCGAGCCGCCGGGCCGAAAGCGAGGAGTAAAGGCAGGCGAATCGGCAGCATGTGCGTGCGTGCGAGACCCGCTGTCTTGGACACCTCGCTGTGCGTGCAACCTACGTATGGGAGCTCGAATCTGACCGGAAGCCGCGCGGGTCGGCGCGCGCCGCAGCAGCAGCGAGCAACAGCGAGCGGCAGCGTTCTATTTTTAAGTGCGCAGTCCCCGTCTGTGCAATGTCCTTCTTCACAGCGTTATCGTCGCTGTTCCACGGCGCGTACAACGTGGAAGTCGTGATTGGTGACAACGAGCCCAGCGAGGCTGCGCTGCGTCGCTTTCGCAAGGGGGTGCTGAATTCAGGCGTGCTGCCAGAGGTACGCGGCGAGACGGCATGTGGGGGCTGGCGTGTGGGGCCTGCTGCCCAGCGGGGGCGCGACAGCGGGCGGGCGGGTGCTGGCTCAGCCGCTCCAGGTTTTAGGGCTAGAGGCGCAGTTCTCGCGCTGCCCTTCTGCGGGCTCGCCGCAGCGGCCCAGACGCACGGCCTCGCCGCGCAACGGCCGGCTGCCGGCTGCTTGCCTACGCGCGTCCTGAGCTGCTGCCCGGACTTGATCCATTGCCGCGTGCAATGCTTATCACCGCGCCACGCGCCGCAGGTCAAGCGGCGGCGGTACTTCGAGAACACGCAGGACATCAAGAAGCGCAAGCAGTCGGCGCGCTTCAAGAAGGTCTTCAGGTGCGTCCACCGGTGACACAACTCTCAGCCACCAGCGCCTCACTCTCTCTCACCAGGCCGCGTGCGCTGGACGCCTCCGAGAACATGGCGCTGGGCAAGCCGAAGACCCCCACCGCGCCGCCTGTCGTGCCCGCTCCGTGAGCTCCTAGAGACCTGTTTTGCCCCTGCCGTGTGGATGTCACGGATTCTTGCTTGATCGTAGCGGCACCTCGGTTGACCCATTTCGCTTTCGCATCTCGCGGCGACTACCAACAACCGATAGCGCACCATACCACCGTCGTAGAACGTACGTGCGTCGTCAATAGACCTCGCCCCGCTCTGTGCGTTATCTGTCGCGCGGTCGCATGTCGGAGACTGCGAGGTCTGCCGAGCTGCTGGGGTGGGTGCGGGAGTCGCGTGACCCAGCGGCGCGGGTGGCGCTGAGTGAGAGCGGCCTGCCTGCATCACTCTCTGCGTCGCTGTTCGAGGCGCTGCAGGCGCACACCAGCGCCTCCGACGGGGCGACGCGCGAGCTGATATTGCTGCTGCGGGCGTTGCGCAACCTGTGTGCAGGCGTCACAGCTGCGCAGGACCAGGTGCTTGCTGCGGGCGCTGCGGAGCCCCTGGCGCAGCTGTGCCGCCACCAGGCGCAGCTGGGAGATTCAGCAGGGCGGGGTGAGCTGCTGGAGGCGGCCCTGCAGGCTTTGGGCAACAGTTGTGTGCAGCACGAGCGCGGCCAGGACGCAGCCTGGTGCGCTGCCCTATTCCGTCACCGCGCTGCACCACACTTATGCTTCCACAGGCGTGCCTTCTTTCCCGACACCTTCGCGCTCCTGGCGCGCACACGAGGTGCGTCATGACGCCGCCTAGCCCACTCTGCCTGACGATGCGCAACACGTCAGGCGTAGGCGCCGCGCTCTTCCACCCGCCGTTGTGCATGCTGCTCTTCACTTGCACCCAGCACCGCGCAGAACGGCGGCACGTGCTGGCGCTGCAAGCGCCGCTGCTCGGGAGCTTACTTCTCGCATCTGCTGAGTTTCGCAGCGACGCATCCACTGCCGACGGCGATGGCGCCACGAATGCCGACGAATGGCTTAGATTGCTGCTGGCGGAGCTGTGCTGCGCTGGGCGGCTGTTCGACACGCTGTATTTGGCTCTGGCAGACGTCGACGCGCCGGGGGGGAGCCTGCAGCAGGGCCTGCTGCTGCGCGCCCTGGCAGAGGCGGTTGATGGCGGCTGCGACCTGCCAGCCGCGGAGTGCAGGGGCGTGGTGGAGGTGAGGCAGCTTATCAGCCGTCCCGTTGCATGCTGAGCTCACACCCGACGCGCAGCTGGGCATGCTCGGGGCGGATGCTCGAGTGGAGAAGCTGGTCGTGGATGCGTTGGAGCGGGCCGCCCTCGGCTGCAGACTGGCTCCGAGCGATGAGGCGCACAGGGCTGTGCTGGAGGGCGCCCTCCATCTCCTGCGCGCCCTGGCTGCCCGCGACGTGCATGTGGAGCACGAGCCCGAAGGCACGGCGACACTGCCTCTTACCCACGCCCGGCTTCGTGCTGAGTGTGCGACAACACAGAGGCGCCCAGGTTCGTGACACTGCTCCTGGACCTTCTCGCCTCGCTGGGTGCACCCGGAGGCCTTCGCAAGCGCGACGAGGGCGAGCGGCCAGCTGGCCCGGTGCGGGACGCAGCGCTGAACCCACCCTCTCAGGTGTGCTTCAGTCTTGTGCCCATTCCGCAGCACAGCCTGCTCATGCACTGCGCCCTGTGCGCAGTCATCCCGTTACCCCTCTGTGCCGGTCTACACTGGCTACCGCAGAGACCTGGTTGCCGCGCTGGCAAACGCCAGCCACCGACGAGAGCGGGTAGTGAGCGCCATCGCAACTGCTGGTACGCGCACGCGTCCGCTGTCGCCTGGCATGACTTACACACTGCATCGCCCGCCTCCCAGGCGGCGTTGTCACATTGCTGCAGCAGTGCCGCGGCGACGACGGTGCGCTTTCAATGCCCTCGCCTGCTCTCTTGTTTCTAACAGCTGCCCGCGGGTGTTGCAGAGGACACTTTCATGCGAGAGTGGGCGCTGTGGGCTGTGCGGAACATGTGCGAGATCAGCGCTGAGGCACAGGAGACCATTAAGTGCGTGCGTCTCACGGGGCTCACTTGGCAAGCTCTCACGCAGCGCAACTCGCTGCAGGGAGATGGAGGCGCAGACGATACCCAGCATGGATTGATTCCACGGACTTCACTCGTTGTCTGACTCTGACGTCCCCGATTCCTGCGCACAAGAGTTTGAGAGTGAGCCCACGAGTCCCACTGCAGTACGTGAACGCACCGTCAGCTCATCCTCCTCTGCGCCCGCAGGCTCTGGCCCTTCTCCGTCTGAGCCACCGTCCGCGTCGTTCTCCTCAGCACGCTCAGCAGCAGCGTCCTGCTTCTGCGGGCGCTTCGCTTTCATGACCTGGGGAATGGGGCGCGGTGCGGGTTCAGAGAGCCTTCGCACAGCACAACGCACTAGTCGCGCCTTCAACTTCAGCGGCAGCTTTGCGTCGCAGCCAATCCAGTAGTCTGAGAGACACATCACCTGCGAGCAATAGCCTGTGAGCTGCCCGTCGATGAGCGCAAGGCTGGCCACGCGCCTGCAGCTGGTACGCCCCAGGCGGAGGTGCCCGGAACTTGAGGCTCACCCGCTGCCCGCCCTCCTCAGGCATCACCGCTCCAGCCTGACCCACCCCAGTCGCGGCGCCCTGGGCAGCCGACTTGGAGGCGGCGACGAAGCGGGTGAGGCCCGTCTTCGTTTTCAGCTGAACCTTTTGCACCGCCAAGATGGCGTTGCTGGACACGTCAGCAACCATCAGCCACCACCCCTCGTCCTTGGTGCCCGGGAAGAAAGGGGTGCGCATGGCAGCGCTGGCGCGCAACCGCTCCAGGCTCACGTGCACATTGCAGGTGGCAATGTCACCCTCCAGCACGTCGCTGCCCTCCTCTCCCTGTTGAGTGAGCACAGTCAGTCCTGGGGACACTAAACCGCACGCCCACCGTGGCGCACCTCCGTCTCGCAGGTAGCACTGACGGTGACGCACGGCATCGCGCCCAAGAACTCCAGGAAATCCGCACGTTGAGTGGAGTCCAACGCCAGCTGTGCCGTCTGCGAGTCAGTCCCGCCGCGGGTGGCGGTGCGGGCGGCAGTCCGCACCGTCTCCACCGCCTCGTTTTGCTGAGTGCCATCCAGCAGCAGCAGGTCGCTCAGCGATCTGGGCATCTCAGGCGTCAGCCACCGCGTGCCCTGCCCCGTGCAGACGGCACGCATACCTGATTTTGCGGTTGTTCAGCTTCTTCACCAGGTTGAGGTCCATGTGCGGCAGCTGCAGCAGCGACTGCACGCCCTCGCCACTCCCGGAGCCCACACGGTTCCTGGCAGGCGGGGGCGGCGTGAGAGCGGCGCGGCGCGGCTTGGAGGGGCTTCGCAGGGACGCACGCCAGGGGAAGCGCCTGCGTCAAGTTCTGGGTGTACTCCAGCACAGACAGCGCAGGCCGCAACCAGACGTAGCCTGCGGTGCACGCGGTGTCACGCCCCCTTGGACTGCGCGTGGGCCCGCCGAGCAGCGCGCGCGCACCGAGCGGGGGCCGGGGCCGCATGGTAATCTTCAGCAACTCCTCCAACAGAGTGGGCGTCTGGCTGATGATGGACATGAAATCCTCCTGCAGGGCAGCAGGGATGTTGCCGGACTGCCGCGCCATCTGCATGTGGCAGCTCCGCGGGGTGAGAGAGCGCTGGGAGTGTGCATGGGAATGTGCACGCGCCTGTGCGCTGAGCAGGAGCAGCGCCTTCTTCGCAGCCGGGTGCAGCTTCTGGAACTTCGGATCCTGCGTCGGCAACACCAGCAGCCGATCAGCACTCACTAAACCACAGGTGGCATATACACATACGCGCCTTGGTGTCAACCTCGAGGCGCAAGTCCATGGCGAGCCGCTGCAGCGGCAACTCGTCCGTACGGCGAACTGGCATGTGCATGAACTCGTCTGCGAAGATCAAGATCTCCAGCACTTTGCTGCGCACGGGCAGCTGCACTTAGCGCAGCGGGCGCGGGCGCGCCCACCCTGGCTGCGACGAACCTGGAGGTGAGCGAGTTCTTCTGCTCAGTAAAAAAGTGGAAGGCTGCCACGGTGTTCTGCAGGATGTTGCCCGTGTACTTGGACTGCTGCAGAATGTAGTGCACCACGCCCGCAAGGGGCGCCAGGATGCCCACGACTGCAGAGCGGGCACAGGGCAGGGTCACGCGACGGAGAAGGGTAGCCAGAGCGCAACTTGCGCACCGACGATCAGAGCCAGCACGAGTGGGGCCGCGCGTCCCTTCTCAAACAGGAAGGCGGGCAGCGCCACGCCGACACTCATACCTGCGCGTGAACAATGATATGGCATGAGGCTCCTTGAACGAGAAGACAATACCTATGGGGTAGGCACACCTTGTGCGCCGTCGGGGTGGCCATGCTTCTCAAGGTTGGCGCGTGCAGTCTCGTCGGTGAGAGCCTGGCAAGGGTGGCCTCAGTTCCGTCGAGGCAACGGCGCAGTGACACAGCGCACCTTGTAGGCTGGGGAGATGAACTCCGCAAAGTAAGTTGCCGCAGCAGGATCCGGGTTCTGGCGGTGCGCCAGCAGGTCTCAGCGCTATGTGGGCGAACAGAGAGCACATGTGTCTCGCACCTTGTCTGGATGGAACTTGAGAGAAAGCTGGCGGTAGGCGCGCTTGATCTCCTTCTCAGTCGCCCCAGGCTTGACGCTGAGGATATCAAAGGGGTCGAATGGCCGAACCTGGGGAAGAGCGCGGAGTGTTGCACTTAGCGAGCGCGCCCAAAGTCTCACCACCGCGGCGGAGGCGCACCTCTTCAGCCGCCGAGCGAATGTGCAACAGCAGCAGCCCTGCTATGACCCAGCCAGCCACGAGCAGCAGGTTCCCTGGCAGAGGCACTCCGCTTAGTTCCGACGCTATGCAGCGGGCGCAGCGGCTGCGCCGCACCCGCCGAGAACCTCCTGGACTTTGAGGAGGACCCGTGCTGCTTGGAGACCTACGCGGCGCGTCAGGCGGGTGAACGCTACGCCCTTCAGGCAGTTTAGCGACGCGACGCGAGGGCGGCAGCTTAAGCACCTGGACTGCCGCCGCGGCGCGCCCCCACTGCGATTGCGTATCCGCCACCCGCCTCACGGGCGCCTTCTTCTCGCCGCGTGAGCTGAAGAGCAAGTAGCTGAACAAGAGGGCAGGAGGCGAGTTAGCGCAGCACAATGGGCCCCTCGCGCTCGTGCCGCTACGCACAGCGTGTAAGGGACGAGGAACATCATCAACATTGACAAGATGAAGATGGATGCCAGCACACTGTTGCTGGAGCTGGGCGCCATTCTGGTGTGCTGTGCTGCGGTGCGTCTTTGCACGATTCACAGCGTGGCGATGCAATCAGCACATGAAGTCCGGAGCACACGGAGGCAGTAGGAGTGCGTCGCACAATATTTCTCATCAAACAACAGAAGAAGACCGTATGTAAGCGGACGGTGTGAACGAACTTACGTCAAGTCACTGCGTTGCACCCACACAAACTCCTCCGCATATGGGCATTCCGGCGATCCGGGTTGCAATGAGCAGCTCGCCGCGCAGCTGCAGCAGGCGTTTGTTAGCGAGTGCGCGAGTGAGTTGGCCTGGCACGCGCCTATAGACTGCAACCGTGCCAAAGTCGAGCGCGTACTCGTCCTCCACATCTTGGCCTAGGTAGTTTAGGAGCTGCGGCATTACTTGGAACTCGAAGCGCCTGTGTGTTGTGTGTAACGTCAGCCGCAGCAGGGGAGGGCGGCTGAAAAGGGGGGCATGCCTGGCAGAGCCGCAGCGATGGCATGGCGGGATGCCTGCAGTGGAGGGCACGGGGTGTCTAGATGGCCACAGCGGCTCTGCACCCTCAACGAAGCTGTAGCGAAGGCACTGGGAGGGGGAACGCGAGACCTGCGCCTGGCTGGATGAGGCGCCGCGCTCCACCTGGGGTACAGTCATGGCGCACCCGCGCTGAGAACAGCGAGAAGTGCGCCTGGTCCGCGGTGTCCTCAAAATCAGCCAGCTCGTCCTCCTCGAGCTGCTCCTCCTCCTGCAGAAGCCACGCGCCGGTCAGCCACCGCGCAGGCGGGCGTCTGCTGGCACACCTCATCGCCAGCAGGAGCCTGCTGCGGCGCGGCCGCAGCCATTGCCGTGTCCCCCTGCTCCGCGTCGCTGTCCGGTTCGTCCTCAATGACGAGCTCGCTCTCGAGAAAGGGATTTGCATCCAGCCACCTGCATCGATGCAGGCTTGCGGTGAGGCAAGTCTCACAGCGTGCGATGAGAGGACGCACCCCGGGTTGGCGTCTGCAGGAAACGACTCGCCGGCGTCTGCGCAAGGCCGCGTGAGAGGCGCCAGGCGGCAACACGGGCACACCAGGCTCGCCTGGTGGGTCGAACGCGTAGAAGGGGTTCGCCCTTGCCAGCTGACAGCGAAAGGCGCGCACTGTGCCCGACTCGTGCACTCGCCCGCCCTGTGCAAAGCGTCATTGGCCGCGTGGCCGCCGCCCAGCGCGGCGCTGCGGCGCGCCTGCGGAGAGACGAAGAGGAAGAGGGTGCGGTGGAAGGCTGCAGGCGTGGCGTCGTCAGGCGCATACACCTGGTTGGCTCCCTCAGGTCAGGTGGCGCTGGGTGCTCTTCTAGCAGACGCGCGGCACCTGCAGCAGGAACTTGAGCGGCGCGGCAGACAGCTCGCAGCGCAGGCGCTCCGGCGGGGGCAGGTGGTGAGGATGTAGCCAGGCCTGTGGCCGCCGCGGCGACTCAGTGCGACTCAGTGCGGAGAAGAGCAGACTCCACGCACGCACGCACGCACTCCACGCACCGGCAGGCCGCCCACCTTGCTGGGAAAGTGCTGTCGCTGAAGCCTCGAGCTGCCAGCGTCTGCGGGCTGGACGTAGCCGAGCAACAGCGTCTGCAGACAACGGTGTAAGCCGCAACCTCGTTAAAGCTACATAGCCCGCGTACCGGCTCCTCATCCTCTTCCTCCGAGCTGCATCTGTCCTCCTCCATAGAAGCTGAAAGCTAAGACGTAGAGGCGTCGAGGTGACGCAACAATGCCGCGTGCATCGAACAGTGTACGCTGTACGGTACTTCGGTGTGCCTCCTTCCCAATAGTCGCTGAGACCACTGGCTAGCAAGAGCGCGTGCGTGGGAGTTCAGCTTCCTGACTGCGTTTCCGCACGATTTGCTGGCACGTGCACACGCTCGCCGTGCCACGCTTCGCACGCCGACGCACGCCGCGTGTTGCGCTGGGCTAGCACGCCATGGCTGGTGAGGAGGCTGAGGAGGAGGAGGTGAGCGTCGGGGCGGAGACGACGGACCGCGTTGCCGGCGAAGAGGGCAAGGCGCTGGACGCGCTCACGGACCACGTGGAGGACAAGCCACAGGTTTCCACCACCTCCGGCAGCGAGGCGGCCGCGCGGCTGCTTGCGGGTGAGCAGGAGCGCGCCAAGGCGGCTGCTGCGCGAGAGAAGGAGCTCGCAGCGGTCAAGCTCAACCCCCCCGACATCGACCTGGTGGCCGCTGAGCTTGAGCTGGACAAGAAAGCGGCGGAGCGCCGGCTGCGCGAGAACGGAGGCGATGTGGATGCTGCGCTGCGCTCCTACGTCTTCGCAGTGGTGGCGGCGAAGTGAAGGCCTCGCTACCCACCGGCTAGCTGCGCCCCTGCTGGCGCACACGCGTGATGCGTGCTTTCGAAGAGTCCACATCTCCACAATGAAGACATCCCAAGTCGCGCAAGCGTGAACGTGAGGTCTGCGCAGGCATAGCTCGCGAGCGCAACCTCGGACCTCTGTCGCGTGTGCAGAGTGAGCAAAGGGCAGGTGCTGCTCAGAGTAGGTCAGGCCTCCAAACCACAAGCGCACGCTCGCGTGCGGTAGCCGTCTGAGGCTGCTGCGCCATGTGCAAAGTGCAGACGGAACGGCAGAGTGGTGGCAGGCGTGTCACGACACCGGCTAGTCAGCCACAGCGTGTCCGCGCCGCCCAGGAGGTCTCCCCCCCACAACCCTAGAGCCCAAGACCTGAACACCAAGGAGCCGCCATAGTACGCCGCGCCCGCGCCTGCGCCGTGGCTCCGGGCGACAGCGCGGCGCGGCGCGGCGGGTGGCTCGCTGCTGGCTCACTTCTCCACCGTCTCGCGCAGGCGGCGGGTGGTGCTCCGGCAGGTTATCGCGGACGGCGTGTTCAGCGTGTACGCGCCGCCAGCCTTCTGCTTGCCGCAGTCCTTGCAGTTCCAGATGCCGGCCGCCTGGCGCTTCACGCCGAACTTGCCGCAAAAGTCGCAGAGGTACTTGGCGTGCTGAGAAACCTCCTGCTTCTTGATCTGCTTCCGCAGCGACGCGCCGTAGCTGAGGGGGACCCAGGCGCGGTCAGCGCGGGGCTCCAGGGCGCCACAGGGCAGGCAGCAGTGCGCTGGGGCGGCAGGAGCGGCCCTGGGAGCGCGGGTACGCACCGCGTTCCGTACTTGCCTGTGATGCCCAGCTTCTTGGTGCCCCCCATGGCTACACGCGCACACTAGGCGGAGGGTTGCGGAGAGGCCCGCAATCGGGAATTGAACAAAAAATATGTTCAAACGGGAGGGGCCACCTGCAGCTGCGACGGCCTGACCAATGGCAAGCGCAGACACACGCTCCCTCGTACTCTCAGTGTTCGTCAATGCACGCCTGCAGCACTGCCCTGCAGCTGCGTTGCGTGCCGCGCGCGGCGTCACGCGTGCCGCGCCGGTCCGCATCGCCGCGACTGGCGCCCATTCGCGCTGCCACTGCGAGCACAGGCGCGCTGGCGGCGCCTCGCTGACGCTGCGGTGCGGCGCCCGCTGACGCCCAACCCGCAGACGATCTTTCGCTGGACAAGTGCGCGCCGCTGGGCAAGCGCGTCCTGTTCGTTGCGGACGTTGAGGAAGAGAAGACGGCTGGAGGCATTCTACTCCCCTCCAGCGCCGGCGCGAAGGGCGGCGGCTACCTCACCGGCGAGGTTGTGGCGGTGGGTGAGGGCGTGGAGGTGGTGACTGCCGGCACCAGGGCGCTCGTCTCCGGCTACGGCGGTACCGAGGTGGACTTCCAGGGACGCAAGGCCAAGTTCGTGCTCGACAGCGACGTCATCGCCACGCTCTCGTGATTACCATCGGCTGTGTAACGCTGCTCCTTCTCCTGTCTCCTCCCTCGCGCCCGAGGTGCTTAGTCACTCCATCCGTGTTCGACCCGTACGTGTTCGAAGTTCGATTTTGCACAACAGTCGCTGAGCGCCCTAGTTATCCCTGTTCGTGCGCTGAAGCACCGAGCCATGGCCGGAGCTGCGCGCTCGTGGAGCGCTACCTGGATCCGGCCCGAGGCGCGTACAGCGCAGGCAGCACTCCGGCGCAGCGCGGCTCTGGCTGACACCCCTGCTGTAGGTCATCCCCATCTTCGTGTGCATAGCCGGCGCCTGCGGCCTCTCAGCCTTCCAAATCGTGCGCTGCGCAGTCGCTAGCCCAGATGTGCGTGTCAAGAAGAGCGAGCGCGCGATGGGCGTGCTGGAGGACAAGCACTTCTACAAGGAGGGCGCTTCCTTCCGGGAGCACGGCCTACGCAGGTGCGCCGCGTTCAGCCAAGCTCACCCAACAGAAACCCTCACGCTCTTGTCGTCTCGCATTCCGCGCCACCGCAGCTTCCTGCGCACCCAAGACCGCGAAATTTTTGCGAGCCTGAACGCGCGTCTGGGCGGTGCGTCCGCGTGTTCCGTGTTGCTCCCAGAGCTCCCTTGTGCTGACCGCTCTCGCTCTCGCAGGCGCTCAGACCAAGTGAAGCCCGCTGCCCTCGCGAGACCTAGTGCCGGTTTGCGTGTTCAACACTATGTTCCCTACCCTCTCGCACTGTGCGCACTCACAGGGGGCGCGGCCCTGCAAATTTGTCGGCTCTCGCTCTCGTCGCACGGTCGCGAGCACCACCGCGACCCATATTTCACGCCCTCGGAGCACTCATCTCGCTTCCGCTCGTGTCCCGTGCCACCCACAGCTCGCTCTTGTCCACGCGTGGTATCCTGCGCGTCTCCTGTGCTGCGCGTGCCTGTGTGCCAATGGCACCCAAGGCAAAGAGTGCTGGGCCACCGTCGGCGCCGGCGTGGCTGCCTTCGGCGGACATGCTGCAGGACCTGTGTTCTCGCTTCGTGCTCAACTGCCCCGCGGAGGAGCTGCAGTCCTTCGACCGCATCCTCTTCCTGGTAGAACAGGCACATGCCTTGGTGCACACGACCGCACAAGCCTGACCTGACTCTTCCTCCAGGCGCACTGGTTTTACGAGGACTTCTGCAGGGCCTCTGCCGAGGGGCAACACCTGAAGTCCTACTCGCTGCGTGACTTTGCGGAGCTGATGTTCGCGCAGCACCCCTCGCTGGAGGTCCACAAGGCGCGACGGTCCGCCTGCGCGCCGCAGGCGCGGTGCCCTGACGCTGGCCTGCGTACGCAGAGTCGGCTGGACGACATCTACAAGCAGTTCACGACATACAAGGTGTCGCCATCTGTGCACGCTCCCTCTTCCTGCGCTCACTCCGGTCGCGCAGCACAATGTGCCCACGTTCGGCGCCATCCTGCTGAACGCGGAGCTGGACAAGTGCCTGATGGTGAAAGGCTGGAAGAGCGGCGCCAGCTGGGGATTCCCCAAGGGCAAGGTGCGCCTGCCGCCGCCGTGCCTGTGCGCATGTGGTTCACAGTGCTTGTGCACTACCGTGCAGGTGAACAAAGAGGAGCTGGATGCGCCCTGTGCCGCCCGTGAGGTTCGTCATGCTCTCCCTGCCTCGCCCCTCGCTCCGCCTCACGGCGCCGCAGGTGTATGAGGAGATTGGCTTCGACATTTCGCCCTTCCTGGTGGAGGCGGATTATGTGGAGACGGTGCAGCATCAGCAGAGCACTAAGCTGTTCATCGTCTCGGGCATCAGCGAGCAGGCGCGTGCCTGCGCTCATCCGCCAGTCCCTGCTCGTTCTGCTGACTGCCCATCCGCGCCAGACGGGCTTCGCGCCGCAAACACGCAAGGAAATTAGCTCCATTGCCTGGCACTGGGTCTCCGACCTGCCCTCCGCTGGGTGCGCGCATTCCGCGAGTGCGTGCACTCGTCACTCGCTCATGCAGATTCCTCCCACTCCAGTGTGGCCGCCAGTGGCACCAAGTACTATATGGTGCAGCCCTTTGTGAACCCCCTCCGCAAGGTACACGGCTGCAGCGCCCTGGCTCGTATCGTTATCGCCTAACGCACGTACATTACCGCATGCAGTGGATTGCCAGCCGCCGAGGTCGCGGTGGCGAGCCGCCAGACGCCGAGCTGACTCCGCCACAGCCCGCGCTACAGCCCGCGCCACAGCCCGCCCCTGTGCCTGTCAAGGTGCTGCAACGCACTGCTAGCGCGCGCGGAGCTGCGGAACACGCTGCTGCTACTGCTGCCGTCAGCGCTGCACCTGCGCCTGAGGGGCAGCGAAGACCAAACCCGCTGCTCGACTTCAGCTTCGACATGGCATCCATCCTTACGGCGTGCAGGTCGTCGGGCACACCGTGACAATAAAATGTCTTGGCCACGCATGGGCGCACGCCGACGCGACGAAGAAGAACGCACGTGGAGACTCCTAAAAATCGACCTAGTTGCGCCCTCCGCCTCTGCATCGCGCCGTGTTGTTGTGTGTTCGTCCTGCAGAGGCCAGAGATGGCAGAGCCAAGCACGATATCCGAGCCTAGCGCGCCGCCCTCAGCAGACGAGGGACTCATGGACGACGGCGGCGAGGGGGCTGCGGGCAACGCGGACGCTGTCTGGGTGAAGTTTGCTGACGGCAGCGTGGACGAGCTCGACCGAGAGGTGCGCGCACAAGGAGGTGGAGAGGAGCAGAGTGGAGGGTCGGAGCGTGCGCTCACGTGCTGCAACCTCCACCACACCACAGGTTGCGCTGCTGACACCGTTCATCCGCGAGCTGATTTTGTTTGACGGCGCAACTGCTACGCTCGATGCCCCGGTGGAACTCCCAAAGCAGGCATGCACACCCTCCTGCGGCTGGTCTCGCCGCCCTTACACGTCTGTGTCAGGTCGGGCCGGAGGTGCTGCCGCTCGTGCAGGAGTACCTGAACTTCCACCGTGCCGACGGCCGCTCCGATAAGGTCAGCACTGTCTGTCAGTCTTCCGGCCTAAGTGGCGCGTGCTCACGACGTGTCCCTGACTCAGGAGCGGAAGCAGTTCGACGAGCGGTTCATCAAGCCACTGGACACCCGCCGCTTATGCGAGCTGACCAGCGCCGCAGACGCGCTGGGCATGAAGGGCCTGGTTGACCTCACTTCGCGTGCGCTCGCGCGTGTGATTGAGGGCAAGACGCCTGAGGAGATCCGCGAAACCTTCAACCTGCCTGACGACCTCACGGGTGCGTTGCGCAGGCGCCCGAGCAGCATCACTGGGCGTGCTGACCTCCCCGTGTGCGTTCACAGAGGAGGAGAAGCTGGAGCCCGTGAAGGCGCCCACTGACGACCCGCGCATCCGCTTGCTGAACCGTCTGTACGCGAAGCGGCGCAAGGAGTTGCAGGATCGCAAGGCCCCGAAAGAGGGGACGGAGGGGACAGAGCAGCCCCAGTCGACTGACCAGCGGTCACTGGACGAGCTGATGAACTTCATCGGCGGCGAGCAGGCCTCCAAGGCGAAGGCGAAGAAGAAGAAGAGCAAAAAGCGCAGCGGCGGCAAAGCTGCCGGGGAGGGGGAGGTTCCAGGCGCGGTGCCAGAGGGCCCCCCCAGCAGCAGGCGCGCCCCTCTCGTTTTCTGCGCATCTCGCCTGCGTTCTGAGCACCTGCAACCTCTTGCTCGTACCGCAGCCTCACGCGCGAGGGCGCCAGCCCCGCCCTGGACCTCTTCCCCGAGGACGGCTTTGACGACGACGACTCTGACCCGGAGCTGGACCCCGAGCTGGCGGCGAAGCTGGACCAGGAGGTGGAGGAGTTTGCGCGCCGCCTGAACGCGGATTGGCGCTCAAATGCGCTGCCTTTTGGAAGAGCGCCAGCTGCGGGCACGCCTGCCTCGCCGCCGCCTGGGCACGTAGACGCGGCTGCCCTGGCAGAGGGGCTGCAGCTGTCGCTGGCCCGACTGTTGAAGGGTCTCGGCGTCTCCAGCCTCCTCCAGGTGCGTGCTTGTGCACTGCTTGTGCTCCACCTCCTCTTCTGTAGTCTGACCGCACGCCGTGGCGCTCACAGGTCAACAGCACGAAGGCGGGGAAGAGCGGCGCGCCGCTGAAAGTTTCCAGCCTTGAGAGCGACAACAAGGCGTCCGTGGCGGTCGCAGGCGGGCTTCTGACTGTGCGCGTTTGCACGACGTTTACGCCAGGCGGCGTGAGTAACACGAGCGAGTGTTAACAACGTTGCTCAGGCGTCCCGGGGTCTTCCCTCCTCTAGCAGCGCAAAGGACTCTGCAGGAAGCAAATCAGTCCGCCGCAGCATCTGCGAGCACACGCTGAGGAACAACACGCGTGCCGCTCGCCTCACGCACCCACAAACGCCGCCCCTGCGCCGCAGCCCGCGCCGAACGCAACTGCTGCTGCGCGCGTCGCTGAGGAGCGAGGCGTAAGTGTAGTGCACAAGGTTGGAACTGCGCTCCCTGCAACGCGCCAGGGGTGCGGAACAACAGCAGCGCGGCGACCGCGCCGCTGGCAGCGCCGTAGGTGAGGCGGCGCAGCGCAGAGTCGATGGCCTGGTCTAACAGCGCTGATGGACGCGCTCCTCTGGGGGCGCTCTGGGCATGCTCTGCTTCGCCCATTCTCCCACGTACGGCCTGCCGCCGCTCTGCCTCTACACAACTGGCGTCAAAGAGAACACGGGGGTGTGAGTTTCTGGAGAAGGCGGCGCGCCGGCGCCGCGCGCGCCGCCGCGCAGTCGTACTGCCCGACGTCGCAACGCCGCGGTCCTCCGCGGTACACTCCTGCCACGTGCACATTCGCGCCCTACGCAGCCTGTTTCTCGGAAGGTGCAGCGACGCGCAGCCTGAGCAGCGTGACGAGTGGAGAGACAGTATGGGCAAGGCTGGCTTGGAGGCGTGTGTTGAAAGTGCGTCTGCAGGCTCCAACTGAGCCTCCCGGCGTCAGGTGGCCAAGTTCTCCCTCTACCTGGCCGTGCCCATCATACTGACCGTCGCGTTCGCCGCCACGCCGGAGAACCTGCAGCGCATCATAACCAACGTGCGTCTCTTGACACCACCACGGCAGCTCGGTGGTGTGCTGATGACCGCGGCGCACCTCCGCTGCAGAGAGCGTACGTGGTCTACCCACCAGAGGGACCCAGGCCTCCCAGCGCCGAGGAGCTGCGCAGCAGAAGCACCACGTCAAGGAAATGAGTGCTGCTCATCAGCATGCCGTCTGAAGGCTGAAATCTCAGCCCTGCGCAAATCTCAGCTCGCTCCGGCGTCTTCTGCGCCTCTGCGCCTTCTGAAAAGGGCATCTTCAGAGAGGCCCAGTGCTCGCGCTCGACGTCTCAGCTCCTGGGTGACAGTGGCTGTGGGTTCTGTTTGCACCTCCGGGGGGCAAGAAGCGCTCTCAACGCCCACAGACGTGCAATGCAGACTCGTGCCAGGCGCCAGCGCGCTGTGTGGCTGCGGAGCTTCCAGAGTCTGTATCACTCCTTCTGCTCCACTCTGCCTGCGGTGCAACATCCGCGCCAGCCGGTCATGCGTCGCCGCCAGCTCCGAACGCAACGCCTCGTTCTGCGCCTCCGCCTGCGCCCAAGCCGCTTCAGAGGCTGCGAGCGCCCCGAGCAGCTCAGCCTCTGCGGAGCGTCCTTCCCCGTCCAGGCGCGACATTCACCCGCTGTGGCTTCGCAGCAGGCACCCGCTAACGATATTCAACGCGAGAGAAGGAGACTGCTGCGCGTGAACACACAACAGGCGGCTCTACCCGCAGCAGGTGTCCCTACCGCGTCTCCTCGCTCGCCCCGTCGCTGCAGTGTGTGGCTGAGCGCTCACCGTGGCCAACGTCCGCGGCTCAGCCCCAGCGAGTGGGAGCACAGGAGTCGCTCGCGAGCGCAGAATGGCGGCACCAGCGGCGGACGCGGGCGTGCGCAACGCGGCAGAGGGCTCGCTGGTGGCCATTATCGCGGATGAGGTGCGGCAAGGCGTGTAAGCGCTGCAGGACCACGTGCGCTGAGTGCTGCATTCCCGGCAGGACACCATCACGGGCTTTCTGCTGGCTGGTGTCGGCAACATCGACTTGCGGCGCAAGAGCAACTTCCTCATTGTCGACCAAAGTGCGCGCCTACGACTGGTGGACAGGAGTTGTGCTCAGCGAGTTGTGCTCACCGCTCCCCGCGCGCCGCCTGCAGAGACCACCACGCGCGCTATCGAGGAGGCGTTCAAGGACTTCATAAACCGGGAAGACATCGCCGTGATTCTGATTAACCAATACGTGCGTCGCGCCCGTGGGAGCCCGCAGCCGGAGCACGCTCACGCAGGCTCTGCTCTGCCTCAGATTGCGGACATGGTGCGCCACCTGGTGGACTCCTATACCAAGGTGCGGGCAGCTGCTGCACGTGCGCAGACGCGGGCTGATTCATATGGCGCAGCCTGTGCCTGCTGTGTTGGAGATACCAAGCAAGGACCGGCCATATGACCCTTCCAAGGTGAGCGGACGCCCAGCCGCTGCAGCACTGTCAGCACTGACAGAGTGGTCTCACGCAGGACTCTATTCTGAACCGCGTGAAGCACCTCCTGGGCGGGCCTGGCGGCGAATGACCCTTTTCCCCTGCTGCAGGTCCAACGTGACAACTGAAATGACACGCACGCCTAACGCGTTCTGAGATTTGCCATAGCTACTGCACCACGCTGCCGTGCGTGTCGCTCGATGATTCTTATCATGATCAAGGAGGAGCAGCGTTGCAGCGTTCAACACAAATCAACACGCCGGTCTCCATCTGAGCTCCCTCCGCTGAGTCCGCACCCATGTTGGTGCGTGCGCCCGTGATACCATTGCAAGCCTGCCGTCGCTGTGCCGTGCGGTCGATAGGACGCGCGTGTGCAGGCGTCAGTGTCCCAGCCCTGCAGCAGTCTCAGCGCACAAAGCAGACGCTTGCCCTTCGGCCTCGCTGCCTCCAGCTGCATGCCACAAGCGGGGCAGCACAGGAGACGAGCATGGCTGCTGCAGCACCTGCTCGGAGCGCGTGCCTGCTGACAACAAGCATCACCGCGACGAATGTGCCGGCTGCGCTGGAGGAGCTGCGGGAGGCCCGGGAGGCTGGCGCGGACGTGGTGGAGCTTCGCCTGGACTGTCTGGAGGCTTTTGACGCGGTTGCGGACCTGCCGGCACTGCTAAAAGGCACAGAGCTGCCCGTCGTGGCCACCCTGCGAGCGAGCTGGGAGGGCGGCAAGTACAGGGGCAGCGAAGAGGCACGGCTTCGCGCCCTCTGGCGGGCCGTGGAGCTGGGTGTCGCCTTCGTGGATGTGGAGCTCAAGGCGGCTGCCCAGTTCTTTGCAGCGGCGCCGCAGGGCTGGTCTCGCGCAGCCTGTCGCACGCGCTTCATCCTCTCCTCACACAACTACGCCACCACGCCGTCGCTGGAGGCGCTGCAGGAGACGCACCGCGCGGCTGTGGCTGCTGGCGCGGACGTGGTGAAGATAGCTACGACGTGTGCACTGATAACCGACGTCTCGCGCCTGGAGGCCTTGCTCGCCCTGCAAAAGGAGAGACCTACAATCGCGCTGGGCATGGGGGAAGCTGGTCTGGTGCGCCGCTGCCCTGCGGCTCTTCTCGCACCTCTCTGACGGCGCCCCAGGTGTCACGTCTTCTGGCACCCAAGTTTGGCGGCTTCCTCACATTCGGCGCGTTGCGTGCTGGCAAGGAGTCCGCGCCAGGCCAGCCGACGCTGGAGCAATTGGTGCACACATTCCGGCTGCACTCGCAGGTGCGGCCACATTGTGCCCTGCGATTCGCCAGCGCTGACTCTCGCCAAGAGCGCAACCACACGCGTGCTGGGCGTCATTGGCAATCCTATCTCGCATAGCAGAAGCCCGCTGCTGCACAATGCGGCGCTCGCCGCATCCGGCGAGGACGTTGTGTACGTCCCGCTGCTGGTGGAGAACGCGCGTGACTTCCTGGCCAACCCGCTGTTCCAGCGCCGTGACTTCGCTGGCTTCAGCGTCACCATTCCGCACAAGGAGACGGTTTTGCAATGCTGCGGGGAGGTGCGCGCGGGCAGCCGCCTCCCATGGCCCGTGAATGACCCGCCGCGCAGGTCGATGCCTTGGCGAAGAGCATCGGCGCCGTCAATACGCTGCTGAGGCGCCCCGATGGCACGCTTGCTGGCTTTAACACCGACTGCACGGCCGCGCTCAACGCAATCGAGGCTGGCCTGGGCAGCCCGCTGGCAGGTCTCACCGTCGTCGTGGTTGGCGCGGGTGGTGCGGGGCGTGCGGTGGCATTTGGGGCGGTGCACCGCGGAGCACGCGTTCTCATTGCAAACCGCAACTTTGAGCGGGCCAAGGCGCTTGCCGATGCTGTTGGCGGCATTGCCGTCGAATGGTCGGCACTGCAGGAGGGGAGTGTGCGGGGCGATGTGCTGGCCAACACGACATCGCTCGGCATGCTCCCAGACGTGGAGTCTACGCCCGTTCCCGTCTCAGCGCTGAGCAACTTCAAGCTTGTGTTCGATGCCGTCTACACGCCGCTGGAGACCAGGCTGCTCAGGGAGGCTCGTCTTGCAGGTGCACGCACGGTGGATGGCCTCGAGATGTTCATTGGTCAGGCTGCGGAGCAGTTCCTTCTCTTCACAGGCAAGCAGGCGCCAGTCGCACTCATGCGCGCTACCGTCTTGAAGTCCCTTCTGAAATGAAGAGCTGGCTGATTGCGCGAGATCAAGCTTTGCATTCGCGGTGTCGGCACACGGCGATGCGTATACAGCATTGCGCGGCCGTCAGCGCGCGCGACGCGACGGCCGCCCGTCTGCGCCTGCGCCGCCGTGGTGCGAGTCTCCGGACCGTCCAGCGTGTGCGCGCCCGCCGCTTCCAGCCCGCGCGTCTGCGGCTCTGCG
>Ga0208951_1000157_pt1 | contig 28768 bp, 20 predicted proteins | sample GreLakmeMI27MSRF_FD_187702 | JGI IMG/M metagenome (GOLD analysis project Ga0208951, IMG submission 187702) | Freshwater lentic microbial communities from great Laurentian Lakes, MI, USA - Great Lakes metaG MI27MSRF (SPAdes) | ecosystem: Environmental > Aquatic > Freshwater > Lake | place: Great...
AAATGAAAAAGTCCTTGCCCGGCCCGCGGCTGACCCGCCGTTTCGGCGGCCCTTCGGCGGCCGCCTTCGGCGGCCGCCTCGGGCCTCGCTAGCCCGCCGGCCAGCCTTCGGCCTTCGGCGGCCGCCAGGCGCCTCCTTCGTTCGGCGGCGGCCTTCGGCCGTTTCGGTTGCCCGTGTTTCCGGGCGAAAAGATCAAATTTTGCTACCTGCAGAGTCTGCAGGTAGTTCATGATTGCGGGCGCGCGTTGCGTAGCCTTACGCTGAGTTGTGCAATTAATTCAGAGTCGTTCTCTAGAACGACGACGCACAAGAGAGAGAGGGGCTGAGCATTACACGTGTGACCATGGACGCATCGACGCACCATCGCACATCCTTCATTCGCACAACCTGTTCGACACCCCTACCTGGCGCCCGGGTGCCCCACACATCAAGCCGAACCAACAGTGCTGCAGAGCTCTATGTTGCTGTTGCGGCGTCCCCGCGTCCCCTTTGCTTGAGCTGCTCCACCACCGCCTCGAACACGAAGAACGAGACGGCTGTCGCGACGGGCCCCTTGAGCCAGTTGAGGGAGAGGCCCTTGAACAGCACCGCCGTGCCCTCCGCCGCAACCGCGCTGCGCAGCACGTGCGCGGCGCCGCCGGGCGCGCCCACCTGCATGCGCCTGCGCGCCACGTCCAGCGGGTACGTCACGCTCTGGCCCAGCAGCCCCGCCAGCGCGCCCGCAGCCAGCCTCTGGGCGGGGCTGTCGGCGCCCCCCTCCTCCTTCAGAGTGGTGTAACCCAGCCAAGTGACGCCGCTGTACGGCACGATGCCCGCCAGGGTGGGGCCCAGACCCCGAAAGGCTGCGCGCGGACCGCCCTGGGCCAGCTCGCGCAGCGCGCACGACAGCGACAGGCCGCCCAGCGCCAGGCGCGCGCGCAGCAGGTCCAGCGGGTACGTGACCACCGTCGCGGCTGCACCCGCGCCCGCGCCAGCCGCAAAGCGCTCCAGCGCGCTGGGGGCGCACACGCTGGCGTGGCGACTTGCCAGCGCCTCCACCAGCGCCTCGTGCGCCGCGTAGTGCAGCCCTGCGTAGGGCGCGATGCGCAGCAGCGTGGCGCTGTGTCCTCGCCACAGGCCGGGCAGCCCCTCGGTGCGCACGGTGTGCCGCAGCGCCTGGTGCGCGGCTGTGAGCGTGAAGCGCTGCTTGGAGACTTGGAAGAGGATCTTGAGGCGGTCTAGCGGGGCGGTGACGCTCTTGGCCACCGCGCCCGCAGCCGCACCCGCCAGCAAGTGCCGCGCGTGACTGCTGCTCACGGCGTCAGCCGCAGCAGCCTCCACAGACTGCCACGCCTCAGTCCAAGGCATGGGCCTACAACCAGGTGCCACTCGGCTGCTCGCCCCGAAGCTGCGCAATCTCCTTGGCCAGCGCCGCAATCATCGCCCGGTAGCGCGCCATCACCTCCGTGTTCTCACACACAGCCTGCTCGTAGTCCGAGTCGTGGCCCTGTGCCAGCGCGGACCGCAGCTCTGCGTTGGAAGTCTCAAGGTGCCTAACAGCGGTCTCCAGCCGGGACTTCTCGCGCTCAAGCTGCGCTAGGTGCACGCCGCTCGCGTCGTCGTCGCCGCTCATGCGCTCCGGGACGGAGAAGGCGGAGAGGCCCACAGGTGGCAATCTTTGGCGGTATTGGCGCACGGTCTTCGATTTCCTGGGATTTCCTTTCACCGTCCGCTCCGCCTTCTCGTGCTCAACAGGGGCCGACAGCGACTGGCCTCAGCGGTGGTTGACGTTCGCGGAGGAGAAGGGATGCGCTGTTCTGGAGCGGCCTAGGCAGGCTGTGCGCGGATGTGTAGCGCTCTGGGCGCGTTACGTTTGCTGCTCAAGACTCTGCAGTTGGCTCTGCTGTGCTTCGGCGTAGCTCTCTTGTCCTACCAGGCTCTTCTCCTGCAGGAGTACCGCACGCGAGCTGGCAAGGAGGCGCCCGTGCCTTGGTTCGTGTGGGCCGCCTCGTCCGTGAGCGCGCTGGTGGCGCTGACGGGCGCGAGCGGACTGGCGTCCTCAACAACAGACGCGCCGCGATGCTGCTTTGGGGCGCACGCAACCTTCACCGCCGCGCTCCTGCTGCTGCAGCTGGCGCTGCTGCTGGCCCTCTGGCTGGTGCCCGACGCGCCGCACCCGCCCCGCGACGACTCCGGCGAGCTGCCCGCGCTGGTTCGCTTTGTCGGCGCCCACCGTCAGCAAGCAACCGCTGCGCTGCTTGCGGGCGCGCTGCTCACGCTGCTGGCGCTGACGCTCTCCTCCGTCCTGGCTGCGCTGACGCGTCAAGAGGAGGAGGTGGAGGAAGAGGAGGAGGCTCGACCGAGGGCGCGCGCCGCTGCCCACGACCTGCAGGAGCCGCTGCTCTCCGACCGCACGCGTTCGTACAGCCAGCTGGCGCGCAGCCGCTACGCAGCCGCCGAATCTTCTGCGGCGGACAGCCCCGCGCGGCCCAGGCGCCTCTCGCAGCACGCGCTGCTGGGCGCACAGACGGAGGAGCAGCAGGCGCGGAGCTGCGCGCTGATGTGACCCCCAAGAATGTAGAGTAGAGCTGTATCGCTGTGAATGTGTGAAAGGACTCGCTGTGCTAGCTGTTGGTGGTCTGCGGCTTAGGGGCTCCAATCTTGGTGCCCTGCCCGTGTTGCCGCTGCGGCAGGCGCGGCTGCTTGCGCACGGCATCTCCTCCTCCGCTGCCCGCCCGCTTTCTGTCCTCCGTGCGCGCCTCGCCGGCGCGCTCGTCCAGGCAGTGCAGCAGCATGTCTGCGCGCGGCGCCTGTCAGCGCAGACAGCGAACGAAGGCCGCACAGCCAGCCCGTGCCTCGGTAGAACGCCAGTGCCGCAGCCAGGTCCACGCGCTGCAGCTGCCCGCCCCCCGGCGGCAGGCTGCGCTTGGCGTGAGCTGAGGTGGAGGCACGGGTGATGGCAGCAAGTCACGCACCGCACTGCGTGCTCAGTTGCACCATGCACGTGCCGCGTGCTCAGCGCAACCACTTGGCCGCGCTCGTCCAGCTGCGGCTGCACGCCCGCGCGCGCAAAAGCGTGCGCCAGGAGCTGCCAGAGGTCTGGGGAAGGCGGCACGCTCGCATCCTCCTGCGACCCGCTCGGACGCACGCTTCAGCGCTGGTCCGCTCGCCGGCGCAGCGCGGCGCACCAGGTCGTCCTGCACCCCTCCCGGCGAGAAGGTGGCGCAGAGAGCGCCCTCCTGCTCAAAGCGGCCCACAAAGAGGGAGAGGCGCTCCGCTGCGCCTACACCCTCGCGGCGCAGCGCGTACACCTGCCCGCTGTCGCCCAGGCGGCCGCACAGCAGCGACATGGGCGGGCGGGGCTGCTGAATGGTGCGATGTTCGGGAGCGAACGAACAAGTGGCGCTGTTCGGCCAGAAAGTAGGTCCCAATCTCACACCACGTTCCTCCGGAGATCCGCTACGCTCCCCAGCTCGCTGTTGCACCTGCGTCTCGCCAATAATGGAGAGCCACGAGCGGCGCACAGTGCCGCCCGCCTTTGCCAGACCGCCCGCGCGCCTCTCCGCCGCGGAGGTGCAGCGCCGTTTGCAGCAGCTGCAACTGCTGCGAGAGCAAGGTGCGTCTCGGCGGGGAGGCTGGCTGGCTAGGCACGTGTCGTGTGCAGAGCTGAGACCACGCGACGCTTCCTTCCCCCCTCCCTGAGCTCAGCCGCGACGCTGCTGGAGGCGTCGCTGGCGCGCGGGGAGCCCAGCACGCCGTGCAGCGCCAGAGCCGGGCGAGCAGAGGCTGCGCTTCGTGACGACAGCGGAGCGGAGGACGTCGCGCGGCTGGCGTGTGAGGGAAACGGCGGGGCCGCAGAGTGGCACGTCAGCTGCATGGCGGGCTTCCCAGCGCTGGCGGCGGCGGGCTTCCAGAGCTCCTGCGCGGCGCCGACTGCGTCTGAAGTGCGGGCGCAGCAGGCGCGTAGTGGCACCACACCGCACTCGCTCGCGCTCACAGCGCTGGGCGCCGCAGGTGCAGGAGAAGCTTCGGCAGCTGCAGCGGCTGGGTGAGGAGGCTGCTGCGCTGCTCACGTGAGACGATCACTTCGTCACTTGTGGGACACGCAAGGCGCAACAGCAGGACTCCTCCGCATCAGCTCAATGAACCAATGAAGCAGCGAACAATAGCACGCAAGCAATAACACATCACGCCGGCACTCTCCACTTCTGGCAGGCGTCTCGCAGCTTCACCATGAAGGCTGAGGCCTCCGCCTGGCCCGCATCCTGCGCGCCCAAGATGTTCTGAAGCGCAGGCTGTGAGCGCCGGCCTGCCCGCACGCGCAAGCGACGCAGCAGAGCACGCGCCTGGTCCAGCAGGTTGAAAAAATCTGCGTCAAACTCGTTGTCGCCGGCCATGGTCAAGATCTGCGCGCGAGTGAGCCGGCTGCTCCTGGCACGAAGGCACGCGGCTGCGGGCACGCGCCATGGCACGCTTGTCAGGCGCGTTGAGCAGCTTGCGCAGGCGGTCGGAGGGCGCAGACAGTCGCTGCGTGTCCTCATCCAACTTCTTGACGCTCGACTGCGCACGGCGCGTGAGCGCCTGTGTGTGCTCGTGCGAAGCCCCGGTTCGCGCGCTGAGGGAGCGCCGCAGCGCACCAGGAGCATCTCTTGCAGCCCCTCCAGCTCAGCAACGCGCTCGGTGTTGCTGCGCGCGTTGAATTTCTCGCCGCGGATGGCGTCCGTGAGGTACGCGAAGAAGGCGTCGTGCTGCGGCAGGCCGCGCACAAGGGGGGGAGCTGTCAGCGCCGGCGGCTCATCACCGGAGGGCTCTCTCTAGGTGCGCACCAGCTGCGGTCGCACGCGCGCAACCTCGAAGGTCATCTCCTGGGCGTCGGTATTGAGGAGGAACTCGACAAGCGCCTTGGGGTTATCTTGGGGCACAACCCGCGCCTCGCGAGCCGCTGCCGTCTCCGCCTGCACCTTGGCAAGGCGGCGCTCCTCCTGCGAAAGGGGAGGGTGAGGCGCGGCTGGGCGGCGGGCTTGGTGCCCGGAGAGTGCGGGAGAGCGCAGGCAGCGGAACGGCGGCTCTGAGCAGCATCGCGCGCCTGCTGCAGAAACGCCGCGTCCGACACCAGCTTCTTGCTGTACTGCCGCCGCGCGATGTGGCCCTCCTGCGGCCCCGCCAAGATGTTCTCCGGGTCCCACCCAACAGCCACGGGGGCGAGTCGCAGCGCCCGAGCGCCACGGCGAGAGACGGTCGCAGCCCGCGCGCGCACGCAGGAAGCACCACTGAACGCGCTTCCGCCCACGGAACCTGTGGGTGTGCGGCCGGTGAGCGCGGGCGCGCAGGCGGAGGCTGCAGGGCGCACCGAGCGCAAGCGAGGCCGCGTGCATTGCGCTCCTCAACGCGCGGGCACGGCCACAGGCGGGTGTGACTCGCCACAGGTGACAGACAGGCGAAGCAACGCAGGATGGCCTTGCGTACGACCAGAAATGTCAGAATGTGGCAGATGACTTTACCACCTCAAGCTATCGCTCAGCTTCTCGCATGCATGTGGCAGGCCGCTAAGCCTCACGCGGCGGCGTCGCCGGCGTGAGCCCACGCCGCATCCACCACTGCGAGCAGCCTGTGCAGCGCCTCCTCCTGCCGCTGCTCGCCCATGTCGGCGGGGAGGTGCGCGCGCAGCGACGCCCGCAGCTTGTCTCTGCGGCTCAGCCCGTCCCGCCATGCGCCCGCCAGGTCCGCGCGCAGCAGCGTGTCCGCAAAGCGCTGCGACACCCCTCGCAGGTCCTCCTCCAGGGAGGCCCTCAACTGGCTCTCATCCTCGCGGCTGGCGGCCAGCTGGCGGGGCCAGCCGCCGCCCCGCGCCCCCGAATCAGACTCGACGTGGAACCTGCGCGGACTGTGAGCGCTCACGCACACATGAGAACATCATGGCGCACCAACGAAAGTCGGATTGCGTGTCGGGCAGTCGCGCGTCGTAGGGCCCCACGATTGCGCCCAGGAATGGCGAGCCCTGGGTCGCTGGTCAGCGCACGCGCAACGCTGTAGCGGCGTGACGCGCACCTGGAACATGTTCTGGTACGCCCCCTGGTTGGCCACATCGCGCACCGACGGCTGGGTGGCAAATACCGGGTGGGAATGGTACCAGCCCACAACCTGGAGGCCCTCGGCCTCGAAAGCGCCCAGGATCGCCGGCATCGAAGACGGGTCCAGCTCAACCTCCACAGCCCCATCGCCGCTCACCAGCTGGCCCGCAGGCATGGCCCTGACGACCCTCACGATGCGGCTGTGTCGCTCCCATGTGCCGCCTAGAAAACCAATCACCTCTGCTGTGGACAAATGCGCGTGTGCATCCATCAGCAAAGCCGCGCTGCTGGAGACGCGCACGCTGAACGGCGCCACGTCATCCAGAGCGCCCTGGGAGGCTTGTGCGGCTGCCAGGTCGGAGGCGTAGGGCTCGCAGGAGACCATCAGCAGATCCCCCTCCTCCGAGTCGCCGCCAGCAGAGGACGCCAGCCGCACGGGCGCGTGTCGCTCGCGCTTCGGGCGCTGGCGCACGTAGTCGGTGAGCTCGCGGGGGGGCAGCGGGGCGTCCAGTTGGGGGAAGGCGGGGCCGCGCGAAAGCGGGGGGAACGCTGCCGCTGCTGGCGCCGCCACTGCCGCCATTGCAGGCGCTGCTGTAGGCGCGCCCGTGGCTGCGTATGCGTGCGCGTCTGCGGTGCTGTCGTTGAGCCTCTGCGCTTGGAGGCGCTTCTTGAGCGTGTCCAGGAGCTCTCCCTGGTACATGGTGCACTTCCAGCCGTCGTCCGCCTTGCGCTCCGGGTTGGTGAGGCGCTTCACGTGCAGCGTCCACGAGGAAAGGTTGGCGAAGAAGTCGCCTCGGAAGTGCAGCACCCCAGCCGGGCCCAGGTCCGCACAGTGCGTCACGCCCCCGTAGGTGCTGACCAGCACGCCGGCGCCGGGGCTCAGCAGACCCGCGCGCAGCAGGTCCAGCAGCGAGACGCTGGGAGGGCGCGTAGGGGCGTCCTTGGCGTCCTTGGCGTCCTTGGCGTCCTTTCCACCGCCGGCCTCAGCAGGATTCTTGGCCGCCTTGGCCGCCTTGGCCGCCTTGGGCGCAGCGGCTGGCCGGGCAGCTGCGGGCTTGCGCTTCTTGGCCGCCGCGCCGCTGGGCGCATAGTCCTGCAGCAGTCGCGTCAGCCATTCTGCGCACAAAAGCCTTTGGCACGACGCGACGCACGTCGTCGTCGTCGCTCGCGTTCCGCCGCGTGGGGTCCTCCCCGTTGGCCCACGCAACCTGAGCCGGAGGCGTCAGCGGGCGCCAGTGCGAGCAGAGTGCGCCGCGCAAAGCACCTCCAGTGCGTCCTGGTTCAGAAGCTCTGCGATGGCGGCAGTAGTCGCCTCGTCTGTAGGTGCGTCAGCTGCGTCAGACGAAGGCCTGTGTGTGTGTGCGCTACTAGCTGGAAGCGAAGGCTCACCAGCGTCCGCCATCGAGTCTCCTTGCAAACAACTACTGCTCACACCATGGATTGCGCGCCGCACGCAGCACCGGCGTCTACGCGCGCGAGAGCAGACAGGCAGTCACAAGACGTGCGGGGAAGCAGGATGGCAACTAAAAAGTATAAAAACGCAAGAACTCTAGCTAGAAGAATCTAAACTAGGATAGAACGGGTGCGTGCTTCGCTACTGAACCGTGTAGCTGTCCGTTGCGAGCTTAGTGATGACTTGGTGCTTGACAGGAGCGCCGTCGCTGCTCTTCTGCACGCCCTCAACCCCGATGCCGCAGTAGGTGGCCGTGCTGCTGAACTGGATGTCGATCGGGAAGAAGCTGCCCGCATCCGCCGCCGGCACCGCAAACTCCATGCTGCCGTTGCGGTTGCTTTGGTCCACCAGGTCCACCATCCACGTCATGGTGTTCTTGCGCACGTCGTGCCTGAACTCGCCGTCGCAACTGTTCACCACCGGAACCTCGCGGCTGGCGGGCAGCGGGATGGTGACCTGCAGGTTGTGGAGGTCAAACTCGTGTGTGGCCTCGTACTCGATGGACACAAAGCTCTGAGCGCCGCTGATGCTGGGCCAGCAGTTGAGCTGCAGCGGTACAGCAGCCTCCTCCTTGGGCGCGCAGCGCCACTTGAGGATGCCCAGCGCGCTGCCGGTGGGGAAGGGGCGGCTGGGGTCCTTGAGCGCAAGCACGTTGCTGGAGCCGTGCAGCGCCTTGTCGATGTTGGGGTGCGTCTTGAACTGCACCCCGCGCTGCGCAGCCAGGGCGGGCAGGGGCGCAACCTGGACGCGGCAGAAGGCGTCCTGGTCGTTATGGATCTCCAGCTGCATGGTGCCCTGCACCTCCAGCGACTCGAGGCCGCCGTCCTTCTTCAGCTGGCAGCTCACCTTCTCCTCGATGAGGATGGCGACGCTCTCGGCGCTGCCGGGCGCTGGGCGCTGCGCGTGCGGGGCCGAGCCGGGCGCGGATGCGGGGCCGCCCGAGCGGGAGGGCTCAACCTCCACCGCGTCGCCCTCGGCGCGCAGGGACTCGATGAATGCGTTGGTCTTGCCCAGTCCCTTGCCTAGCACCAGCCCCTTGGAGGGCATGGCTGTGCGCGTCTCGCCCTTTGCGAGGCTAAAGCCACCACCGCCGCCGCCGCCGCCGCCGCCGCTCATTCCGAAGCCGTCGTTGATGACGGGCGCCATGCGCGGCGCAGAGGCGCCCCCCATACGGTCAGCTCCGCCGTCCTCCCCGAAATAGGTGCTGCTGCTGATCCCACCGCCACCAAACCCGCCGCTGCCTCCGCCACCGCCGTAGCCACGCTCCAGCTTGCGCTCAACCTTGGACTTGTCAATCTCCATGGCCTTGCGCTTCATGAGGTCCTTGGTGTCGTTGATCTTGGACTGGATGATCATCTTGTGCAGCTTCTCCTCGTGACTCTCCATCTCCGTGTACGTCCGCACCTGCGCCAGCGTGGCGTTCTCCTTGTGGCCCAGCGAGATGACCTGCAGGGGTGGGCCAGGTGAGAGGGCGGGTGTAGAAGCGCGTGCGGGCAAAGCGCGCGCACCTCGTCAAACGCGAAGATGAGCTCAAAGGCGTTGCGGCACACGCTCTCCTCGTCCACCATCTGAGGGGGTGAGGGGCTGGGTGAGCGGCTGTGCGCTGCGTCGAGGGCGCGAGGCGACGCACTCCGCAGTACTCGGGCACCACTTTGGAGAGGAGGCGCAGCGTATCCAGGTCCTCCAGAATGTTGCTCTGCTTGTTGGTCACGAGCACCAGGAACATGCCCTGTGACCGGCCACACAGCAGCGTGAGCGCAAGTGCAGGAGCTCCTGGAGTTCGGAAGGTAGGGTTGCCGGACGCTCGCCCGCCGCGCCGCGCCGCGCCGCGTGCACGCACCTCCAGCGGCTGGTACACGTAGCGCACGTTCTCCGTCTCCACGTACGTGTGCTGCTTGCCCGTGCCCACCAGCTTGGGGAATGCAGCCAGCAAGCCTTCGATCCGGATACGCGTCATCTCCACAAACTGCCGCGACATGAGCGCCTTGCCGTTGCGGGTCACCACCGAGGCTGCCAGCACCACCATGGCTGGTTGCGGGCAGGCTGGCAGGGCGAGAGTTGACGGGACCCGAATGCTGGACTGCACAGTGAGCCTCAGCGCAGCAGCACCTGCTCCCTCGCGCACGCTGCGAGACTGGGCAGCGTAGGGCAGCTCTAGTGCCTCGCTGCCACGTCACCATCGTCCGGCAGCAGACAGTCAGTCTAAAGGCGCTACGCTCCCTGCGTCGGAGGCACCGCATGGGCATCGCTGGGCTGCACCAAGAGCTGCGTCCCTACACCCGGGCGGCGCACGTGGAAAATTTCGCGGGTCAGCGATGCGGCGTGGATGGCTACAGTTGGCTGCACAAGGGCGTCTTCAGCTGCGCCTTCAACATCGCCACGGGACAGGCGCCCTGGCGAGCCAGAGGGCAGAGAGCGCCATACGTGGAGTACTGTCTCCACCGGGTGCGTTGCGCGCAGGGGGGGAACTTCCCGCCACTCCGTCTGTCTCACACGCCGTGCCAGATGCGCCTGCTGCGCCACCACGGCATCACGCCCACCCTGGTGTTTGACGGCGACCGTCTGCCCGCCAAAGCGGCTGAGGAGGCTGCGCGGCACGAGGCGCGCGAGGGCAAGAAGAAGCAGGCCCATGCACTGCTGGCCTCCGGAGACCGCGCAGGCGCAGAAACGGCCTTTCAAGCATGCGTCGACGTCACACCCTCCATGGCTCGCGAGGTGATGGACGCCTGCGAGGCTGAGCAGTTCGCCTTTCTGTGTGCCCCCTATGAGGCTGACTCGCAGCTGGCGCACCTGGCACTGACGGGCCAAGTGGAGCTGGTGTTCACGGAGGACAGCGACCTGGTGGCGTTCGGCTGCCCGCACGTGCTGTTCAAGCTGGCCAAGGACGGCAGCTGCATGTCGCTGATGTCTCGCGAGTTGTTCGCGGGACCGCCGCCAGGCGCGCAGGATGAGGGCGACGACCAAGAGGAGACTGTGCTGGCGCCCCGCAGAGGCGGCGGCAAGAAGCGCCGAGCAGGCTCGTGTCCGCTCTCCTTCCGCTCATTCGACCAGGCCCTGTTCCTGTGCATGTGCGTCCTCGCGGGCTGCGACTACCAGGGCAGCATGGCGGGTGTGGGCATCCGCAAGGCGCACGCGCTGGCCAAACAGGCGGGCTCGCCCGAACGATTGCTGGCGCTCCTCCGCCGCGACGGGCGACTGTCCTGCCCCGAGCAGCGAGACGCGTACCTGGCGGGCTTCAGCCGCGCGCTCGCCACCTTCCGCCACGCGCGCGTGTTCGACGCCACGCAGGGCAGGCTCGTCACGCTCACGCCCATGCCGGCGGAGATGCTGACGCAGGAAACGGAGTACCTGGGCGCGGACATGACCCCCGAGCACGCAGTGGGCATTGCTTACGGAGTGTTGTGCCCATTCAGCCGCCTCCCGTTTGCTGCGAGAGCCGCCGCGGGGCCGCGTGGCCGCGTGGCGCGAGGAGGGCCGCCTTTGGCCAACTGGCCCGCGCCTCAAGCGCCTGCATTGCGGCGCAGCAGCATCCGTCTGAGCGACCCTGCGCCCCGCGCTCGCGCCCCGCCGCCGCCGCCGCCGCCCCGGCGCATCGACTCGGACATCAGCGGCATGGGGCACCTGCTGCGCATGCAGCTGCCTGCGCCAGAGCTGCAGAGGGAGGATCCGTCGGCGGCGCCACCAAGCAGCAGCAACCCCTTTGCGCGCCGCCAGGGGGCGCCGGAGGTGCACACGCACCAGTGGCCCTCCGCAGCCGCAGCCACCTCGCCGCCGCCGCCGCCGCCGCCGCCGCCGCCGCCTCTGCTTCGTTGCGCCGGCGCCAGCTCGCAGCTGGGCCAGCTGTGGAAGGGGGCGCTGTCCTGCGGCGCGGCGTGGCTGGAGTCGCCCAGCAAGGTGCACGCGCGGCTGCCCCAGGCGGGAGCCCCTCCTGCACCCGCCACGCTGCCCCCTGCGCCGCCGCGCTCGCGCACCGCCGGCCACCCCGCGCACCCGCAGCCCACCGCGGGCATCAAGCGCTTCTTCCAGTCGCCCCCGCCCAGCGCCAGTCGCATCGCGTCGACCGGCAAGCGATGCAAGTCGTCTTGACCGCCCAAGGGCCGCCCAAAGCCAAAGGGTCACCCCCGATGCCGCCGCCGCGCCCGGCGCTGCGCCTCACGGCGTGCTGGGTGGGCACCTACCAGTCGGCTGACGCGCGCGGCGACTGCGTGGAGCTGAGCGTGGCCCCCCACGCCTCCTCTCACCAGCTGCACGCGGCGGTGGAGCGCGCGTGGGCATCCGCAGCGTCGGCGGGTCTGGTGCCGCCCCTTCTGCACGCCGTGTGCGAGGCCTACACCCAGAGCTGCCAAGTTGTGCACGGCGCGCGTCAGCTGCGCGACGGCGACGCGCTGGTCTTTGCTACACGCGTGGACCTGCGCCCGAGTGACTCGCAGCAGGCGCGTCCGGCTGGAGGAGGTGCTTGCTGCTTCGCGCGCTCGCCGCCACTCACCCTGGCGCGACGCAGAGTGCGGCGGAGCAGCTGCGCGTCTCGCGGGCGCTGGCGACACCCAGGGCGCGCGATGTCAAGCGCGCGCAGCAGGGCGGGCAGGCTTGGCAAGCCGACGAGTGAGCTCTGAAGCGCCGCGTCATGTGCAAATGAGTAGGCTGCGATGTTGCACTAACACCCAAGCCCGTCAACGTCCTCGGCGCCTCACGCCGGCTGCTGGCCCCCTCCAAAAGGCTGCGAAGCGCACGCCACGTGCGCGCTGGCTATGGCTGCGAAGCTGCTCACGCCTCCACAGTCTTGGTGCCCAGCGTCTTGAAGCCCTCTGCGGAGACATCCACATACTCCACGTGCGAGTACAGCTCCTCCTGCGGGAGACAGCAGCTCCGTCAGACATGCCCCACCACACACGCACAGCGCAGGCAGCGTCGGGCGCGCGGCGTGGCGGGCGAGCAGGGCCAAGGCGTGATCCAGCGCCTGCTTGCAGCCTCTCAAAGAGCGGCGCTAGCACGTGCCTTGGCGTCCTCGTCGTCGTTGCGCTTGCGCGAGATGCGCACGCGCACGCGGACGGGCACCTGAGGGTGCGTGGGCGCACGCGTGAGCGTGGGCGAGCCTCGCGCAGCCCTGCAAGGGTTTGGCAGCCGTCTGCGCCCTCACGCACGTTGCGCACGCCCTTGCTCCACAGGAACTTGTTGAGCGACGTGTCGATGCGGACCTCCTTGGTCTTCATCGCCTTGTGGGCGAACGCCTTGACCTGCGGAGGCGCGGCAGAGGACGCGTGAGGGGGTGTCTAGGGTTACGCGCTCGCCGCAATCCCCGGCACGGCACACACACGCAGCCGCCCAGCGCAGCGCCAGCTGGTGCAGCCACAGCCCAGGGGCGCGGCGCGAGCGTGGCGGTGGACGCACCGCCTTGATGGCCTTCGGCGCGCGCTTCTTGAAGGTGGTGCCGTGCAGCGCCTTGTGCAGGTTGATGGTGTACTCTCTGCTCACAATGTCCTTCGTCTTGCGCTTGTTGCCGGGCGCCATCGCGGCTGCAGCAGGGCGCTTCAGAGAGGCTCGTCGAACAGCACTCGAACACGCTCGCACAACGCTCGCTGTTGTCCGCGTGACGTGGCAGCGCTTGCTTCCTTCTGAACCGCCTCGCACTTCGCGTGTCAACTCCGTCTGCAAAGATGAGAGTGGTTGCCGCCTACCTGCTGGTGCGCAGCGCACGCAGCTGGGCGCAAACTGCACTCCACTCACACTGACTCGGCCGCTCGCAGTCGGTGCTCGGGGGCAAGGCTGAGCCCAGCGCCGCCGACATTGAGAAGATCCTGAGCTCTGGTGCGTGCGCGTGCGGCTGCGAGGGCGGCGAGCCGGAGGAGCTTGACAAGGGCTGACGGCCGCCTCGCGCCGCCCGCCTCCAGTGGGCTCCGAGGCGGACAGCGCCAAGGTGCAGCAGCTGCTGGCAGAGCTGAAGGGCAAGGACCTGGCGGAGGTGATCGCGACCGGCTCCAAGAAGCTCGCCTCCGTGCCGTCCGGCGGTGCCGGTGGCGCCGCCGCCGCGCCCGCCGCCGCCGCCGCCGGCGGGGCCGCGCCCGCCGCCAAGAAGGAGGAGAAGAAGGAGGAGAAGGAGGAGGAGGAGGAGGTGCGAGCGCGGCACGGCCGATCTGCCCGCCTCTAGGTTTAGGTTTCGTGCCACTGACGCCCCGCGCACAGGACCTGGGCTTCTCTCTCTTCGACTAAACGTCTGGCAAGGGGCCGGCTGCAGCTGCGGACACTGCACAGCGAAACCACTGCAACCGCTCTCTGTCCTTTTCTCCAACGTCACAAAGTGCCGCGCGTACGCTGCAGCAGACGCCTCTCTGTTCACACGGCGCCGGTCCTGCTACGCCACCTCACGCGCGGTTCTGCTCACGCGCTTCCAAAGTCGGTGAGCCAGCGTTCGTGGCGAGCTATGTCCTGCGGTGCCACGCTGGGCGAGATCCTCGCCAGCGCGGCCTCCAGGTCGGACGCCGTCACAGGCAGGCTCACCTCCTCCTTGCGCATAGCCTTGATCATGGCGGGCGTCTTGCCCGCGATCATGCGTCGCATCCCGTTCATGCCTGCCGCACGAGAAAGCAAATCGCGTCAGAGAGAGCCCCGAGCGGCCCCGCCCAGGGCCACGCACTGGCGTCGCGACAGATGTTGGTCAGGTCGTCCCCCGAGTAGCCCTCCGTACGCTGAGCCACGTCAGCAAGGTCCACATCCGGCGCAGTCTCCACTCCGCGGAGGTTCAACGCCAGCAGATCCTGCGCGCACGCGCGTCAGCATCGCCTCGTGTGTGGCGTGGCGTCTGCGATGGCGCGTGCCTTTCGCGCAAAGAGGTCTGGGAGCGGAATGTAGATGCGCTTCTCCAGGCGGCGCCGCAGCGCCTCGTCCAGGTCCCAGGGAAAGTTTGTGGCGGCCAGGACCATCACTTGGCGCTGCGATGCGGCCTCGCCCATGGCCGTCACGCCATCCAGCTGCACCAGAAGCTCCGACTTGACGCGTCGGCTGGCTTCGTGCTCCCCGGCGGCTCCGCGGGCGGTGCACAGCGCGTCCACCTCGTCCATGAAGATGGTGCTGGGCGCCGCGTGGCGTGCCATGTCGAAGAGGCAGCGCACCTGGCAGGCAAGGCGGGCGTGTGAGCCCGCCCCTCGCACGCCACACGCATCCCTCCACGCGCGCGCACGCACCATGCGCTCGCTCTCCCCCCGGTACTTGGAGGCTAGCGTGGAGGAGGTACAGTTGAAGAAGGTTGTGCCGCACTCCGTCGCAACAGCCTTGGCCAGCAGCGTCTTCCCCGTGCCGGGCGGGCCGAACATGAGCACCCCCTTCCACGGCCGACGGATGCCCTGGGACGATGGCCGGGGGGGCGCGGGTGAGATGCCACGATGCCACGCGCGGGAGGGGGTGCCGCTTGAGGGTCAGGCTGGCCCCGCCCACCGTCGCGTGCCTGGAAGAACTCGGGCATCCACAGCGGCAGGACCACAGCCTCCTCCAGCAGCCGCTTCGCGTCAGCCAGCCCCGCGATGTCGTCCTGCAAGTTGCAGCGCGGAGGTGTGAGCGCACAGAGTGCGCGGGGGGCTCTTCTCAGCGCACCCAGCGCACGCCGGGGGAGCAATCCAGCACATCGCGCTCCATGGCGAACGCCAGCTCGGGGTCGGGCAGGTCGCCCCAGTCGCGCCGGGTGGCGGTGCGAGGGTCCGGGCCTCTGGGCACGCCGCCGCCGCCGCCGCCGCCCCCTCGGCTTGAGTCAACCTGCCAGGCCGCGCTCAGAGGCGGCGCAGCAGCGACGGCGCGACGCGTCGGGCGCGCCTTGGTGCGTGCGGAGGCGCCGGCGCCGGCTGCGGCACCCGGGCGAGTGCGCACGACCTCCCTGGGCCGCGCCGGCGCGACGGAGGTGCTGGCGCTGTGCGCGACCGCGTCGCCCCGGCCGCGGCGCAACCAACAGGGCGTCTCCTCCTCTGGGGGCCCCCTCTGCGGAAGAGCAACAACGGCGCGTCAGGATGAAGGGTCACACGCACTCGTCAGACGGGGCGACGCAGTCCAGCTCTGCGCGCACGCACGGCCTGGCTGCTCATGGCGCGCGTGGAGGCGCGGTGGGAGGGGCGCACCCGGGAGAGCGGGGGGGCGTCTGCTGCAGGCCGCGTGGGCGGAGGCGCTGCCACGGCCCCCTCCTGCGCGTCGCGTCAGGCGCGGGGCGGTACCGCACGCCCCCGGTCCCCGCGTTTCAAAGCCCGGCGTCGGGGCGCGCGAACACACACCGTCCACGCGCCGACAGCTGCTCCAGCCGCAGCGGCCCCGCTGGGCGCGCAGGCCGCCTCCAGCGCGCTCACAGCCTCCAGCTCGTCCGTGAGGGCTGTGCGAAGGCGCAGCCACTGCTTCTTGGCCTGTGGGTCGCTGAGGTCTCGAAGCAGCCTGCGCTCCCGCCTGCTGCCTCAGACCCACTGCAGCGAGCACCTTCTAGATGCGCGCGAAAGCACGCACCGCGTCACCTGCGCCGCCACGCCGGCATAGTACACGCTGGCGGTGCGGTACTCGCCCTGCTCTGCGCTGGCGCGAGCAACATCCAGCTGCTCTAACACCACTGCGGCGCACATGCGCCCCGATACGCGTGCAGGGCGCACTCGCAAGCCGGAGGCGACCGCGTGTGCGCGTTTATGTGTCGAGGCGATTGCGAGGAGATGTGTGCTGCACGCAGCGCATGATTCTCACGACGGAGCGATGCAATTCCCAAGGTCGCGCCTCGCGAGCGCGACAACTGGGTGCGCGAGCGCATCGAGCGTGGCTCGATGGGCCGCGCTATCAGCACCCTTGCCCTAGCCATTTCTGGACGCCCAAGGGGCCGCGCCTAGCCGCTGAGTCCTGAGTGAGCGCTCTGTCAGCAAACTGCACTCTCTCTCGCCCTCGATGGCCGCGCACACCCTCCCTCTCCCCAACCAGCCGCCCACGCCCGCGATGGGGGGCGTCAAGGGGCCGGCCCCTGCGCTGTTGTGCACCGAGATGGAGCTGAGCGATTGCTCAGGCGGGGCGCACTTCGCCACCGCTGGCGCGGGCGCCTTCGAGCTCATGGGCGGCGATGCGGAGCTGCCGGAAGCGGAGGAAGTGACCTTGACTCTGCCGGCGAAGCGCAAGCGCTCCTCGGGGCGGCGAGTGGGCGCCTCGTCGCCCAAGGCTCTGCTCCCGCCGGGCGAGGGCGGCAGCGAGGGCGAACCGGCGCCCGGCGATGTCGAAGAGGAGGACGGAGGGGCTGGCAAGAAGTTCCGGGGCGTCTGGTGCGCGACCTTGGGGGCAGCGAGGAGCGAGGAGCAGCCGTCGTCCCCTCTGTGGTTCTCTCACGCGCCCCCGCGCGCCCCGCCCCGCCCCTGCAGGCTGGACAAGAAGCGCAACAAGTGCGTGACCCCTCGTCGCCGTCGCGCGGCGGGAGCACATCGCGCACCCTCTGCGTCGCCCCCATTACTATTCTGACCCTCCGTCTGCGCCACAAGGTACAAGACGCGGATATGGCTGAACGGTCGCACCGTCTTCCTGGGCTCTCACACGGAGGAGGAGGAGGCTGCTCGCGCGTGCGCGCCCCCCGCTGCGTGCACGACAGCGTGTGTGTGGACTGACTGCAACGCACCAACGCCGCCGCCCAGGTACGACCAGGTGGCCATCAATCGCGGTGGTCTGAGCGCCTTCACCAACTTCCCAGCGAGCAGCTACGACGTGGACGCGCTGCAGACGACGCCGCTGGCAACGCTGGTGCTGTCTCTGCGGGGCCAGGCCACGGCGGGGCGCATCGAGGCGCAGTCGTCGCGGCACCGGGGCGTGTGCAAGCACAGGCAGAGCGGCAAGTGGGCAGCGCGGCTGCAGAACCGGGGCACCAAAGTCTTCCTGGGCCTCTTCGACAGCGAGGCGGAGGCTGCGGCCGCCTTTGACGCGGAGGCTGCGCGCCTGGGCGTCTGCAGCCTGCAGAACGACCTGCTGGGGCTGGGCGAGTCGCCGCTCACCCCCCGCGCCTCCTGCCGCCGCCAGGTGCCCTCCCTGAAGAGCCGCAACGCAGCCGCCGACGCAGAGGGCGGCGAGTGCGACGACGCCGAGTGGCGCCCAGCCGCAGAGAAGCGCGCCAAGGCGCTGCCGGCCATCACCCTCTCGTCCGCAGCCTTCTGGCCAGCCCCGGCCGGCTGTGCGGAGGCACATGCGGAGCTGCCCATGTCCTTGGTGCTCTCGCCAGAGGAGCTGCTGGTGGATGCGGCCAACACGCTGCTCCAGATGTGCTGCGAGGAGTAAGGCGCAGAGCCGGAGGGTGTGGCATAGCAGCACAGGACGCCCCCAGCGATGTGTTGTGCTACCCTCTCGCAATCACCCGCCGCCCATCGCCGCCGTACCGCGCGGCTGCAGCGGCATGGACAGCAGCCGGGCCTGCCAGGGCGCCAGGAGGATGGAGGAGGAGGCGAGCAGCTCACCCGAGTGCGTCGTCACCGCGTCGCTGTCCAGCACCAGCTGGAGGCGGCCCGGGGGCAGGAGCAGGTCGGCGGCGAGGCCGGCGCGGCGCAGCGCGGCGCCCACGTCCAGGGTGAGGTGCTGTGCGCCCATGTTGAGCGCGAAAACGAAGGCTTTGGCCCCGGCGGGGGGGCGCTCGAAGATGTCCGCTTCTGGGAGGTCCTCGCTCGAGGCGGGGCCCGGCGCCGGACGCGCCCCTGGTCCGCATCGGCACCTCAGAGGGCGCACGAAGGCGAGCACATCGTCCCCCAGCTCCAGCACCACCAGCGGCGCGCCCCGCAGCGCAGGCTCTCCGCGCCGCAGCGCCGCCAACGCCCTGAAGAGCGAGAGCGTGGAGGTTTCGTTGCCGCTCTGCTGCGCGGCGTTGTTGGTGCGCCAGTCGGGCGGCAGCGGCAGCCAGGGCTGCACGCCCGGCGGCGCGCTGGGCGGAAGGAAGCCCGCGTGGGGCTGGTCGCCCGTCCATGCCAAGGGCGCACGCTCCGGGTCGCGCCCAACCAGCGGCCACAGCACCCGCGGCTGCCGCAGCGCAGCCGGGTCCCGCACCTGCGCCTCGCTCAGCGCCACGTCCAAGGCGCCCAGCTCCTCGCCGTTGTACACGGTGGGCGTGCCCGGCAGCGACATGAGCAGCGTCAGCGCCGCGCGTGCCTTGCGCTGTCCGCCCAGACGGGTTGCCACGCGGCTGTTGTCGTGGTTCGCCAGCACGAAGGTTGCAGTCGCGCCCGGAGGCAGCTCGGAGAGATAGGACACGATGGCGCCGCGCAGCCGCGTCGCATTCCAGTCGGCTCTCCAGGAGACGAGCCCGAAATTGAAGGGCAGCTGGCACTCGTGCAGCCTGGGCCCGTAGAACCTCTGCAGCTCGTTGAGCCCAACGTTGGTCTCGCACACCAACACGGACGAACGCTCGTCAGCCACCGCGCGCAGCTGGTGCACCACGGCGTGCAGCGGGTCCACGTCCTGTGTGGAACGCAGGTGCAGCTGCGCGTCGTGGGGGTCCATGCCCGGCCGCCAGGCTGGGTTTGGCGCTTCGTCGCGCAGCAGCGCATCCTCCAGCAGCGTGGGCAGGCTGTCGATTCGGAATCCGTCCACGCCCCGTCGCTGCCAGAAGCGCATCACGTTCGCCAGAGCTGCGCGCACCTGCGGGTTGCGCCAGTTCAGGTCCGGCTGCTCAGGCAGGTACTGGTGGAGATACCAGGCGCGCGTGTTGGTGTCCCACGTCCACGCGCTGCCCCCAAAGAAGGACAGCCAATCGTTGGGCGGCCGTGATGCGGCGCCGCTGCTGTTGCCCTCCGCCGGCGCGTCCACCCACACGTACCAGTCCCGCTTGGGGCTGGTGCGGCTGCTGGCGCTCTCCACGAACCAGGGGTGCGCGTCTGACGTGTGATTGGGCACCAGGTCTAGCAGCACCCGGATGCCCCTCTCGTGCGCAGCCGCAACCAGCGCGTCCAGATCCTCCAGCGTGCCGAACAGAGAGTGCACGTCCGTGAAGTCGCTGACGTCGTACCCAAAGTCCTTCATCGGCGAAGGGTAGACTGGAGAGAGCCAGATGCCGGAGATGTTGAGCGACGCCAGGTAGTCGAGCCGCGACTGTACCCCTCTTAAGTCTCCCACTCCGTCGCCGTCAGAGTCTTGGAAACTGCGTACGTAGACCTGGTAGATGACGCCTCCAGACCACCATGATCCTGTGCCCGCGCACTCGGCGCGCTCCAGCGCGCCACAGGACATCGAGGCTGAGGCTGCCACCGGCAGCACCCGCCCAGGGGAGGCGGCCGTGCGCAGCGATGCCACCGCAAACACCACGCCCGCCAGACCGGCTGCGAAGACGGACAGCGCAGCGCAGAGCCAGGGCAGCAGTGCGTGGCGCTCGCGCAGGCCCAGAGCGCTGTGCGGCGCTGCCGCAGAGCCGTGGCGTGGCCGAGCAGGCGAGGGCGATGCCTGCACAAAGTCGTCGTGGACGTCGAAGAAGGGCGGCGCAACCTCGGTGCTTCGCGGTCGTCGCTCGCTGTCGCTGAGGCCACCGCGCACGGCGAGCTCAGTCAGCGCCGCGCGCCGCGTATCGCCAGCCGAGGACATTGCACCACAGACTCTCCGAGGGCGAACCAGCCTCCGACACAAGAGCTTGGCGAGGGTGCAGTGAGGGGCGACAAAGTCTTGGACGGTGCTGAGCCAGCCAGCCAGCCAGTTTCTTCGATCAAACGCCTACACGTCAGCTAGCAGCAGTAGAGCCACAAACCGACAGGCAGAAAGCTCGGGTTGGAAAGCACGGGTTGAGAGCGCTCAGCGCAGATACCGGGCGCAATCAGCTCCAGCTCCGGCACCTCAAGGGCAATCCAGCGCAGTCCAGTGCGGCGCAGCAGGGCGGCACCAGTGTCGGCTTCACGCGCGTTCACTGAAGGAAGGGAAGGCCTGGTTGTTCCGGCAGCCGCTGTGTTGCGCTCGAAGCACGGCTGGCTGAAGACGCGGCGTGGCCGGCACCGGTCTCGGTAGTTCAGTGGCGCCAGCGGTGTCGTCAACGCGCAGGCTCAGGCCGTAAGCGCTCTCGCTGGAAACAGAAGCCAAGACACGTCTTGAGGACTGCATTGCGCCGCGCGTCTCTGTTCCACTGTGCTGCGGGCGGGAAGGCGGTCGGGAGGGACTTGCGCCGGAGCAATGAGGAAGGGGCGAGAGGCGCGATACGATCGATAGGAGTGCGCTTATCTACCCACGCCCCTCTTGTCGTACGAGAGGGGTCGGTGTTGAATGCACCAACAGCCCCCTTCGTTCGCTCGATACTTGGTGCTTAAGTGGAGCCGCAGCGGGTCCCTGGGTGCGCGTGTGTGGTGCTGCACATCTCACATGGCTGCACCATCGGTCCATCCGTCCTTGCCCGATGCAGCTGCGCCAGGCGCAAGTTGAGTCGCAGACAGAGCGAGCTGGACGGCCTGCAAATCAAACTAAAGTATTTTACATGGCTCAAGTTGTGGCTTTCGTTTCCAACCGAGGCGCCGCCAGTGTGGCCGATGCACAGAGCTTTTAGGAGGTCAGAACAAGCGTTGTCTGCGTCACGTCCTCCTCCTCGTGCACGTAGTAGGAGCCCTGCACCAGCTCCGCTCCAAACTCGTAATACTCGGTAATGATGGTTTCCTCCGCTTCCTCAGCCACCACGGCCACGGCGGCCGAGCCTGGCACGGCCCTGGAGTTCACCAGCACCTCCTCTGCATCAAGCGTGAATCCCAGCGTGCTGCGTAGCGTGGCGGGCGGTAGAGGCGCGGCCGCAAAGTGCGGCAGTTCGGCAGCGGCAGAGAAAGGCTCGTTGAAGGCTGCGTCCTTTTCGGGGAACTGCGGTCGGAACAGGCGGCGCGCATTTCCCGCTGGCGCCACAAGCGGTGGCGCAGCGACAACTGCAAACGTGGGCGCCATCACCAGTTCAGGCTTTCCCAGCGGAGTGTCTGGCAGCTTCGCAGAGCGCTGGTTCCGTCTGCCGCCCCCGCGACTCCAGAAGTAGGCGGGGTCGGTGGGCACGTCGCTGGGCAGACAGCACTTGACGCAGCGCAGCGGTTTCGGGGTGCCGTCGGAGAGCTTGTCCTGCGGCGGTGCAAACCATGCAGGCTCCTTGTGGCACACCTCACACGCCGTGTGGTCCAGGCGCCACTTCTTCCTGATCACCACGCAGCAGCAGCAGCAGCACAGCAGCAGCAGAAGGAGCAGCAGCAGCAGCAGCAGGTTGCGCAGGGAGTTGTCCGGGGGGGGGGCGGTGTACGTCAGGACCACTAAACAGGCGACACGCACGCGCTTCGCGTCAGCCACGCTCGCAAACGGCAAGCGACGCACAATGCACGCACCCTGTGTGATATTTCGGAAGCTGGCGCGGCCCTGGTAGAGGAAGCGGTAGGCGTACGCGTCCTGCGTGTCGATCGTGGACGAGTCGAAGGGCTGATAGTACAGTCGCAGCTGGTTCACCACGTCGCCTTTGGCCATGGGCGTACGAGGCGGCGCCGTGTTCTGCAGCAGATGCCGCGACGTAGTACTGCCCGGCGACACAGAGGAGACGTTCACCACTGTCACAGTTTCAAACAAGAACCCCGCGGTGGGCTGGACCGTGATCTGGAGGCTCACTGCAGGCCAGTACGTGAACGCGTTGCCGTCCGCGTCGCTGAGCGACAGCAGCGGACAGGAAAAGTTGGCCATCGACGTGCCAGAGTTGTACACCTTGAGCAGCCAGGTGCCGCTCGCGTTGCTGCCCGCCAACGCGGCCATAAAACCAGCCTCCATAGACGCAGCAAGTGACGTTGCCGGCTTGTAGAAGCCGCCCACCAGCGGGAGGCTTCGGTCAGGTGGGCCGCCTAGCTCGCCGCCCGTGCACATGCCTTCCAGTGTGGTCACCGCTTCATCGACGAATGTCAATGGCTGGCCTAGGCACCCGTCCATGAACGGCGATACCTCCCCAAAGTGAAATCCGTGGCAGTTGCTGTCCACCAAGAAGGCCTCACGCGCCGTGCCGTCCGGCCCGGCGGGCGTCTGCAGCGAGATCAAGAGCGTCTCCCCATCGGCGTGGCACAGGTCGGGGAGCGTGAGGCTCACGCGGTCAACAATGAAGCTGTCGGGAACCACAATTGGGATGGCGTCGTTGGCGTATTCGGGGAGCACCAGCATGCACACGGCGTCAATCGGCGAAGCATAGCCGATGGGCACGTAAGTGGTGGAAGCGGCGGAATGCTGCAGCACCGTTGGCTGCACCTGGCCCGGCCGCAGCGTGCGCTGGGTGTTGACGGCAGTGGTGGGCGGCGGCGCGGGAGCGGCGAGAGTGATGGTTTGCGCAGTCGGCTGCGCGGGCGAGCAGCCAAAGAGGATGCGGTAGGCGAAAGAGTCCCCCTCTCCAACAGTGGTGCTGTTGGCTGCTGTGTACAGCACGCTGTTTCCCGTGTAGAACGAGTTCAGCGCCGCAGCGGTGCCCGCGGGCGGCAGCGTCAGCTTGCCGGAGGTGGGCAGGGCGGTGAGCTGGAAGTGCAGCGGCAAGTCGTACGACACGCTCTCACCGCGGCTGCCCTGCAGCGTCAACGTCGCCCAGTCGAAGAAACCCAGGTCCTTCACAGCCGTGTCAGCAAATCGCAGCATCCATGAGCCCGCGGCCACGCCACCAGCGAGGGCCGCCATGGAGCCGGCTTGTGTAGCGCCCGGCGATGCCTGCCCGGGCGCGTAGGTGCCCCCCAGCAGGGGCGAGCCGCACGTGGCGGCAATAGTGGGCGCGGCTGGCGTCGAGTCAGCAAAAACAAAGTCCTGGCCCACAGATCCGGCGGCCACAGGCGAGTCTGTGCTGCCCACCTTGACAGAGCCGCAGCCGCCGTTGACGAGGAAAACAATCGCCCCCGTCGGATTGGTCAGCGTCAAGTTGAGATCCGAGGCGTACCCGTGGCGAAGGCCGTCTAAGCGCAGCTGAACGCCGCTCACGACGAACCCCTCTGTCACGCGCCAGGTGATCGTGTCGTTCTGGCCGTCCGGGATGGCGAACGGGCCCCGCAGGAAGATCTTCAGCGGCGGCAGGCCGAGCGTGGCAGAGACGGAGGGCCGCACGGCAAAGGCAGGCGAGGCGGGGTCAAGGATGACCGGCTGGATGCCAGTGCCAGCAACGCAAGTGGGCAGAGGCGGCGGGGCGGGTGGCGTAGTCGGCGCCGCACTACCCGGCGCAGGCGGAGCCGGAATCGGCGGAAGGGTGCAGGCGGCGCCAGCTGCACTGGTTGTTGGACTGGTGGCATCGGCGGCGGCGCCCCCACCAAAACGATCAGCTGCTGCATCGTCCAGTTAGTCTCTCGGCCAGCAACCAGTGCGCGATATGTAAACTGGTCCGTGGCACCGACTCTCGCGTTGGCTGTGGACGTGTACCAGTAGACGAGCCCGCCGTTCACGCCGCCTGCAACTACCAGGTTGCCCAGCGGCATGGTCGGCACAGACGAAAAGCCACCCGAAACATCTGCAGCCAATGTGCCGAGAGTGGGCAAAACAGTGACTCGGGTCGTCTCTGGCACCACGTATGTGGCGACCTCCCCAGCTGTGCCAATAAGAGTGAGGTGCATCTCATCGAAATAGCCAATGCCGCCGGAGGCTCCGTCGTCAAACGTAAACGACCACAATCCTGCAGCTGATGCGCCGGACAGCAGACGCAGCGCTCCGCCGACGGCCGGCTTGTACAATCCAGGGGCGATTGGGTAACCGCACATGGCGCCCAGTGGTGCAGCGGCATCGTCGGTAAAGATGAAATCGCCACCAGCGGAGGTGGGCGTCACGGGTTCATCCATACTGACGAAGTTGGCAAAGCCGCAGTCGTTGTTCAACATGTACACCGGATCGGTGTAGCTCGGGCTGCGCAGCGACAACCGCAGATCCCCTGCAGTGTCGTGCCGCATGTTTTTGAGAGTGACCAGCACATCCGTGACTATCCATGTTTCCGTCACTGAAATCGGCAGCACATCGGCTGCTGCATCTGGGATGGCCAGGTTCGAGCGCACATGTATGGGAGTCGGCACACCAATCGGCACATACGTCGTGTTCGGCGGCATCTGCACGACTTGGATGTTGACCGGTAGAGTCGCCTTCGGCGGCGTGGGTGGCGCTGGCGGCGGAGCGGACTGCATGACGAGCACCGAAACCGAAAAGGACGTGACCTCCTGGCAGTTGGGCACCACACTACCTGTTGTCGTACGAGAGGGGTGTTGACCGCACCAACAGCCCCCTCGTCCTCCGCTCGTTGCTTCAAGTCCCTGGGTGCGGTGTGCGGTGCTGCACATGGCTGCAGCATCGGCATCGCCTCCGCTGGTGGCGCGTCTGCGTGCGCTGGCAGGCGAGCTGGTTGGCGCCCGCGCTGCATGCAACGCGAGCGCGGTGAGCACGCAGCTGGAGGAGTTGGCGGAGGCTGTGGAGGCGCTGCGCAGTGAGAAGGAAGAGGCGCAGGCGCAGCGGCTTCTGCTCTTTGAGCGCGTGGGCCGCCGCGACGCGGACCTCAAGGTGCTGCACGCCAAGCTCAGGGAGGCGCGCGGGCAGGCGAGCGCGCTGGGCGCGGCGCTGGAGGAGCGCAAGGGCGCGCTAGCAGTTACGAGCACTCAGCTTCGCCAGGAGCAAGTTGCGTCGCAGACGCGACAAAGCGAGCTGGACGGCCTGCGCGACCAGGCGCAGGCTGCCAGCGTCACATTCAGGCGCCAGCTGGAGGCGCAGTTGGAGGAAACACAGGCGGAGCTGGACACGATGCGCTCGTCGCTGGCCGAGCTGGGAGCCGAGGCCGAGCAGCTGCGCTGCGCCGCTGCTGCGCGAGCCAGCGTTGGTCTGGCGCTGTCTGACGCTGCCAGCCGCGCGGCGAGTGCGTCGGCAGGGGAAGGGTACAGCCGCGCTGAAGCCGCGCGCGCGGAGCTGCTGCTGCAGTTAGAGGCGGCGACAGAGGCGAGCGCCACCGCGGCGGTGGCGCTCGCCGCGCGGGATGCGGACCTGACTTCTGCGCGCCTAGCGGAGCGGTCATCCGCGCGCGCCCATGCGCTGGAGCTGGACGCGCTCCGAGCCGCCGCCGCCGCCGCAGAGAGCGACGGCGCGGCCGCGCTGCGCTGCGCCACGGACGCGCTGCAGCTGGAGCGCCAGACGGCGGCGGGGCTGCAGGGCGAGCTGGAGGCTGTGCGCCCGGGCGCTGCGCTGGCGGCGGAGGCGCTGACTGAGCTGGAGGCGACTCGCGCGTCGCTCAGCGCGGCAGCAGCGGAGATGGACACCGCCGCGGATCAGGTGGTCCGCCTGCAGGCGCAACTCACCTCTGAGCGTGGCCGCTGCGATGCCCTCGCGGCACAGCTGCAGCTGGCGGAGGCCGGGGCCAGACTGGCGCAAGAGCAGGCTGCTGCGTCGCACGTGGCAGAGCGGGCGCAAGATGCCTCGCAGGCTGCATCTGCCCAGGCTGTCTCGGAAGCACAGGCGAGGGTGCACGCGTTGACCGCAGAGCTGGCTGACACGCGGGCGCAGGCGGCAGCGGCAGCGGCGCATGCGGCCCAAGCAGCGACCGACGGCGCAGCGGCTGCGGCCCAGTCTGCGCGCGATTCCCAGGCGCTGGAGCAAGCCCTGCTTGCTGCTCGCCAGGCGTCCGCCGGCGGCGCGGCGCAGTGCGCGCGACTGCAGGCGCAGCTGGATGAGGCGCAGCGGCTGAGCGGCCTCGCGGCGGTGGAGCTGGCGCTGGCGAGAGAGACTGGGGCGACTGCTGTGGCTGGCGCAGACGCCGCCGCGGCGCAGTTCGAGCAGCTGCGGGCGCAACTGGCGCAGGCTGGCGAGGCGGCTCGCGCTGCGAGCGCAGAGGCGGAGGCGCAGCGTGCGCGGGCTGAGGATGCGCAGGCGCGCCTGGACGCCCTCCTCAGCCGAGGCGCCGCCGACGCCGAGGAGCTCGTCGCAGCGCGCTCCGCCGCCGCCGCAGCAGCAGCAGAGGCCGCCCGAATGCATGCGCAGCTGGACGTGGCGACCGGGGCGCAGGCTGCCGGAGAGGCTGTTGCCACCGCTGCGCGCGTCGATGCGGAGGCTCAGCGCCAGCGCGCCGCAGATTTGAAGGCGCAGCTGGACGATGCCCACCGCATGGGCGGCGTTGCGCAGCAGGAGCTGGGCGCATCCCGCCAGGCGGCGATGCAGACTGCTGCGGCTCTGCGCGACTGCGAGGCGCGCGCGGCTGCGGCTGCGGCCGAGGCTGACGCGCAGCGGCATCGTGCGGCGGATGCAAACGCGCAGCTGGAGGGTGCGCTGAGCCGCGGCAGCAAGGCGGCGGAGGAGCTGGCTGTGGCACGGGCGGCAGCGGCGGCTACATCTGCTGACTGCGCGCACTTGCGTGCGCTGCGGGAGCAAAGCGACGCAGTTGCCGCTGCGGCGCGCTCCGATGTGGATGCCGCCATCGCTGAGGCGTCCCGCCTGCGAGCGGAGGTTGCGCAGTCCGCAGATGTGCTGCTCTCTGCGCGCTCAGCTGCCGCCAGCGCCGCCGCCGAAACTCGCGCTCTGGCGGGCGCCCACGAGTCTGAGCGCTCCGCGCTGCTGGGTCGCGCGCAGCAGCTCACCGCGCAGCTGAACGGCGCTGCGGCTGAGCTGCTGGCTGCGCGCCAGGAGGGCGCTGCGGCGCAGCAGCACGCCGCCCTGCTTGCCGGCCAGCTGGACGAGGCGCGCCGGCGTGCGCTGTCCGCCTCCTCCGCCGCCGCCGTGGAGGCTGACGAGACGGCTGCACAGCTGGCGGGCGTGCTGGAGGACCTGGAGGGGGCGGGCGCCGCGCTGACGCAGGCCAGAGGGGACGCGCAGGAGGCTGAGCGCCGGGCGCAGAGCGCCGAGGCGAGGCTGCGTGACAGCCAGGCGCGCTCGGAGGGCGCAGAGGCGGATGCGGCGCAGCGCTGCGCCGACGCTGAGCAGCGGGCGGAGGCGTTGCGGGAGGCGCTGAGGGCGCTGCAGACGCACGCGGGCGCAGACGCCGCCGCCACCGCGGCGCAGGCGGCGGCTGCGGACCAGGCGATGCGCGCGCTGCAGCTACAGCTGGCGGCCGCGCGCTCCGAGGCGGCGCAGCAGCGCGCAGCGTCCGAGGAGCTCCAGGCGCGCCTCTTCGACGCGCAGAGCGCCGCCGCCGCCTCAGCCGCGCTCCCCGCCGCGCCCTCGTCGCCCTCGTCCGGCCTGGCGGAGGAGCTGCGCGCGGCGCGGGCGGCGCTGGCCAGCCGCGAGGGCGCCGCGCACTCGCTGTCCGCGCTGCTGGGCAGCACGCGCGAGGAGCTGGCGCGGGTGCGGGACGCGCTCACAGCCAGGGAGGCATCAGCCACTGCGCTGGGGGACGTGCTGGCGGCGTCCAGGCACGAGCTGGAGGCGACGCGACACATGCTGGCCGAGAGAGACGCGCTCGCCACGGAGCTCGCAGGGGAGCTTAAAAGACTGCTGCCGCGCTGACGGCCAGGCCGACTTCATCCACCGAGCGTAGTCGTACGTTTCGCTGCCACTGTGCCATGTCATTCGCGCTTCGCTCCCTCCGCAAGCCTGTCTCGCAGCATCCGCTGGCTCAGCGCAGCGTGCGCTTGTGAGAGCCCTGTAGTGCCATGCAGCGGGCTCTGCGTCTGGGAGCGCGGGGCGCAGCAGCCGGCGGCGCGGCCCTCTATGCGCTCTCAGGCGCCTCCGCAGCCCAAGCGGACGTGCGCCCAGCCGCCCAGCCGTCCTCCGAGGCTCCCGCTCCGACGGAGGCGCAGCTGGCTCTGCTCCACGACTGGCTGCGAGCGCGCGGCGCGGGCGTGGACGGCGTTCGCATGAGCGCCTCGGAGCACGGGCTGGGCCTGTTCGCGGCGCCTGAAGCAGCTCAGAGCTGGAGGCTTCCCCGTCTGCTCCGCCCGGGCTACTGGCTGGGCTGGCCTGGGCGCACTCTGGCCGAGTTCCCCCTCAGCTGTGCTGTGTGCGCGCACAGCTGCGCCGCTGACCCGGCGCTGGGGCCTCTCCTGTCAGCCTGGCTGCGCGAGGGGGCGCTCAGCGAGCGGGAGGCGGTGATGCTGTGGCTGCTGGTGCAGAGGGCGCTGGGGGCGCAGTCCGCAGCGGCGCCCTACGTCTCCTTGTTGCCGTCCACGCCGCCTGCGCCGCTGTGGTGGCGTGATGAGGAGCTCAAGGAGCTGGCGGGCACCACTTTGTGGGAGGCTGTGCGCGCGCAGGCACGCGGCCTGGAGGGCGGCTGGGCGCGTCTGGCGCCGCTGGCGCGCCAGGCTGCGCGTCAGGCGGGCTGCCCCGACGCGCGGGCAATGTCGCTGGAGAACTGGCGCTGGGCCGTGGGCACCTACTGGTCGCGCGCGCTCGCCTACCCCGATCC
>Ga0208951_1000159_pt1 | contig 28500 bp, 20 predicted proteins | sample GreLakmeMI27MSRF_FD_187702 | JGI IMG/M metagenome (GOLD analysis project Ga0208951, IMG submission 187702) | Freshwater lentic microbial communities from great Laurentian Lakes, MI, USA - Great Lakes metaG MI27MSRF (SPAdes) | ecosystem: Environmental > Aquatic > Freshwater > Lake | place: Great...
GCAGCCGCGACCAGGCCCAGGAGGCCGCCCACGTCGACCGCGCCCGCGCCCGCCGCGGCCGCCGCGCCCAGCGGGCGAGGCGCCACGCTCGTCCGCGGCGGCAACCTCCGCTGGCGGCAGCGGCAGGAGGTATTGGGCGGGAAGACCCACCGGGGGTGGGGGGGTCAGGGCGGGCACGCCCTGCGCCACCTGCAGCCCGTTGTGCGCGCTTGGTGCGAGCGCCGACGCGGGCGCGCTCGGGGCCGCAGACAGGGCCAGCGCCTGGTGGTGCGGCACAGCAGAGGCTACGTTTGCAGGAGGCGGAAGGGAGCGTAGCAGCACTTCCTCAGCCTTGCTCGTCACGCCCACCAGACAGGAGCCGGGTGGCTGCATCAGCGTGTGCACCACCGCAGCGCTGGTGCTGCTGGGAAGGAAGGCGAGCTCGCCGGTGTCGTCTCGCACCAAAAGGGTTCGCAGGGTCTCCGTCTCACCAATCACCTGCGCCGCCGCACACGCTCAGACAGCGCAACAGCGCAGCGGCGCGCAAGCGCCACGCACGTTCTCGGCGCGCGAGATGGCCTGCGCCTCGCGACGTACAAAGTCCAAGCTGTGACCAGGGCCGCTTGGCACCAAGAGCTTCATGCCCCTCACGCGCACCGGCAGCACAATCATCGGCAGCGGCGCCGGCACCGACATGGTAGAGGCGGTGTTTCTGTCGAGGGTCGTACGAAGAGCGAGGACGGACCGACCGACGCAACGAAGACGCGCGATGTGAGCGAACGATTCGGAGCAGTAGGGGTCGGTAGGGTCGGACCCCCGAAAAGTCTTGGTAACGAATTGGTTAGGAGTTATGGTCTGAATTCCACTCACTCGGCAATGCCGCTCAAAACAACCGCTGCACTTTGACTAACTGGAACCAGATCGCGGCAACGACTGGCGCTGATACGATGGGTACTTTTGCGGTAGCCGTTAATCTGGATTCTTGCTCTTCAAGAGCAAGACGGACCTCAGCGTCGGGATGAATACCTTGACGAGCCCGATTTTCATTCAGGGAACTTTCCCCACCGTTCCTGCGATCGCTCACCGCATTACCAATATGGTTCATTACGACGCATTGCTGGAGATCAGCGAACAGGGTACGACCATCCGCTTCTAAACAACGGCAGCCTGGCGCCTGGCACCTGGCACCTAGGGTAGGGTTTGACAACTTGACAACAACTCGACAACGCCCCGCTATGGCGTCACATGCAGAAGCGCTTGGGGAGCAAGTCATGACCGGCGTGACAGGCGGTAGCGACGAGGGCCGCTGTGTGCTGCTTGGCACGCTCTCCCTAGACCTCGGTGTTCCGGAGATGCAAGGGCACACGCAACAGTGCGTGGTGGGCAACTGCAACTGCACCCGTGACCACAACGCGTTGAGAGAGCGTCGCGCTGCCACCAACGGCGACGCGTCTGACACGCACGCACTGCGTTGTGTTGCAGGTTAGAGAGTTCCTGGGATCAGCGAGGGTCCTGTGCCGGTTCACTGACGGCAACGTTGCTGGCTGCCTCACCGGCAGTCCCGCTGTCGCAAGCGCTGTTGCCGCCTGTTGGCAGCGCGTGGCGCGACTCGAGCAGCAGTCGGGTGTGCAAGGTGCCAAGCTGTATCCGCCAGTTGTTTGCCCCAAACACCGCCAGCAGCAGAAGCAGCCGCTACTCCTTCCGCCTCCGCATCTGCCAGGAGCACCGGGTTGCCCTCGAGGTTAGATGGCACGGCCAAGAGCAGCCCGAGCGCTTCTGTCAGGCGAGTCGGCGGTTAACCATGCTCGGACATGTTGCTTCACTTCCCCAGCCGCTTAACGCCTCCCAACACCGCTCCTCACGCAGAAGTGCGCCAAGTTCGAGCCCGTCTCCGCATTCAAGGTGCGTCGCTAGGCTTTATACCTTTATACCCTTTCGTTTGGGGGGGGTGCGGGAGTGTCTCTTCAGACGCCACTCACTCCTACCCCCACACCGCCCTGCCTAGCTTGACAAGCGTTCTTGTAAGCGCACCATGGCTGCACAGAGACAGCGTGTGCTTGAGCGCAAGTCTTCTCTGGCAGAGAGCGTCCTTTCGCAGAGTTGTGACGAGACAGAGCAGCTCGAGGTAACCTTTGTCGACAACGAGCTGGAGTGTCTGCTGGAGTGGCTGAGTTGAGTTGGCTAGCACATCAGGAGCACTGTGAAAGCCAGCCCACCGTGTAAGAAGCCGTCACACACTGTTCGCCATACCTCACTTGTCAGTTCAGCACTGCAGGGCTTGAGCCCTGCTCGGGACCGCTTGAGGGGGCTAGAAGACCGCTGATGTGCCACGTCATCCCCGGTTCGCACACAGTTCGCACATTGGTTGGACCACGACCTGTAACCAAGTTGGTTGAACTTTGGTTACAGAGTCCAACCCTGACACGTCATTGTCACTCAGCTCGCTGGGCGGCGGCACTTTGAGTTGACACGTCACCTCAGACTCCGCTTCACAAGTCCTAACCAATCCGTTACCAAGAGTTTTCGGGCGTCAGACCATAACTCCTAACCAATTCGTTACCAAGACTTTTCGGGGGTCCGACCCTACCGACCAGTAGGCGCAAATTCAGCGCCTGTGCGTGCTGTCCAGCGTCGACGAAACCCACGCCGGCCAACGAGAACAGAGAGGAATGCTGCCTCGACTCGGACACTTGACTTGACCCCGCTGCAAGCTCGAGTCGGTCGAGGCAAGACCAGAACAAGACGCCCTGATGGCGCCCCGCTCGCTGAGCTACACGCGCGTGGGCCCCAAGCGCGTGGTGAAAGCGCGACAACTGGGCGTCACGCACGCTGACGTGGCTCAGCGCACAGCCGCTGGGTGCTTTTCCGCAAAGCCCGCTGCGGTGACTCACCACCGCATCCCGCTGTCCGGCTTGGACACGCTGCTCTTCATCCGTCCTCTGCAGGCCTGCGTGGCGTTCTTCTATGCGGGCAGCATCGACGAGGATGCTCTGCTTTATTCGCTGTCCGCCACGCTGGCTCGCTTCCCGCTCCTCACAGGCACGCATGGGCGGCGCTGCGCGCTGACGGCGACGCTGACGCGCAACGTGCGCGCCCAGGGCGCATCCGGCCGGCGTCCAAGCCCGTCGACGAGACTGACGAGACTGCTGTCAACGCGCAGTATGAGGTGCTGCTCAACGACGAGGGCGTGCCGTTCGACACCTTCGCATGCAGCGGCAGCAACGCCGATTTCAACGCCTTCCAGGATTGGAGCATTGCGGGAATGCACACGCAGCCGCTCGATAACATGACGCCACCAGCCTTTCTGCCAAAGCTGGACACGACGGGCATTCTGGCGGGCACGGCGCCCCTGGCGCGTTTCCGCCTCACGCGACTCGCCGATGGCGGATGCATTTTGGGCGTCAACTTTGCGCATCTGGTCATTGACGGCATCAGCGGCGCCATGTTCTGCAGCGCCTGGAGCCTGCAGCACGAGGCGCTGGCACGCGGCGTGGGCGTGGAGACGCCTCCGAAGCTTCCCATGGGAGAGCCCATCTTCGACCGGCGCGTCTTCGTCAAGGCTGCAACGACAGTGCCCTCGGATGTGCCTGAGGAGGCCATCGCCAACGCTCGCACCGTGCACGTGCGCGTGACCTCACTGATGGCCGCCGTCACGCCAGGCAAGCTGCTGAAGCGCTGCCTGAAGATCGGCAGCGACGTGCTGTTGCGCAAGAACGCAAACTTCACCATCCGCATCAGCGGCCCGCAGATGGCGCGCGCCCGCGCCGCTGGCGCTGCCGCCACCGGCACGCCGCTATCTTCCAACGATGTCGTCATCGGCATTGCTTGGACACTGCTGCGGCGCATGCGTGCTCGGGGGCCTGGCGGAGCGCCTCGTTTGGTGGCGCCCTCAGATGGTGCCGCTGCTGAGCACTTCATGCTGCAGACGGTTGACCTGCGTCGCTACCTGCCTGGTCTGCCGCCCAACTACTTCGGCAACTGCGCGTGGGCTATCCGCGTCGCCGCCCCCGTCACGGCTGACACTCCCTCCCAGTTCGCCGCCGGCAGCCGCGCGTCTCTGGCGCTCTTCGCGGACAGCACCACCGTCTTTGAGCAGGCATCCATGATGCTCCAGGCTGGCGCCCAGCCCGGCGTGGAGCAGCTGAAGGCGATGTTCCTTCCGGCGTTTGCCGATGGCATGATCAGCAGCTGGCACCTGCCCATGATGTGGGATTTCACCTGGGGGTGCGGCAAGCCGGTGTGGTTTGCGGGCGGCATCTTTCCGGTTGCGCCCTGGGGCTTCTGCGTGTTGGCGGGCCGGCCTGACGCTGTGGCGGCGGGCACGCCGCCCGACTTTCTCCTGCAGGGCAGCTGCCCCGCCAACAAGCTGCGGGCGGTGGTGGAGGAGGCGCAGCGACTGGTGGTGGAGCTGTGCGGGGCGGACCTGCCTGCGGCGGCGCAGCAACAGCCTACGGCGCAGGAGGCGGCGCCCGAGTCGGTCACGGCGCGCAGCAGCGACGAGTGAGCCATGCGGGCCCTGTAGAACACGTGTATGACACCCATTGGCGGCTCACCTGTTCGACTCAACGACTTTGACTCCACGATGGAGAGGTCCCAAGCCGGCCAGCTGCACTCCTTGAGTTGTCGAAGAAGGCTTTGGAGGCACGAGGGTGCCATTTAACACGCGCGCCGTGCAGCGCAGCCATGTCTGTGTGGCAGACTGGCGGCAGACTGAGCGCGCTGCGCGCGCGATGCCCCGCTGCGGTAACGACCCGAGGCCTCACGCTTCCTGCCCGCTCGCTGCCCCTCTCGCGTGCGAGGCGCGTCTGCGCGCCCGGCGGCCGCGTGTGGATGCTCGGCGGCGGCAAGGCACGCGCGCGCTGGGTGTCGGCCGTCAGCCTCGCGTCAATCGCCGAGTGTGGTCCCGAGGTCGCGTCGGCCCCACACGTCCCGCAGCCCCTGGGCCCTTCCGTGCTCTCCGTCGAGGAGCAGGCCTCCCTGCGCGCCTCCACCTCGCAGAGGCGCATCTTCCGCGCCTGGCTGGCGCTGGAGGCGGGGCTGTTGGTCAGAGCCGCAACAATGCCCGGCGTGCTGCCCGCCCTCGCTGCCGCGCCGCTGAGCACCACCGTCGGCGCACTGGCGCTGTTCATCGCCGCCTGGGTGGCGGCGGATCTGTCGGTCGGCATCTTCCACGTGCGTGCGGCGTCTGACTCGCCCTTCCCCTTCCGCACTCACATCTCTGATCTCTCCGCTCCCCTTCTCACCCATGCGCAGTTCTTCGTGGACAACTACGGCTCTGGCTGCACCTCCGTCATCGGCTCCGTCATCGAGGGCTTCCAGCACCACCACGAGAGGCCGTGGCTCATCACGCGCGGCGAGCTGTGCACGGTTGTGGAGGGACCCTGCGTCGCCACTATGCCGCTCCAGCTGGCCGCGCTGCTGCTGGGCGGCCCCTGCGCCTGCGTCTTCATGACGTTCCTGGCCTTCTGGAAGGTCATGGCGCAGGTGTCGCACGCCTGGAGCCACGAACGACGCACTGCGTTGCCTCCCTTTGTGGCTCTTCTGCAAGACGCGCGGGTCCTCATCTCATGCAAGGAGCATCGGCAGCACCACCTGCCGCCCATAAATGACCACTACTGTATCCTGTCGGGTCTCTGGAACGGGCCGCTGGACAGGCTGGGCGTCTTCCCGGCGATCGAGCGTGCCGTCTTCGCGCTCACGGGCAACGCGCCGCGCAGCTGGGACGAGCGGGGCGCAACGAGGGCATGAATGTGTGGGTGTACTATGTGGAAGCAATGCAGGTTTCATACACGTAGCGGCAATGAGCGCAGGCCAGCAGGTTCTTCCCGGTCCTTTCCTTGAGCAAGATGCATCAGCGCGTGCGCAGCTTCAGCGTGCTGCCACCGGCGGCGGCGCGCGAGCGCGCGGATGGCTTGAAAACCTGCAGCAGAGGAGAGGATGAGGAGTGACGCGTTGATCATCCGTCCTGCGCTGCGCACACACGACGCGCCTGCGGGCTCACGTCCCACTTGGAGGCCGATTTCTTCACCTTGGGCTTGGCCGCGGCTTTCTTGGCGATCTTGTCCTGGAGCGAAAAGCTAAGGCTAAGGGGCAACAGCCGCTGCCGCCCCTAACGCACCTTGGAGACCTTGGTGGGCGGCTTCTTGGTCACGGGCGCCTGCTTCTTGGCCGCCTGCTTCTTGACGGGCTTCTTCTTGACCACCTGTGTCGGCCAGAGAGGGACAGAGGGAGGGCGTGAGCGAGTTCGCCAGTTCGACGCCACGCGCATATCGGACCACGCGCCTTGGCGGGCGTCTTCTTGGCTTTGGCAGGCGTCTTGGCAGGTGTCTTGGCAGGCGTCTTGGCGGGCGTCTTGGCCTTGGCGGGCGGCGTACGCGAGGGCATGGCCCGCTCCGTCGCAGTGCTCTTGCAAGGCTTCACGGCGCTCTTCGCCTTGCCCTGCGAGAGCACCGGCGTGCTTGCCGCGGCCGGCGCCTGTATGGCGGGCGCGGTTAGCACGCGCGCACCGTGACGAGGGGCACTGCGTGCACTCGCCTGAGCGTTCTCGTCGTCATCGTCAAACAAAGCCTTGTCGATGGGCTCATCCACCTGCGCCTCGTGCGCCTGCGCGTGGTTGGTCCCCTGGGTGCCCAGGGGCTGAAGAGGCGCTGTCGTCAGCAGCAGTTGGAAGCAAACGAAAGCGAACCCAAGACCCTTGGGCGGGAAGTGCGCACCGCAGCGTCCTCGAAGAAGGCGCCGATGTCCAGGCTGTCGGCCGGCTGCGCCATTTGTTAGGAGGGGACGGGAGGAGCGGAACGGAGCGCGTGCGTTTGGGAGTTGATGCGATTCCTGCACAACTCAGGACTGGTCTCTCACGCTCTTCAGCTAGGCCAGCATCGCGTCCGAGGCCCACAGCCGCACAGTGTGGTCATCGGAGGCTGATGCCAGGAGGCCCGCCTGGCTCGGTGACCATGCCACAGCGTTGACCACCGCCGTGTGCCCAGCCAGCTGCGCCAGCAGCTGGCCTGTGCCGCGGTGCCACAGGTACACTTGTGCATCCTCAGAGCCAGAGGCAACGAAGGCGTCGCCTGCGCCGCCGAGGCAGGCGCGCACAACGTAGCGTCCGCCATTTGGGGGCAACTCCGGCGGGCGAAGCTTGAGGACCGGCTGAGCGGGCAGCGCAGGCGGCGCTCCGCCCTCCCGCACACCCGAGGTCCCACTCAGGTCCCACAGATGCAGCGCCTGCGACTGCAGCGTGAGCAGCAGCAGTCGTCCGTCGCCCGACAGTGCGCAGCTTGTGACGCTGTCGTTCTCCGTCAGATACAGCTCCTTGTTGCTCCCCGGCCACCACAGCCGCGCACGGCGGTCGGAGCAGACGCACGCCAACAGAGATCCGTCGGCGGACATTGCCAGGTCGTTGACCCGCGGCACCCGCCAAGCACCCTCCGTCTCTTTGCTGCCCTCACCCGACCCCCCCTCCGCATCCCAGCAGAACAAGCGCCCGTCGAAGCCGCCAGTGTACAGGCTTCGCGAGTCAGGCGCCCACGCACCCGCGCTCACCGTGTCGGTGTGGCGGGCCAGCACGCGCAGCAGGTCGCCCGTGGTTGCGTCCCAGACGATTGCGGTTTTGTCCTCGCTGCACGTGAGCAAGCGCCGGTCGTCCGGGCTCCACGACAGGTGGGTCGCCGCGCCGCTGTGTCCCCGCAGGCGATGTTCCACACAGGCTCGCTGTGCGACGTCCAGGTGGAACGGCTGGAGTCGCCACACGAGCACGACCCCGTCGCGGCCCGCCGAGGCAAGCCGCAGGCCCGCGTGGCTGAACGCGGTGTGCCACACTTGGTCCGCGTGCTCCTGCAGCACCGCCAGGCAGCGTCGAGGCAGCGCGTCCGGCCCGCAGGCGTGGTCGCGCAGCAGGCTCCACGTGTGCTCCACGCTGTGCAGGTTGTGGTGCAGGCACGCAGCCTGCTGCGCAGCCAGCGCCTGACCCAGCAGGCGCTCTAGACGCCCGGCGGGCACCAGGCAGTCCGGAGGAAGCAAGGACGTGAGGCTGGTGAGCACCCGCTGGCGGTGCTCCTCCGCCGTCTTTCCAGGAGGGTGGCCGGCCGCCTCTTCGCACCGCAGGCGCTCGTCCGCCAAGGCGTCCGCCGCCGCCGCCGCCGCCGCCGCCTCGCCAGGCGTGGTGCAGAGCAGCAGCGCGGCGGCGGCGTGCAGCGCGGCTGGTGGAAGCCCCGCGAGCTGCGTCAGCCGACAGCGCAGCAGGCGCAGCGCTTCGGCCGTGTCCCCGTGCAGCACGCGCTCTAGCAGCTCTTGACGTAGCAGCAGCCAGCGCGCCGCCGTTGAGCTCTCAGGAGACAAAGCTCCAGTCAGGAGCGCCTCCAGCGCAGTTTCCGCCTCACGCCACGCGCCGCTCAGCACACCCGCACGCAGAGCCTCTGCTGAAGCGCTGTGAAGCGACACGCCCGACTCGCTCTCCAGTTGGCTGGCGCAGCTCGAGTAGCCAAGCCGGTGAATCTGGTCTACCAGAAGACGAGTGAGCTCGCGCTTGTTGATCACCGCACCACCCGCATCAGTGCCCAGCCAGTCGTCGCCAGTCTCGCCGCGACTCGCTTTCTTCTGAGAGTGAGCCACCTCCTCCCCCATCCCTTCTCCACGGTCGCGCTTGCGGGACGCCGAAGTTTCAGCGTTGCGCGCCGACGCGTCCATGCATCCTCCGGCGAACGAGCTAGCGAGCGGAGCGACAGCCGATGACGTGGCAAGAATCTATCGATACTCGCGAGGTCGTACGATGCACCAGTTCAACCTTCACCCCTCCGGCTGCGCTATGTGTTGCGTTCTCGTTCGCTGTGTGGCCTCCTGAGCTTCGTGCTGGCCATGCTGCACGTGGTTCATCGACAGCCCGGACCTCCGAGCGGCGACGCATGCTGCGCGTTGCTCGCTCTGCCCAGCGGCGATGAGGCGCTGTTGGCGTACGTCACGTCTGGCGCGGTGGTGGTTGCGCCGCTGAAGGCTAGCAGCCGGTGCGCGCCTCAAGTGCTGCGTTTGCCTGCGAGGGAGTCATGCGCCGTGCGTCTGCTGCTCTGGGCGCCCGGAGGAGGCGCGCTGCTGGTTGTTGCGGGCGCGCGCGCGGACGTGTACTCGTGGGCGGACGGCGTCGCCAGCTGCGGCGGGCAGATGCTGCACGCGGGGTGCGCTTTCGAGGAGGCTGCGGATGCGGGACTCGCACTCATCACAGGTGCGCTGGCGATGCACGCAGGCTGCGTGCGTGGGTCACCGGTGACGCTGACGTGGCACGCCCCACCTTCACCTTAGCGGCCAGTTGGACTGCTGACGGCCGGTCCTTAGTGGTGTGTGATGACGGAGGCTGCGTGACTCTGGTCGAGCGCACCGTCCTAGGGTGCGCCGCAACGCACACGCCCCCCCGCGCGCAGCAGCCTGGGCGCTCGCCCTGCGGCTGGCGCACGGCGTGGCGCGCGCGGACAGAGGAGGCGCAGGTGGTCGCCTCTGCAGGGTGGGACGTCTCCGCACGCGTGGCCACCTGCGGCGCCGGAGAGCCCCAGGTGCGCGTGTGGACGGCGTGCGGCTGGCGGGCGCAGCAGCGCACGCAGCGCACAGCGCAACACAAGGCGCACACGAGCCAGGCAGACACTCCACAGGGTGCGCCTCAGCTCTTGGTGCACCCCGCCCCCGTGCTGTCTGCCACGTGGCGGCCTTCGGGGGGCGCCCCCGCCCTCCTCACCTGGTCGTACGACGGTTGCGCGCGCCTCTGGGCAGACGCCCCTCTCTCCTCAGCTGCCTGCGCAAGCGCACCCTTCTCCAGCGCCGCCGCAGCGCACAGGCGGCTCACCTTGGTGGCCTCGCTCCAGCCGCAGCCCCTGGCGGTAGGGCCGCTCCGGTGGGCAGCCGTGGAGGGGGGGGTTGCGGGGGACGACGGAAGGGACCACCCGATTTCCCCCGGAGGCTGCGGGGGTGCGCTGCTCACCGCCTTTTCTGCAGACGGCGCGCTGCACGTGTGGGCGGTACTTCGCCTGGACGACCCGCAGCCGCGCTGTGCTGTGCTGTGCGTGCACGTGGCGCGCGGCGCGCCTGGGCTGGCCGCCTCGTGCGCGCGGGGAGCCTCCATTAACGACGCACAGCCGCAGCCGCCGCCGCTGCTGCTGCTGCTGCGACGCCACCCGTCATCCAGCGTTGCGGCGCTGCCTTGCGCCGCGCACGCATGGGGCGTGGACGCCGCAGGACGCGGGTGGCACGCCTCGGAGGCGCTCCTTCCAGAGGCGCCGCTGTGCCAGCCGCAGCCGCAGCCGCAGCCGCAGCAGGGTCCCGCATCCGCCGCCGCAAGCTCCCTCCTGGCAGCTCCCCCTGCTTCTTGCGGCCTGCGGGCCGCCTTCACGCTGCCTGGCCACTCCTGCCACGTCACCGCGCTGTGCTGCCCTCCGGGCGCGGGCGCCGACTGCGAGGCGTGCACCGACGACGTGCTTGCGGTGAGCCTGGACGTCGGGGGGTGCGCGCTCCTGTGGCGAAGCAGCTGTCGCGGAGAGGCGTCTTTCGAGGGGCCCCTGCCTCTGTTTCCCTCCGCAGGCGGCGCCGCCACCGCGGTCGTGTCGCCGGCGCCGTCGCTCTTTGTGCTGGCGGCGCAGGACGGGCTGGCCGCCTACGCGCTGAGAGGACGACGCACTCGCACCGTGCTCGCCACCGCCACGCAGCTGGGCGGCAGCGCGGTGCGCCACCTGGCGGCGCTGCCGTGCCAGGCGGTGGCCTCAGGCGGAGCCGCCGGCGGAGTGGACTGCGTGGGCGGGGTGGCGGCGCTCACCCACGACGGAGCGTCTGTCACTGTTTGGGCGATCTCTCTGCCACACACGCAGGCGCTGGCGGCGCACGCGGTGGCTCATTGGAACATGCCTTTTCGACAGCTGCTTTCCGCCGCGCCGCCCGCCGCGTCTTCAGCGCGCCGCCGCCAGCCCTTCGCTCTGGCCACAGCGGGAGCGGACGGCGCAGTGCACCTGTGGGCACCGCCGCCGATGCGCGCAGAGGATCACAGCGTCGACACCCTCAAATGTGGTGGTGGTGGTCCCTCCATCGCCGCCTGGATCTCCGTAGGACGCCTTTCCGTCTGCGAGGGCACTACCCCACGCCTGTTGGGCTGCGCCCCTGGAGGTGAGCTGCTGTGCGTGGTGTCGCACGACCAGCCGGGTGCGGTCCGCGTGTGGGGCTGTCAGTTGGCATCCCAGGGTGGCGCTCGATGGCGCGAGGAGGCGCTCCTTTGCGGATCAGACGCGTGGGGTAATGCCACCACGCTTGCGTGGCTTCACGCCGGCGCAGCGCCGCAGCTGTTAGCGGTGGCGCACGAGCTGGGGGTGCGTGTGTGGAGCAAGGGTCGTACCCAGGGGGGAGCGCCGGGCGGTCCCGCCTGCTGGACCCCCCTGGCGAGCCTGGCTGCACCGCAGCATTCCGTCCAGCCACACGCCGCGCTCGCGTGGCATCCACACGGCGCACTGCTGCTGGGCTGTGGCACGCAAGTGTGGGGACTAGCGCCGACGATGGTCCCTCAGGATGCAGACCATGGGAACGGGGATGGGGATGGGGATGGGGGTGTTGCGCACGGTCCTTCGTTGACCCTGGTCGCCGTGCAGCGTGGCGGCGCGCTGGCCGCATGGCATCCGGGCAACCTGGCGGAGGCGCTGCGCGGGTGCCAGCTGCCACGCGCGGCGGCGGCGCTGCGTGCGCTGGCGCGACACCTGAAAGCCGGCGGTGCTTGCACGGGGCCCCACCCCTTGCTTGCCATGCAGCTGCCCTGTGCGGCTCAAGAGGCGCCCCACAGCTCGCCCTCTCGCGCTTTTGCCGCTGGCATCTTCGCGCCTGGAGGTGCAGTCGCGGCTGATGACGAGGAGGAGGGAGCGCGTGTCGAGTCCGCATCATCGCCCGAAGAGGATGCCTCCCGCGTACCCTTCAGCGCGGCCGAGGCCGCAGAGGTTGCAAAGCTCGTGGGCTCTGCGTCGTCGGCGCAGCTGCGAGGCCTGGACAGGGGCGAGGCGCTGCATCTGCTTGCTGCGCTGGATGCCGTGGCGGATGCGCAGGCGGTGAAAACGAGCGCCATCGGGGCGCTGGATGTGCCCGCCCGGCGCTGTGTCGCAGAGCTGGGCGTCTCCAAGTTGCGAGAGGTGTGCGGCCACGCGCCCGGTGCGGCTGCTGCGCGTGCCCGTGCAGCCGCCTGGGCTGTACACAGCTGCACTGTCGAGGCGCTGCTGGGCGCCACGGGGCCAGCTGGCACCTCCTCCGCAGGAGGGACCACCTGGGCGCTGATGTGCGCATCCTCCGCCCCGCTGTGGTTGCCCTCACTCTTTCAGCTGCGCGCAGCAGTGGAGGCCGCGGCTCGGGGGGCTTACCTCGCTCGCAAGGACCCGGGCGACTGTGCGGCGCTGTACTGCGCTCTCGGCCGGCCCACTGTCCTTGGGGCGCTGTACAAGAGCTGCGGAGACGCCCAGATGCCACCCTTCCTCAACCGGGACTTCCTCGGAGAGCAGCGACACCGCACCGCGGCCGCCAAGAACGCCTACGCGCTCCTAGGCAAAGGGCACACCCTCCTGGCATGCGCCTTCTTCATGTTGGCCGGGGCGCCCGGCGACGCGGCTGGCCTGGCTGCGCGGCGCATGGAAGACCCAATGCTGGGCGTCGCCATCGCCCGCTTGGCTGACGGCCAGGCTGGCAGCGAGCGCGCCTGGGGACCCCTCACGGAGGCTCTGCTGCGCTCCGAGCTGCTTCCCGCCGCTGCTCTCGCGGGCGACTGTTTCACGCAGCACGCGCTGCTGTGGCGCCTCGGGCGCACGCAAGAGGCGGTTGACGTGCTCATCGCGGCGACGGAGGGCGGGGAGGCGCACGCACGCTGCACGGGCTGCTTGGCACATGCCGCAACGTTGGCGGAGCTGTTGAAACACTTGGCTGGTTGCGCCGCTCTGAGAACCACCCACCCGCAATTGGCGGCTGCATGCATCGCTGCGGTGCCTCAGGCGCGCATGCAAGCCGCCTGCGCTGCGGAGGCAGAAGGCTTGCCTCTGCAGGCGTTGCAATGGCTCTCCGAAAGCGAAGGCGGGGCGGCGGTGCAGCCTGCGATGACACATGCGCACCGTGACGCTTTCGCGGCGCGCTTGGCGGCGCAGGCGCTCTGGCCGCGGGCCGCACACATAGGCGCGTCATGGCGCGACGATGCGGCGCGCGAGTTGGCCGCAATTGGGCATCTTCTGCCACCGTCGCTGCACGGCGAGCACCAGGAGGACATCTTGGAGCTCCTCGAGCGCACTCCGCGGCTGTCCGCGCCGCCGCCGGCTGCGCCGCCGGCTGCGGCCGCGGTGACGCCGCTTTCGTTGAGCCCAGTGGGTCCCTCAGTTGGGAGGCCCCTCTCTCCGCACACCCCCGTGGCGGGTCTGCCTGCAGCCCCCCCCCCCCCGCCCGTGGGCGCGTCGGCCCAGCTGTCCCGTCGGGCTGCGTCGCTGCTGACGCCGCTGGGATCCACCCTGAGCGCGCTGAGGCTTCCAAGCGCAGCCGCAGCCGCTTTTGCCAGCGCCTTCGCCGCCGCCGGCGACGCCTCTTCTCCCCTGCATCGCAGCGCCTCTGCGCCCACGCTGCACCGCGGCGACGCGCTGCTGCAAGGCGGCGGCGGCCTGGAGCTGCAGCGCTACCCGGGCGAGCTGCTCCGGGGGTGTTGCCTGCTGGCTGGGCCACAGTGCGCCACAGGTGCCCCATACCAGAATATTCCCGCCCTGGCCGTCCTCACGCTGCGCTCGGGTCTGCACACGCTGCGCCTGCCTGTCGCGTCTCAAGGCGGCGCCGCGCTGGCTCGCGCGGCGGGGCCGGGCCAAGGGGATGCCCCTGGGTGGGCAGTCCACTCGGCGCTGACCCCCTGGGCGGGAAGCTCATGCTCACCCCACCCCACCCCACCCCGGGGGTATTCCAGCGGGGTGGCGCCCACCACTGCACCATCGGAGCTGCATGCGCGCTGCTGTGCTTTCCAGCCTCGAGAGTCGGGGCTGCTGGCTTGCGGGGGCTCCGCCCAGGGTGGAGGGGTGTCCCTGTGGCAGGTGAGCCCCTCCTGCGGCGCCCCAGGGCTGCGCGCTCAGCTGCCCTGGGCGGGCACGGCGGGCGTGGGCGCCGCGCCTGGGGCTGGTCCGCCAGCCTGGTGCTGTGCGTGGGACGGCGAGGGTGCACGGCTCGCCGCCGGCTTTGCGGACGGCACCCTGGCGCTGTGGCACCCGGCTCATCACCCGGGCGCCGCGCTGGCACCCGCAGCGCAGCTGGGCGCCTTTCCGGGGGGCGTCGCCGCTGGGCTGTGCTTTTTGTCGCCCAGCGTGGTTGTGGCGGCGGGCAGCGGCGCGGAGGGCCACCTGGTGCTGTGGGACGTCCTGTGCCCTCCGCGCACAGCCAGGGTCGCCTCCTTCGCGGCCCACGCGGGCGCCGCAGGCGCCGCCTGCGTGGCGCGATGCGGCTCCGCGTGCTGGTCGGTGCTGACCGCTGGCGCAGCCGCCGGCGACGTGGCACGCTTCGACTTGAGAGCAGCCGCCGCGTCGGGCGCGGCGGTGCCCCTGTGGCGCGCCCCGGCCGGCGGCGCGCCGGCAGCCTGCTTGGCGGTGGCCGCCTGGGGGGGGCCAGGGCCTGCAGACGGCGTCGTTCTGGCGGGAGACCGAGCCGGCGACCTGCGCCTGTTGGACGCACGCACTGGGGGGCTGCTGCAGCACGTGCCCGCAGCGCATCCGCGACAGCTGTTCGCGCCGCCGCAGCGCCTGGGTGGGAGCTCCATCGTCGCGGGCGTCACGGCGGTGTTGCCGCTGCCTGGCGGCGCTCTTACCTGCGGCGCTGACGGAGCGATCAAGCTGCACCGACGGGCAAACACAGCGGACGAGTGAGGCCGGCAAAACCGTCGAGAGCTCTATGCAACCTGCGTCTGTGGCGTCCTTGTCGTGTCTGTGAGTCTGCCTAGCGCTAGCGCAGCGCGCTTGCTTGCCCGTGTAGCAGCGCCTCCCGCTCCGCACCCTCCTCGGCCTCTCGCACAGCCTCCAGCGTGCCTCCGTGCGCCTCTTCCAGGCACCCTTCCTCGCCCTCGCGGCGAATCGGGACCACCGGCACGGGTCGCGACGCCCAGGTTTCGTGCGCCACGCGCTGGTCATCGGAGCCGCTGCCGCCGGGCGCTCGATTGCCAGGGTTGAGCAGCAGCCAGCATCCTGCGGCACCGAGGATGGACGACGCGAAGCAGGCGAATGCGAGATGCAAGACGCTCACGCCGCCCTGCAGGTCAGCGGCGCCGCCTTGGGGAGGATGCAGATCGTCACTCCACCGCGCACTGCACACCTGCGGCGGCGGACGCGTGTGTGCCGAGCCCAGTGCAGCCATGAGCGCCGCGTCATCGGCGGGGGGGCCGCGAGGCAGCGGCGCCGACATGTTAGCAAACACCAGCGCAAATGCGGCCCATGTGCGCAGCGCAGCGTCCACCTGGCCAGCATCCAGCGCGCTCACCGTGTCAGCCTCCGTGTGATGGTACACGAAGTAATCACCCTGAAGGCGCGGATCGGAGGGGTTGCGGCCCCCGTTGCGCATGTAGGCAGTTGCCTCGTTTGCGAGGCTGGCGCCCGGAATGCCAAGCGCCATCGCGGACGCAATGTCTGTGCCTTCGCCGCCGCTTTCCACCGCGCCGTTGGACCCCGCTTCAACGAGGAGCCGGCCCACGGCGCGTGCGACAGCATGCGCCTGAACGGGCGCCGAGAGCTGAAGGCCAATTGGTTCGAAGACGCCCGCATCCGACTCAAACGCGATGGTGATGTTTCCAGCTTCCTCAGCGTGCTCGCGCCAATACCGCGAGCTGCCCATCCCGTACTCCTCCCCGCTCCAGGCCACAAAGCGCAGCGTACGGCGCGGGCGCATGCCCAGGCGCTTGACAAGCAGCATGCTGTGCAATCCGAGCGCCAATCCGCCGCCGTCGTCCACGGCGCCGCTGCCTACGTCCCAGCTGTCGAGATGGCCAGAGAGAAGAACCACCTCATGGGCAGCCTCAGCGCCAGCAATCTCCGCAACTACCACTCGTCCAGATGCAGGTGGCCCCTCATGACACCCCAAGGAGAGACGCACACGCACATCTTGTCCGCGAGCGGCCATTCGCGCCAGCATGTCCGCGTCCTCCAGCGAGACGGCCGCCGCGGGGATGGGCGTGGGCCCGTCGCTGGAGCCTAGGCCCGTGTGCGGAAGATTCGGCGAGAAGGGCGTGATGCTGCGAACCAGCACCGCCACTGCGCCACGCTGCGCCGCCCGCGCTGCACCGTGGACCCTGTACTGCACAGTTTCACCGTACCCAACATAGTGGGCGTTGAGAAGCACGATGCTCCCACGGGCATCCACAGCGTCCAGCTCGCTCCAGTTGCCCACAACGACCACTGGCGCCTCGAGTCCGCCAGCTGCTGTCCCCACCGAGCGGCCCAGCGCCGAGATGTGCAGCTTCGCCTCGCGCTCTCCCGCCAGGCGAGGCGAGGTGAGAGTAGCGGACTCGGCACCGCGAACCCAGGTTGGCAGCGGGTCCGTCTCTTCCGTGTGGACGTTCTCGAGGCCAGCTGCGTGCGCTTCGGCAACCAGAAAGTCCACAGCCTCGCTCAACTGGGCACTGCCCGCGATGCGGCTGCCAAAGCCGTCTGTGAAAGAGGCAAGCCAGGAGTAGGCTGCGCCTGGAATCACCCCGTCCACCAAAGAGCGCACGGTGGCTGCGTGCAGAGCTATGTCCCTGTCCAAGGCTTTCTCACGGCCAGCCCCCGCGCCCAGCAGCACAGCGAGCAGCAGCAGTGCGCTCAGCAGGCGCTTGATGGCGCGCATGGCGTCCTTGTTGCGTGCGAATAGCCGCACGAGCAGAGAAGCGAGTGAAGTCGCTCCTCGGCGCAGGAAACTACACTCCGTGACTCTCGCTATTGCAGCAACGCAGCGCCCACGCGTACGTGCTGCTGGTGACGGACTCCGCGCGCTCCACCCGGGCCGCCGTTCCGTAGTTTCGACTCGAGTATCGACTTTCGAGCCACACTGCGCCCCCTGCACAACCAGTTCAGGGGGAGTACGTGTGTGCTCGTCGCCCGTGCTCGCTGACTCGGACGGACTCCTGGTGTGCTGCCTGGCGCTGCGCTGGGCGTGAGCGAGGCGCGACACGTGCGAGCGCTGAGAGCGCAGCTTGTTGCCGAGCGCGGCGAGCGGTCAAAGCCCGAAATGGAGGAGGAGCTCTCTACGCCTCCTCCACCACCCGCGTTTACCTTCTCTCCGCTGGCGCGCAGCAGCTCGCAGACCACAACGCGCGCCAGTTCGCCGCCGGCTCGCGGGCAGCTCCCCAATCGCTCTCCGCTGTCCCTCTTCACGCCGCCGCGGCCGCTGGCCCCCGGCGCCGCGCCCGACCGCGTGCAAGTGTTCGCACGCGTGCGCCCCGCCGGGGGCGAGTGTGCGGTCCGCACGGACGCGGAGGCCTGCCAGGTGTTCATTGACCGAGACCGGGACCGAAGCAGCGTTTTCACCTTTGACGGCGTCTTCGGCGCTGACTGCTCGCAGGCGGACGTGTACGCCAGTCTGGCCGCGCCGCTACTGGTAGACGTGCTAGACGGCTACGAGGGCGCGGTGCTCGCGTACGGTCAGACCGGCAGCGGCAAGACGCACAGCCTGTTGCAGATGGGCGCTGAGGACGCGGACGCGGGCTTGTTTCCCCGTCTAGCGGCAGACCTGTTCACGGCAGTGGAGGCTGATTTCCGGCACCTGTATAGCGTGGAGGTTGCGTTCTTCCAAGTGTACAACGAACAGGTGGACGACCTGTTGAGGCCGTCGGGCAGCAACTTGAAGGTTCGGGCAGAGGGGGAAGGCGCGCCCGCCGTGGTGGACGGACTACACTTTGCGCACGTGTCGAGTGCAGCGGCTCTACTGGAGGCGTTTCGTGCGGGACGCAAGCGACTGGTGTACGCCGAGACGGTGATGAACCAGCACAGCAGTCGCTCGCATGCGGTGTTGCAGCTGCGGGTCACCAAAACGCAACGCCCCCGCGAACTCTCACCCGACCACCCCCCTCCAGAAGAAGGCTACGCTCTCACGCAGCTCACAGGCCGCCTTTTCGTGGTTGACCTAGCGGGCAGTGAACGTCTGAAGAAGAGCAACGCGGAGGGGCAGCGTCTCAAAGAGGCGAGCAACATCAACACCAGCCTGCTGGCGATGGGCAACGTCATCAGCGCGCTGGCATCCCACGCAAAGCACATTCCCTACCGCGACAGCACTCTCACCCGGCTGCTGGAATCCAGCCTTGGCGGGCGGAGCCGCACGGTGTTGCTGACTTGTCTAGCCCCAGAAAGCGAGCATGCGGGGGAGAGCATCGGTGCGTGCGAGTTCGCTCTGCGAGCCATGCGCATCGCCACGCGGCCGCAGCAGAACTGCAGCACCGTGACGCTTGCACCGGCGGCGCTGGCTGCTGCGCTGGGTCGCGGAGGGCAAGACCGCGCGTTGGCAGCACACGGTCAACACATCTTGCGTCTGGAGTGCGCGCTGGAGGCTGCTCAGGCGGATGCGGCGCGGGCTGGCGGCGCCGCGTGCAGCGCTGAGGCTTTCGCAGCGAGCGTGGGCGTGGAGGCGCAGAGGCTGAGAGCTCGGGTGGCTGCGCTGGAGGGTGAGGTAGCTCGAAGCGCCGCAGAGGTTGCCCAGGCGACTGCGGCGCGCGAGTTCTTCGCTGCCGCCGCGGGCGCGGCGGACGCGGCGCGGCGAGAGGCGCAGTGCTGCGCTGCCGCCGAGCTCGAAGAGGAGCGGCGAAGCTGCGCGACTGCGCGCGCGCAGTGCGCACAGCTGGAGACGCAGCTCCACCAGCAGCGGCGGGAGGGACTCACTGCGGCCACACAGGCGGCCGTACAGCTGGCTGACGCTCGTCGAGAGGCAGATTCAGCGCAAACGGCGGCTTCACACGCGCTTGCGCAGCTCACGCGCGCTTGGGAGGATGCCACAGTGTCACAGCGCGCACACGCGGATGCTCTGCGACGTGACGTGGATGCTGCCGCCGCTGCGTTGGAGTGCACGGGCAGAGCGCTGCGATGTGCGCTCGCTCAAGCTGACTCCAGCGCGGACGCACTGCTGGCTTCAGGCACCCCGATGGCCAAGACGGGGCGCAACGGCAAGCGCTACCCTCGTCTTTTCCGATGGTTGCGCGACAGCGTGCGCCTGGAGTGGAGTTCAGGTCTGGAAGGGGGGTGGAAGGGCGTATCGACCAAGGGTTGTAGCGCAACCATGACGGATGGCGTGCTGAGTGTGCACGCCTCAGAACGCACCGTGTGCATCCTGGTGGAGTCGCCTGCACAAGCAGCCTGGGCAACTGCTTTGCTGGCGCGCTTGGTGCCTGTGCCAGAGCCGGAGCCGGAGCCGACGCTTATCATGACTGCCGGCGCGCCGCCACAGCCGCCAGCCCTGCCCGCCTTGGAGGCACTGCGTGCTGCGTGCATCTCTTCTGATCGGCTGGTGGCCGAAACGGTGGAGATGATGGATCCAGAGCAAGGGACAGTTGCAGCGCCCGCAGCTGCAGAAGAAGACGCGACTGCGGCTATGTAATGGATGCAGTCTGTGCCAGCCAGAGGCGTGAGTGGGTCGACCAGGCGTTTCGGATATGCGGAGGCGAAGGCCCGTACGAGAGCGGGAGTCAGAGCCGGACAGACTACAACTGGCCCGTCCCGCTGCCGCGCGCGCGCACCTGCGTCGACTAACAGAGCGCGCCTTCGCGGGTTCTGTGTTGGTCACCCCACGACGGAGTCATGGCGCGCGGCGGGGCGCTGCTCGTGGCGGCGTGTGTGCTTCTCTCCGGCGTGGACGCTTGGGGGCGCAAGGCTGAGCCCGAGGCTGAGGTGAAAGCCAACGCCAACACGTCGACGCCCGAGGCTGAGCCCGCGGCTGCGCACTTCAACACGTACTGGCGCGTGGGCTAGCTTCACCCGAGTTGTTTCTCCGTGCGGGCGGTGGACGCCTTTGGTGCTCCCACCACCCACCGCGAGCCGGGCCTGACGCCCGCGCCCGCCCAGGTACAACGAGGTGGACGGCGCCACGTCGGAGGGTGACCCGCTGGTTGAGTTCCGAGGATACGAAGGTGGTGCCCATCCCTCTCCCCGTCCCTCTCCCTGGGCGTCCCTCTCCCTGAGCCCCCGCTGTGCGTCAGGCGCTGGCGGCCACCACTACTGGGTGGACCCCGAGAGCAACGCCACCACGTGGGACGTGCCTGAGGCGTACGCGTGGACGGAGCAGCAGAGCGAGGCGCACACGGGGCGCTCCTTCTTCTTCAACAGCGTCACCAACGCCTCCGTATGGGACAAGCCCGCCATCCTGGGCTGGAAGGCTGCCGAAAAGGGATTCTGGTGCGGCCTATCTAGCACCCGGTGCCCCCCTCACAGCGCTTGGTCTGATGCCGCATGCGCCCACGTACCCAGGTACAACAACGTCACTCACATCAGCCAGTGGAAGAGGCCCGATGCGCTGGGCATCCAAAGCAAAGACGGCACCTCTCGTTTCTGGGTGGTCAACGGCAACGCGACATGGGAGGCTCCTGTTGACTACGCCTGGCGCGTTTTCGCGTCCAAAGACACCCAGGTGCCCTTCTTTGAGAACTGGGTCACAAATGAAACCACGTGGGAGCGCCCGGCGGCGCTGGCCTGGTCGCGGCGCAGCTACAACAAGACCTTCTGGCACAACGTTGTGACATTAGAGAGCGCGCACCGCCCGCCAGCGCACATCGTGGGCGTGGAGACGGAGGAGGGGCGCACCTATTACGTGGACCCCGCCAGCGGTGACGTTAGTTGGGACAAGCCCGTCGCCGCCAGCTGGCACGAGGCGGAGTCGGAGAAAGCAGACGGCGGAGACAGCCGCAAATACTTCCACAACGCCATCACGAAGGAAACGGTGTGGGAGCGCCCCGCAGACAGCAACCTGGCGTGGATCAAGATGCACCAGGAGCTGTGAGCTCGCTGAATACACGCTGCAAACATGTAAAACACGAGATAACCGAATATCAACTCGAGCGCGCGTGGACGAGTCGGTGGGTGTATGATGACACGCAGCGCCTTTGTTTGGGCGAACTCTGATGCGATGCGGATGCAGTTGGATGCGGTCACAATGATCTGATGTCTGATTCGCGTGCGCCCCTGCACAGTGCTGAGACGACTGCTCCCGCACTCAGTTCCCTCAATGTCAACCAGCTGAGCAGCACCATCCCATCTAGCCTGGGCAGCTTGCTCCTGACTGGGTTGCAAAGAAAGCCTGTGCGTGCGCCGCGCTGCGGATTGCAAACCGCAGCGCGCGCACGCACAAGTATTGCCAGTCCCAGTCACGGTCACGATGCCCAGGCTATATGGAATGGTGCCGCTCAGCCAGAAGAGTTCAAAGGAGCTGAGAGTGGAAGCCGGACCAGAACTGTACAGAAGCACTCCCGGCCCTGTGGCGCATGCCCGCATCACAGGTAGTCCGCACGCAAGATCTTGCGAAGAAGCAGCGGCGTCAGGTCTGTTGCCACGTCATACAGCGCCTCCAGCTCAGCCTTGAGCCCCCGGGTTTCCATGGCGCGCAGTTCGTTCGCGAAGGGCGCGCATCGCGGCGAGGCCAGCAGGTTGCGCAGGAGCACCTCGTCTCTGGGAGTGAGAGGGCGCAGCTGCTCGTCATCCACGTGGGCCAGGTCCTCTGCCCGCGCAGCCAGCCATTTGACGTCCACCCGGTAGCGCTCCCCCTCCATCGCCATGCGCGCGCTGCCGAAGCGGTAGGTGGAGAGGATGTGCACGCCGCTGGGATTCCAGTCCACCAAACCCAAAACCGGCGCATCCGGCAGCAGCTCCGCCAGTCGTGCCAGGAAGGCGCGCGTCGCCAGGTCCGGCTGTCCGCGGGCGGTGAGCATGACGGCGTGCAGCGCCGCGCAGGCGCCCTCCTGCAGCAGCCGGCTGAAGACGGCGTCCTTCTCCACCACCAGGACGCAGCGCGCCTCGCTGCGCAGCGTCACGTCGGCCACCCACTGCACGCTGCCCGGAATGGCGCGGCCCGTGCTGGCGGAGAGGTCCGACCACACGTTGTCTTCCAAGATGCGGAGCGCGCCCGCCACCACCCCGCGGCTGGCGCACGTGACGGCCAGGCAGGCGCGAGGCACGCGCAGCAGCCGAGTGGCGTCCTGTATGGCGGCGTTCACCTCTGCGGCGCGGCGCACGGTGGCGCCGTCTGCCAGGGTGTAGTAGAGCTCACGCTGCGTGGCCGTCCGCCCGGCGAGCAGGTTGCCGTGGCACTCGGCCAGCACGCGCCACAGGCGGACGACGGACGCGCCCTCTCGGCTGTGCAGCAGTCGGCGCGGCGTGGTGGGCGCCGCCTTCTTCGCCTCGGGCGTGCCCTTTGCGCGTGCGGCCCGCAGCAGCAGCGGCGGCACGCTGGGCGCCTCAGACAGCACGCAGTGGACCAGCTCCTCCACCAGGCGCTCGATACGCGACAGCACCTCCCCTGGGGCCACGAACGCGTCCACCAGGCCCAGCTCTGGAGCAAACTCCAGAGCTACACCTTCCTCCTCGACTGCAGCTGGTCCAGCCTCTGAGGCGGCGACCGCCCATGGCTCTTCCTCATCGAGCGACGCCTCCCACAACGTATCCATCGCGCGCGAACAGCAAGGCGGGCGGAACTGCGGAGGTGCTGACTCAACAAAGTGAATCGCGAAAAAGAACAGACCAGCTTGCCACGTCCAAGGTGAACTCTCCGCCGCCGCGCTCTCTCGTCTCTGCCGCAGCAGTCCGTCGATCCACCATGGCCAGCTACCATTTCGAATGTGCGCGCCGCCGCCGTGAGCCGGCAGAAGGAAGCCCTGGTGCTGCAGATGCCCTTCTTGCTCATTCATCTCACGTGCTGCCTGCGCAGACGCCAAGAGCGGTCGCTCCAAATGCACCACGTGCAAAGACGCGATCAGCGACGGCGCGATGCGCTTCTGCGTGAGCGTGGAGGCCAGCGACCGGGCCGCGGGCCACGCAACGACGCACTACCGCCATGCGGAATGTGTTTCGGCCAAGGTGCTCACCAACGTGCTGACATCGGTGGACAGCAGCAAGATTGAGGACCTGGAGGGCTTCGAGCAGCTTACGGCAGGCGACCAGACGCTGTTCCGCAACCATGCAGCGTCGATGCAGAAGGCTGCCCAGGCTAAAGAGCAGGAAAAGGCTGACGCTGAGGCCGAGAAGGAGGCGCGCAAGCGGGAGAAGGAGGAAGCCAAGTTTGCCAAGGCTGCGGCGAAGGCGGCTGCCAAGGCTGAGAAGGCGGCAGCTCGCGAGGCAAAGGCGAAGGAAAAGAGCGGCGCGCCGCGCGAGAAGCGTCCTCGGGGTGCCGTCAAGGAGGCTGTGGTGGAGGGGGTGAGCGAGGGGGAGCCGGAGGCTGCAGAGGAGAAAGAGGAGGCGCCCCCGAAGGTGTGGAGCTCGATTCAACCCCCGCTGCGGCGCGCATCGCTGATGACCAACTGAGCGCTGCCCTTCGCAGAGCGCCAAGAAGGCCAAGAAGGCCAAGTAGGTGGGCTGAAGGCAGGGCAACAGGCGCCTGAGACGCCAACAGCATCGTTGTACAGTCAAGTTCTCGTCCCTAGCTCATGTCCTCGAACGGGGGCATACCCCAGCGTTGCGGCTGGAAGTCTTGGAGCGAAGGGAGCACCTCCGTCGCATCCTGAAAGGCGCTCTGGTCCAAATGCAGACGTTGGTCTGGCACAGCAACGACGGCGCAGCCCGCGGCCAGGCCAGCCTGCACGCCCGAGAGCGCGTCTTCGAACACCAGGCACTGCTGCGGAGGCACGCCCAGCTGGCGCGCAGCTTCCAAGAAGACGTCGGGCTTGGGTTTCCCACGACTCACGTCCTCTGCCGTCACCACCACCGCGAAACGCTCAAACAGAGCCGGGTGGCCCCGCCGTTTCAGAGCCACAGCCGCTCTGCTGCTGCTAGTCGCAACAGCCATCGGCATCGAGTGCTTTGCCAGATGCGCTGTCAGCCGCTCAGCTCCGGGCAACAGCGAAGCGGTGGGGTATAGCGCCGCCAGGTTTGACTCCCAAGCCTGTGAGGGCGTCAGAGGGAGCACTTGCGCTTCTAATACACTGCCGCGCCTCTTCTAACGCCTCTGGCGTTGTCTTGCCTTGCAGCCCACACTCCTCGATCACGGTGCGCGTCCACTGAGCCGCCCGTTGCCCCAGAATCAGACGCTTCAAACTCGCGTCTACGTGGCCTCCCAAAGGCTCGATGCTGTGCACAACGTCAGTCAGCGCAGCACAGCGGCACCAGCAGGGGACGCACTGCTGGTTGATGGCCAGCGTGCTGAGCGGCTCGATGTCCAGCAGCGTGCCGTCGAGGTCGAAAAGCGCCGCTGTGAAGGAGGCTGGAGAGGAGGCCATGCAGCGCGAGGAGGAGCTGCGCAACACGGGACGGGGGAACGCTCGCGGACGGACAGGAGGCGCGTGGGCGAGGCAGTAGGTCATACGAGATTACGAGTCGGCCAGGAGAGCGAGTTGTGGATTGCGAAGGAAAAATGACGCTAGAAGCGTACGACACTCGTAGTGAACGGTGCCATGGAACCAGGGCCAGCATGGCATGATGTGTATTTACGCCCGCGACGATTCACGTTTCACGGTCCAGTCTCCGACTCCCGAAGTGCTTCCGCAACCTCCGGCAGCGCGGCGACGGCTGGCTCGTCCGTGAGCCTCGCCCTGGCTTGGCGTGCGTGCAGTTGGGCGAGCTCTAGTCGCGCCTGCAAATCCCCTACGCTGTGCGTGTGACGCAGCTCCCAGTCAAGGCTCCACTCGCCGCGCAGCTCGCCCTGGCGCTTGGTGCTCTCAGCGTCTTCCAGTGCCAGCAAGGCGGCCATGCGCTCCGATCGCGCCGCGCGCAGACTGCCCACAGCCTCTCTCGCGGCGTCCGAGACTGCGGTTTCCCGCTCCAGTCGCTGCAGGTGTTGGCCCATCGCGTCCGCGGAAGCAACATCCGCCGCAGCAGCAGCCTCTTCTTGCGCCGCGTCGTCGATGTGCAGCGCGCAAAGACATCGCAGCGCAGACTGAAGTGCCGCGTCCACGCGCGATGAGCACACCTCCCATGCTCCCTGCTCTCGAGATGCGCACAGCTGCAATTCCCTGCCAGCATTGTCCGTGTGTTGCCCAGCGGGGATGACCTGCTCCAGCCATGCCCGCAGCGCGGCATCTAATGCGGCATCCACAGCATCTGCAGTCATAGGAGGCAGAGATGCGTCCAGTGCGCATGTGATCGGATCAACCTCTTCATCGTCTCTGTCGTCTTTGAGCGGCGATGTGGAGCCCAACGCGTCCAAAACGCCGTCCGCCATCCGTTCCTGCGCCTCCTGCGCTGTTCGCGCAGTGTCTGCAGCCTGCATGCAGCGCGCGAGCGCGGCAACGCAAAGGTTTTCCGCCGCGTCTCGAGCTTCCGCTGCGACGCGCACCACTTCCGGAGGCGCGCCCGTCTCTACCGCCTGCGCCACGTCCAGGCGCAGCGAGGCGAGCGCCGAGGCGGCGGCTGTGGCCGCGTGCCGCGCAGAAACCACTCGCTGGCTCGCGTCACCGTCTGTCGTCGCCGCCGTGGCTTGAGACAGCACGCCGCGCGCGTGCGCCGCGGCCGCTGCGCGCGCGAGCAGCGCAGGCAGCGCGTCCAACGGCGGGGCGAACACCGCTCGCTCCAGCGCCGCGAGTGAGTCGCAGTGGAGCGGCTGCGCGGCTCGTCGCAGGGCGTCAGCGTGTTCTGCGAGCGCAGCCTCGTCCAGAAAGCTCTGAGCGGAGTGCTGCGCCTCCGGCTGGGCAAGGGCCACCTGAGGAGAAGAGAGCGGGAGGGGTGAAGAGGGCACCACTGCTGAGGCACCGCCCTCAAGCTCGAGCATCCTTGGCGCCTGCGCCTGCATCTCCGCCGCCGCGCGAGCCTTGGCGTGCGCGTCCGCCTCCGCAGCCCGCCAAGCGGCCAGGCGCTGGCCAGCCTCGTGCGCCGCGCCGCCGCGAAGGCAGGACTCGTACGCCTGCTCCAACTCCAGCGCCTCCGCGGCAGCAAGCACCGCAGCCAGCTGCGCTGCACCACGACGCACGTGCAGCCGCGCAGCAGCCAGGCGCTCCGCGGGCGGCAACACGCATGCGCTGCTCTCAAGCTCGCTTCGACGACGCTGCACGCGCAAAGCCACGTCACTCGCGAGCTGCGCAAAAACCTCGTCAGCCACCATGAGCCCACGAGCTGGCGTATTGGGGCGCAGACTGGACGGCGGCTGTTCTAAAAGTGTTCTAATTGACGCACATCTGAAGCGCGCCCTCCATCGTGCCTTTGGCGATGGTGAAGCAACGTTTCACGAGCGCTGATGTGGCCGCGCAGGTTGCGTGTCTGCGTACCAGCTGCCTGGGGGCGCGCTGCGCGAACGTGTATGATCTGAACCCGCGCACGTACCTGTTCAAGCTCAACCGCAGCGGCGGCGACCAGAGCGAGGGCGAGGGTGAAGGCGCCTCCAAGACTCTTCTCCTGCTCGAGTCGGGCGCGCGCTTTCACACCACACAGTTCATGCGCGACAAGAGCGACACGCCTAGCAACATCGCCCTCAAGCTGCGCATGCATCTGCGTACGCGACGCCTGGTGGACGTGCGTCAACTAGGCGCAGATCGAGTGGTGGTGTTTACCTTTGGTTCCGGCGAGGCGGCTCACCACTTGGTGTTAGAGCTCTTCAGCCAAGGAAACATCATCCTTTGTGACGCTACCTGGACCATCCTCACGTTGCTGCGTAGCCACCGGGATGACGCAGCGGATCTGCAGATCTTACCGCGCGGCAAGTACCCGCTGGGCGCGGTGCGCGGCTTCGTGCGCACCCCGCCGGCCGAAGTGCTCACGCTGCTCACAACTGCGCCGGCGGAAGAGCAAGAGCCACCTCCTTCGGGCGAGCCTGCCGCTGCTGCTGCTGCGGCTGTGGCGGAGAGCACGGGCACGTCCAAGCGCCAGGCGCGCCGTAAAGGCGGCGCCTCAGCGACTGCGCTCAGCGCGTTAGCCGCCGCTCTGCCGTACGGCCCGGCGCTGGCTGAGCACTGCCTCACCAGCGCCTGCGTGGCGACAGACCAGCCGCTGCCGCTGCCTGAGGGTGCTGCGTCGGCCGTTGCGGACGCTGTGCGCTCGCTGGAGGATTGGTTTGCCGCGACGCTCAGTGGCGGAGAGGGACCCGCAGGAGGGACGCCTGGCACCCAGTTGGCACCTCCTAAGGGGTACGTGCGCGTCAAGCCCGGCGCGGGCGAGTCAAGCGACGTCATCGAGGACTTTTGGCCCTTCCAGCCACACCCGCTTGCAGGAGGCAGCCCCGCCGTAGGGGTGAAAGAGTACCCAACCTTCGACTCGGCCGTGGACGCAGCCTTCTCCACCGCCGAGCTGGGTCGCAGCCAGCAGGCGCGCGGTGCCGCAGAAAGTGCGGCCCTCTCCAAGTTGGAGCGCATGCGTCTGGATCAAGCGCAGCGCGCCGCCGCGCTGGATGCGGAAGCTCGCGCAGAGGAATCCAGAGCATCGCTCATTGAGTACAACTTGGCGCAGGTTGACGCTGCTTTGGGGGCTGTGAATGAGGCGCTGGCGGGTGGGACGGAATGGTCCGCTTTGGAGCGACTCATCAAGGACGAACGCAAAGCTGGCAATCCGGTTGCGGCGTTGATCCAAAGTTTGGATTTGGCTCATGGCCGTGTGACGCTGGTGCTGAGCAACCTGCTGGACTGCGAGGAGGAGTGCGAAGACGAGGAGGCTGGCGAGGCTGCCCGCACGCGCAAGGCGAGCCTGGTGGTGCTGCAGCTGTGCCTGAGCGCGGCGGCGAACGCGCGTGAGCTTCACGCGGCGCGCAAAAAGCACCTCCTCAAGGCTGGCAAAACGCTCCAAGCGGCGGCGGAGACCCTCCAGGCGGCTGAGCGCAAGGCGGCCGCAGCGGTGGCTGCCGCGCGCGCGGGCGCGGGCGCTGGCGGGCGGGGATGTGTGCCGCTGCGACGTCCATGCTGGTTCGAGCGGTACGCATGGTTCCTCACCAGCGAAAACGCTCTCGTCCTTGCCGGTCGAGACCCGGTGCAGACCGCCGCCCTGCTGCGGCGCCATTTGGCGCCTGGGGACGCTGTCGTGTGCGCCGACTGCGCCGGAGCTCCCCTCTGCATCGTCAAGCAGCCGCCCGTTGCTGCGCCGCCAGCCGCCGCAGCAGACGACGGCCCCCCCTCGGCGCCGCCGCTGCCGCCGCCGCCGCCGCCGATTGCGACGATGCCGCCGCCCATGTCGCTGCACCAGGCTGGCACGTGGTGCGTGTGCCGCTCCAGCGCGTGGACCTCCAAGTTCAGCACCTCCGCCTGGTGCGCCCCCGCCACCGCCGTGGTGGCGGCCCCACAGGCGCTGCCACCCGACGGCACCCAGAACCCGGCACCTGCGCCCGCGGGTGCCACGCAGCTGCCCGGCGCGCCGCCGGGCTGGATGCTGGCCCGCGGCGCGCGAAGGGAGCTGCCGCCCTCGCAGCTGGTGCTGTCTTTGGGCGTGCTGTTCCGCCTGGACGAGCAGTCCG
>Ga0208951_1000160_pt1 | contig 28476 bp, 28 predicted proteins | sample GreLakmeMI27MSRF_FD_187702 | JGI IMG/M metagenome (GOLD analysis project Ga0208951, IMG submission 187702) | Freshwater lentic microbial communities from great Laurentian Lakes, MI, USA - Great Lakes metaG MI27MSRF (SPAdes) | ecosystem: Environmental > Aquatic > Freshwater > Lake | place: Great...
AGATTGGTGATCGCGAATGTGATCTTTGCAATACTCGTTCCTCGGCAGAAAAATCAGTCAATGTATCTATGTACCCAAATGTCCTTGTATGTTGCTTCAAACGGTTTAAAGTATTACCCGATGGTTCTGCTAAGAAAATAACCGATGCTATTCAAATACCTATAAATATTCATTTTGAAAATACAGAAGGCGTTTATCGTTTATGTTCCATTGGGAATCATGTAGGATCAATAGATGACGGTCATTATTATGCCACCGCAAAAAATAGCGACGGAAAATGGTATATCTATGACGACATCAATATAACAAATGTAGAAGATATTACACCTATTCTAAAAAATAATAAAAGTGCTTATATTCTCTTTTATGAATTGGATAAGACAGGTTAATAGAATAGAATAAATAAAATTATTTTTATTTTATATGTATTATTAAATTAATATTTAATATTTAATACATGCCAATAGCGCCATATTGACGGGGCGAGTCTCAGTCCCTCCAAATGAGTCAATATTTAATGTGTGTGAGTGAGCACCAGCATCTTCCGTACGATAATCACCATCTATACCACCAGCACCTGAACTCTCATATGCTGTACTATTTCCACCGGAAATATCATCGTCATAATTGACATTATGGTAATGATTACCTACTGCATTTGTACTACCTGTATGAGTATGCGATTTGATACCTTCCGCTTGAATATTACTATTAAATGCTCTTCCACTATCATAGGTTGTTTGATTATCCGCCCAACCACGGATAAAGACACCACGGAGATCTGGAACTTGGAAGGAAGTTGTTCCAACACCTACTCCATAAGTTGTTGAAATCACACTAAAAAGAGGAGCAAATGTTGTGCGAGATATAGAGGCTCCATTACATTTCAGCCATCCCGTGGGAGCCGTACTTGTACCAAAATGTGCTACTAATCCAGTAAATGTGGGTGATATTATATCACCAACTAAATGAAGTCTTGCTAACGGAATCGTAGTGCCAATTCCAATATTACTTGAAAAGTATACATTTCCTTGTACATGAAGGGATTGTATGGGAAGTGTGGTTCCGATTCCAACATTGGTTGAAAAGTATCCACTGCCTTGAACATGAAGTTTTGCTATGGGAATCGTTGTACCTAATCCAATATTGCCCCCATCTGCCACACGAAGAGCGGGAACGGCGGTATTTATATCACCGTCATAGAAATCGGCTACAGGGTAGCTTGATCCCAAACCAGATTGATAAACGGAAAGAGCTGGACTAAGACCCGTTTGATTATGGATAGCAACATTACTATTTGCTAATAGATATGTGTTTATGGTTGTATTTGATCCACTTACAATCAAATTACTTGTATAAAGTGTTCCAATAATTGTTTCACTATTTATCGTTATTGAATTACCAATTATATTTGATCCAATCAAGGAGGATGCTATTACCGTACCAGTACCAGCATTTATATTACAATTATTAGTTGTAATAATATTACAGGATGTAATCGTACCGACGACTATATTTGGTGTTCCAGTCAATCCTAAAGCGTTGGATGATACTTCCGCAGAATTTGCTACACCTCGTAAATTTCCATATATATTTATTGCTGTCACATTATTTGTAACAGTAAGTGAACCACTTACATAGGTATCTCCTGTAACATATAAACCGTAAGAATTGATTCGGGTTGTTCCAATACCAATATTACTTGAAACAAGAACACTACCTATGATATCAAGTGATACTTTTGGTAATGTTGTTCCAATACCAATATTACTTGAAACGATAACATCTCCAATTACATCCAATGTTTTTCGTGCTGTCGTTCCAATACCAACACTATTATTATAATAAGCATTGCCTTGTATATGTAATTTATACAGCGGGATGGTCGTTCCAATACCAACATTTCCAGATATAATCATATTTCCTGTAACATCCAATGGTCTTGATGGATCTGATTTCCCTATACCCACATTACCCGTTGTTCCATTTACGAACAACGCCGCTACATCACCGGTTGTACGGAAATAGGTAGTACCTATTACTTCAAATCCTCCTGTATCTGTAAGTAGAGGTGTATTTCCTGATGTTGAGACAAGAATAGATCCATTTGAATTAGCATACATAAATGTTTTTGAATTTCCAATGGTTACGGCATTGGATGCTACTTTTAGAGAAGTGAGTGTATAATCATTTGCAGATGATCCATTTGAAGTACCAAAGAACATTTCATTTTGATTATTTATTCCAATATTATATGTAATATTATTTGGTCGTTGTAGTTGATAATAGGGCCGATTTGCTGTTACAAGCATACTGGAATAGTCGTAACCATATACAGATACTCCGGCAGATATAGGGTTGTTTTGAAAGCCATAGGTTCGTATTTGTACAACTCCATTGTAATTACCAGCAATAGCTCCTGCTAATTCTGCTGTATAATTACTATTAATAGATATGAGAACATTGGATGATTTGAAATGAGACACGGAACCCGTATTCGAGGCAGCAGGACTGAAATAGGTAGAACTACTTTCACCTTGAAAAGGATCAAGACTTTGACCACTCAATGTACCAGCAATAAATACATTGTTGAATGTAGCATTTATTGTAGAATTAATTGTATTTGTTAAAATGTTTGAAGTAGTAATCCCATTTATATTTATAATATTAGAAGATGTGAGATTACTTCCCACGATATTACTGGTATAAATATTAGATCCTTGTATTGTTCCAAAACCGGTAAAGGAAACATTACTATCAACGGATAAACTATTATAAAGAACAATATTACTTGTAATAACTGTATTCATTATTGCATTTCCATTTGATCCTAAATAGATAGCACTATTACTACCTATACATACGGTGCCACTACCATCTACTGAAAATACAGTGGTATTATTTGAGGTCGCCAACATAACAAATTTATTTGGCATATCCTTGTGATATATACCAATGGTTGAAGCATTTGATAATGAATTATTTAACATATTTGTATTACTTTGTATATGAAAATGGAGAGGATGATTCACAACGGTAGTACCAATACCAATATATGCATTGCTGGATACAATCATGGTATTGCTTGTATTATAACTTATTGTTTTTAGAAGGTTATCATTCGAATAACCATACGGGAGTGCTATGGTTAAAATAGCATTTGATAGAGATGCTGCCTCATATAAATTTGTAGAAACGCTGTCATTTAAGTCCACGCCAATATAAGTACGTCCCGAAGATGATATACCGAATACAGTATTACTTGTACCATCTATATTTTTGGCATTTACTACGGCAATAGGATAAGCGCCACCTTGTTGCGATACAGTAAATGCTGAAAATTGTTGATATTCTGTATTATTAATCGTTATACCTGCAAGACCAATATTTGTATCTGCTAAATTAAAAGTTTCGGTGGTTGTAAGAGATCCATTTACATTTAAATTTCCATAAACTTGAACCGTACTAATACCGACATTACTACTTATAAAAGACCCATATATTCCTTCATTCGTTTTTATAGACCCTTGAACGTGTAGCTTATACTCGGGTATAGTTGTCCCAATTCCGACATTTGGAAGTATAATAAATCTATTTGTAGAAGTATTGATATTAACAATATCTATAGCATTTGAAGATATATTGAATGGAATAGTATTTGTAGAAGACGAATAGAGTTGTATATTACTACATACAACACTTGGTGTCTGTATTGGTTGAGAATTTATAATATTTCCTATAATCGTAATATTGCTATTTACGACAACATTTCCACCAAAGTTAAAAAGAGAACTATTAAATGTCGCGAGCTCTTTTGAAATATCGGCTATTCTATTTATAGATTCGTCATAAATTAACGATTTTATTATTAAGTTGCTACTATTATTGGAAGTTCCAATTTGAATACTATCTAAAAGAATGGAAGTTTCATTACAGGAAGAGGCTATTTCTAACAGATTTGATTGTGTATCTGAAAATAGTTTCAATCTTTCGTTTGTAAAAATTCTACTTCGTGGTTCTACCAAAGTGTAAGCACCTATCTGTATAGACATTAATTTTACCCTACACGATCATTAGAGAAAAAATGAGATTTATTATACATATATTTTATGGCAAATTTATAAATATTTAATATTTGATACATGCCAATAGCGCCATATTGACGGGGCGAGTCTCAGTCCCTCCAAATGAGTCAATATTTACTATTGTGTGTGAGTGAGCACCAGCATCTTCCGTACGATAATCACCATCTATACCACCAGCACCTGAACTCTCATATGCTGTACTATTTCCACCGGAAATATCATCGTCATATGAGATATTATGGTTATGATTACCTTCTGTATTTGTACTACCTGTATGTGTGTGTGATATGAAATCATCTACTTGAATCGTATTATTAAATGCTCTTCCACTATCATAGGTTGTTTGATTATCCGCCCAACCACGGATAAAGACACCACGGAGATCAGGAACATTAAAAGTAGTACTTCCATTACCTACTCCATAAGTTGTTGAAATCATGGCAAAGAGATTGGAATAAGATGCGCGCAATACGGCTGCTCCGTTACATTTGAGCCATCCAATCGGGGCGGTACTTGTAGCAAAATGTAAGATCATTCCTGTTAATTCAGGTATGATTACTTCTCCATTTACATGGAGATTTGCCAATGGAATGGTAGTTCCAATTCCAATGTTTCCAGAAAAACAGCCATTTCCTTCTATATGAAGAGGATAAATGGGCAGTGTCGTACCAATACCGATATTGGATGAAAAATATCCACTGCCTTGAACATGAAGTTTTGCTATGGGAATCGTTGTACCTAACCCAATATTTCCACCATATGCTACACGAAGAGCAGGAACCGTGGTGCTTTCACCGTCATAGAAATCGGCTACAGGATAGCCAGTTCCAGAACCAGATTGATAAACTGTAAAAGCGGATCTTGACCCAGATTGATTACGAATTGAAAGATTGCTATTAATTGATAAATAGGTGCTTATAGGAGTGTTTGATCCATTTACAATCAAATTGCTTGTATTCAGTAGATTTGTAATCGTTCCAACAATATCTACATCAATCGGTTTTAATGAAGTAACTATTATATTTGATCCAAAGAATGTACTTGCATATACCGTACCAATGCCAACATTGATTGTATTAATATTTGTAATTGTTCCGGAGGAAATTGTCCCAACTGTAATATTAGGTATATCTGGGTTCACAAGAGAAGGAGAATTAGATGCTATAATTGCAGCATTGGCAACACCTCGTAAATTTCCATAGATATCCTGTGTTGTGATACTATTACCTGCTGTAAATGAACTGGCTACTGCCATATTGGATGATACATTTAATGTATATGCGCCAACATTTGTAGTTCCAATACCAAGATTACCTGATATCAAAATAGCTTGTCCAACATCCAGGGCGACACGAGGAAGTGTCGTGCCAATTCCAATATTTCTTGAAACAATAGCGTCTCCTATAATATCTATATTTTTTCGTATAATGGTTGTACCTATCCCAACATTTGCATTAAATAATACTGCACCTGTTCCAATTTCAATATTACTTGTAAAGAGAGCGTCTCCTATTATATCTAATTTTGCTCTTGGAATAGTTGTCCCTATACCGATAGTTGAATTATCATCAACATATAATCCAGACGATGAAATACTTGATCTTAAATATACATACCCTTGCGTCTCAAAACCCCCCTCCTTTTCAAGTGCGGTGGGTAATACTACTGCCGAAACCAGAATTGAGCCTTCCTGCTTACTATATAATAGTGTCTTTTGATTCCCTATAGTTAACAGGCCGTTTTCTTTGTTTAGTTTTATATAGGATGTTGTATAGTTGAGTGAATTATTATTATTTGATAATCCAATAGAAAGTGTATTTGTACTATCGACACCTATATGATAATTACTACCTCCTGGACGTTTTAACTGATAATAGGGAGCACTTGATGTAATAAGCGTACTTGAATAATTATTACCATATACAGATATACCTGGAGTGATAGGGTTATTATCTATTTTGTAAGTATTAACTTGAAGAATACCATTTGAGTTTCCAACAATAGCATCGGTAATTTCACTCGTATAATTGCTATTTATTGAAATAAGTACATTTGATGTTTTAAAATTTACCAATGAATTAGCACCGCTTGTACTGGGAATAAAATAGGTTGGATCTGCCTGTCCAACATAAATATTTATGGTTGGACCACCCAATGTTCCATCAACATAAAAATTGTTAAATATAGCATTTGAATTTACAACTAAATTTAATGTATTGATATTGGATGTTGAAATAGTTGATATATTTGTAATATTTGATAAATTTAGATTGCTTGTATTTATATTACATCCTACCAGAGAATTCGCCTGTATATTTTTTAATCCCAATACAGTTGAATTTGTTGTATCTATCACTCTGCCTGAATTCAATAAAGTAACTGATTTTATATAATATGTATTGTCAAATATAGCATTACCATTTGAAGTAAGTTGAATTTTATTGTTTGACCCTATATTTATACTTCCATTTCCATCTATGCTAAATATAGGCGTATCATTTGATAAAGCATATAAAATTCCTTTATTTGGCATATCTTTATGATACACGCCTATCGTGGCATTATTTGATAGGGTAAAATCAAGAAGGATTGTATTACTATTTAAACATAAATCCAAAGGGTTTCTTACAATGGTTGTACCTATGCCAATATAGGCATTTTTTGAAATAATTAGCGTATTACTGGTATCATAACTTGTTGTTTTTATAAGACTATCATTTGTAAAAGAAGATGGTAAATATATGTTGAGCATGGCATTACTTTTTGACGATTTCTCGTACAGATTCATATTTGTACTGCTAAGTATATCTGTACCAATATAGGTATAACCATTTGGTGATATACCAAAAATAGTATTACTTGAACTAATTCCTTGAGCTAATTTAAAACTTACTAATGAATTTGAACCTGTTTGTTGAGATATATAAACAGCTGGATAATTATTAGGATTTTTATTAATAATCTTAACACTTGTTGCATTAAATTTTGCTCCAGAAAGGTTAAATGTTTTTGACACATCCAGAGTACCATTCACAACCATATTACCATAAAAATTTATATCCGGAGAAGCATTTAAATTACTGCTAATAAATCTTGTATATATTCCATCGGATGAATATATAGATCCTTGTGTTTGTAATTTATACCGAGCAATGGTTGTTCCAATTCCAACATTTGTTTGTATGATAAATTTATCAAAATTTGAAGTATTTAACGAGACGGTATCTGTATTATCCGTAGTTTTTCTAATAGAAAATGGTTTATAATCATTTGACATGGCATATACATAGACATTGCTACCAATAATACCATTGTTTATCTGTACTGGTTTATTATTATTACTAATAAGTCCAATAATATTTATATTACACGTTATAGTAATATTACCATTTAATATACAGGACGGTGTATTAATAGTTGATACATCTCTTGTCATATCAAGTATTCTATATGGGTTAATTCCATCTATATAGGATTCTATTATAACATTACTGTTATGGTTTGAAGATCCAATATGTATAGATGAAATAGCATTTATATTGCTGAGAGAAAAAGATGTAACATTACATCCAGATACCAATTCTAATAAATTTGACTGAACATCGGAATATAATTTGATTCTTTCATTATTAAATGTCCGTATATTATTATTTGTAGTGTTGTCATGTATACCTATCTGTATAGACATTGGATTCTAACAGATATTCAGAGAAAAATGAAGATATAAAATACACTCTATTAATTAATTACATCATTTTATATTTATGGGGTATAAAACATATATCCATATAGCGATACTACACCAAATACTATAGTGGTTATAGTAATAATAGGAGGGAATTCATTCGTTTTAATGGGTATATAATAAAGCGTATCTTTTAATCGTTTTGATAATTTTTCAATATTCATATTATGAGCAGCAGCAACATCACTCATAGAATGATACATTGCCTGCTGGGTTTGTATTCTTCGTAGAGCACGAAGAACACTTTTATAGGGTCGGTTTAGATAGTTTGCTATTTCAAGGACTGTATGATTGTGAAATGACATATAATATATTTCCTCAAGGTCCTCGCGTGTCCAATTATGATTCTTGTTTGTTTCTTCGGGTATTTCATCAAGTATTTCCTCTTCAGGTGTTTCCTCTGTTATATATTCGTCATCATTAATTGGATGAATTTTCATAATTAAAAATATGTATTACTGAATTTTAATACTGATGTTCCCTTAATATGTTATTTCTTTTGAGTTTTTTCTTTTTTCTTAGATTTCATGCTTCCACCCACTGTTCCATATGATGGTAATAGCGTGTTCATGGTATTGAAAGGTAAACCCTGTGTAGAAGAAATCCCCCCTTGATTACCGGCAGAAAAAGCTCGGTGAAGAGAACCGGCAATAACGATTTCGGGTGATCCAGCGACCTTTTGAGGATCATGATTCGCATCTGTCAAACCTCCCGTATTTAGAATACGGTTTCCGTCCATAGCGCCACTCATTGGAGTAGAAACATTCTGTGCTCCACCCTTTACTCGTTTTGTACTTCCTTTTGATTTATTCTTTTTCTTATAGCCACCACCTGGGGTCTGTGGCGGCAGTGGTTGAGATTCAAGGACGGGAGGCATTTCTTGTGTCGGTGCTTGTTGTTGTTCTTGTTGTTCTTGTTCTTGTTGTTCTTGTTGTTCTTCTTCTTCGGCTTCTCGCTCAGATTGAACCTTGTCCATGACATACTTTATGATCTTTGATAGTTCAACGCGAAGCATCTCTGCTTGCTGTTGTTTTAGCTCATCTATGTCGCCTATATCCAAAAGTTTTTTTGCTTTTTTCACATGTTCAATAAAATCTATATCGTCTACAATCTCATCTTCTGACTGTATATTATCATAGTTATCATAGGGTACTGGCTCTTCCATCTTTTCTATCTAAACGAAACAATTTTTTTAAGGAACTACATTTGGTGAAGCATATGGATCTACTGCGAATGGTATTGTTGGATTTAGGTATGCCGCTTTACACTCGCGACGAGCGTAATTTTCAATTACGCGTATCATTTTTCTTGTAAGTCCTGTAAAATTTTTTATTGATTTTTCTAATTCCCCGTGTGGATCAAGACCATACATATGTTTTGTTTTTAATGGCGTTACGACATAAAAACTGTATAATTTCTCTCTTAATAATTCTCGTATGTCTACAAAAAGATCATGACCGTGTTCGCAGCTATAACGACCAACCAAGGTATACATGTATATCTTTTGTAAGCGATCCATGAGTAGAAGCATATCTTGATATCTTGCTTTATCATATACTTGAAGATATAACAAATTCTCAGCAATTAGAGTCATATCCTCGTTCTCTCGTAGATATTTTAGCCCTGTTTTTGGAAAAGATTTAATAGCATAGCTTTTACAAGGTGTAGCTGCTCCTTCGTTTTCTCCTATACGATTTTCTATCATTTTATCTATATTTAATTTAGCCTTGTGTCTATCTTTCTGTTCTGTTTCATAGGGTGTTGTTTGATTATAAAATGATAAATATAAACCAATACCAACCAGCATAAGAATAATAGCAAGTATGGTCGTTTGCTCACTATTCCTTATCATATTGAACATAACTGCCAAGAAAATCAATAGGATAATGAGGCTGCTATTCCTATTGTTTCTAAAATCAAATGTTGGAAGCTTCATGACTCCTTCTCTATCTGCTACAGCAGAAAAAGAGAACATTCCATATTATGCGGACGAATCAATGAAATATAATATGAAAGAAAGTATTATTAAAACGACACCAACGTACATTCGTCTTTCTTGTAATATGAATATTCCCAACAGTCTTCTCCTGAATTCTGTATTTGTAATAACTTCTTTTTCGGAGACCAATACACTAAAATCATTTATAATAGCAACAACTGTCTTTATTGTGTTATCATAGATTTGTCCAATTGTTAATTTTGAGAATTCTTTCGTTGTCATAGGAAGATCGATTGTCTTTTTTTCTAAAGTAGCAGCAGCATCCATAAGAGCCGAAGAAGTAATTGATGTTTTTGTTTGTTTTTCTGCCCCTACCAAATCCAAATTATCTTGCGATGTTAATTTATTCATATCCGGAACAAAATCGTAAGGAGTTGTCGTTGTAAATACGGGCGGTACAAGCTCTTTAAATGTATTGCTATATAACTGCGTTAGATCTGCTAATCCCTGATTGTTGTTGGTATCCATCCTTGAAAAATAGCCTGAAAATAATTGTACGCGTTTTAACCGATCTTCCTTGTTTTGAATAATTTTTATAAATTTTATAATTTATATAATGTTAATAAGATCTACATGAGCTATCATGTGTCTGCGACAACAGTAGCGTGTTAGTCCAAGTTTATCAAGAATTGGTCCTGTACGAATCTCGTCGAAATTACGATTATTATCACCGGTGGCATCTGTCTTTTTCACGGAAGCTTCTGAATCTTGCCCGTCTTTCATTAATTTTTTTGTCTCTGTGACATAATAATCGTACTTGTCAGCAATAACCTTGCCGCACGTGAAGCATCTGATTGGTATGATCATTCTATATATTACTTAATACGTATAAAAATAAGATTGTCATTTTTTTATATCAAAGTTATATTTGTCAATCCATATCCGGTTCACAATACTTCGATTCTTTTTTACGATATTCATCAATATCTTTTTGTATATTCTTATAATTATTAATAGCATCTGTTAATAATTGTGAGGAGGCTCCAAGGATACCATTTTGTTCGCGCATTAGTTTTAAGGCATCTAAAAATATATCTTCCGCATCCATATACGATTTTCTTTCTACAAGCAAACGACCATATAAATGCATTGCATCTGGAGATCGTAGATGTTCTATTTTTTTGTAAAGGCTTCGTATTTCAGAAATTGGAATTTCCGGTTTGTTTTGCATATGCCAAAGATCCATAAATTCCTTATTAATTATAAGCGGATTCATAGGGTGGATGGTCGTCGTACAAATTCCGATCTTGCTACCGTCAAGAAATATTGGTTTATTTGGATAGACACTACGAATATCTTGATTTTTGTTAATAAACCATGACAGATGGGTTCGTAATGTATACTTCATCGTATCCAATGATTTGATAAGACGCCTCAAAATATAAGGTGAAATAATATAACTTTCCTTTGATTGTAATATTTTTCCAACACTTTTTGTGTCTGTAAATTCAAATGATGTACCAGAATTATCGGTTGGCTTTGTTGTACCAATAAAACATATATCCCAGTTTCGTTTAGAAGAAATAGATGAAGTTAATAGTTGCGAGGGTAATATCCTTATAAGTTCTAAAATATTATTCGCAAATTCAGGCATAATAAATGCATCATCTTCAATCACAAGAGAAATAGCATCTGTATCCTCATCTTCGGATATACGTTTCCATGCTTCTTTATGCTTCTCGATATTGGAAATCATCTCAATGGAAAGCATATGCATCCTATTATCAAAATCGGGGTCATTTATCTTTTCATACTTTACTTTTTCTTGAAGACTACTCATATCTTTTTGAAGAATATCTGTCGTAGGCGTCGTTATCATGATGGATTGAAATGGGATACTTACCGCCATACAAGCATTTCGTAGTGTTTTAAGTGTATTATTCATATTTGTTTCACGAAAGCGTAAGCTTTCATCGTGAATGACATATACTTTAAGTGTATATTTTTGTAGATTCGCCATTTGTTTTATTATATTTACAAACTTAAGGTTGCCTTATGTCAAAACAAAATTTGAAAACAAAATTGTATAAGAAAGACAATACAATTGTTATTAGTTATTAGATAGTACAGATAAGACAATATAAATGGAGTTCTGCGAGGTATGTCATAACATGCTTTATATGAAATCTGCGGAAGATTTTACACTTATCAAATACTGTAAACACTGCTCTTTTAAGAAAGAGATCCCGCCGAATGTAGGAAATGCTATCCGTATTAGCAAAACGATGTATTCAGAGGACGACTTGTTATACATGCAACATCAAAACAAATTTCTTAGACACGATCCATCCCTTCCTCGTGTACAAGATACAACCATTGTATGTCCAAATAGAGAATGTAAAGGATCAAAAGAAAAACCTAATATTGCTTATGTTAAATATCATCCTGTAGATATGAAATATTTCTACTGCTGCAATGTTTGCGGTGAAACATGGAGAACCGGAGAATAACTTATAAAAAATTGATGTAAAGAATTTAAGATATATAAGTGTAGAGAAGACATCAAATATCAAGTATCATTTTAGTTTAGAAATGAATCAATCAAGTCTTGTTATTCAAGATGATGTACAGCGTATAAAAAATACAGATAAATCAACCTATCGGTCCCTACCAATTATGACAAAATATGAATTTAATCAAATTATAGGATTGAGAGCCATGCATTTGGCAAGAGGTGCTATTCCATTTGTTGAAACTAAAAGCGGTATTGAGAGAAATATGGCTCTTCGTGCCGTTGCTCTTCAGGAGTTAAAAGAGCAGAAATTACCTTATATTATTAAAAGGCCTATGCCAAATGGAAAACCAGAATATTGGAACATAACAGATCTTAATCTCATTGCCGTAAGACATTTGATGCGTCCTTAAAAATAAAATTACTTACAAATTTAATAATTATTTATTATTTTTAGTAATTAATGTTTCCAGCGATTTCCACAAGTTAAGCAACGATAGAAACAAGTCATAGGTTCATCAGCACTTCGTGTCTGTAGCTCATAATAAGTAATACGGTTTTTCTTACATTTGCCACAAATAATATCCTTCGCCATACTCGTCTGTGTATCTTCATAAGCAGATTGATTTAACATTACTTCTTTTTCAAGGATAGCCTGCCATTTTTCAGGATACATTCCTTCTGCTTTTAGATATGGGACTTCGTGAGGTTTCATTTCTTGATTAATGACTCTTTTTATAAGATCCGTATTTTTCACATAGCTATCTGCCTTTATGTTTGTAAATACAGACCGAGCTTTTGCCGTATAAACATCGCGAAAGAGCTCACATAGCCATGTAAGAGGAATATTGTTTATAGAAGCGTGCTCTATAGCAAAGTTGAATACTCCAATTTCCATATCCTTTGATTGAATATCCGTAAGTCCCGATGTTTCAAACATCAATGCTACCTCATTCCGGATAGCATTATCCTGTTTTTGCGTAACAGACATATTAGATCTGGTTGTGTATGTTGTATATTATGTATATTATGTATATTATATACTGCGTATGTTGCTTATACTTGTGATGTATTAGTATTTCAAATTTTACTTAAATGATTGAAACTATAAAAAATGAAAGGGTTGTATTGTATAATCAATATCAATATCAAATAACAATCATGCAGGCATATGTACCTACACTTTCTACTCTGGTAGAAAGAGAAAATGTAAATGTAATAGAATTCTATTGTAGTCCAGAATATCTTACCGATATTCGTGCCGTACATACGATTGATCTGCGATGGGGGAAACCGGCTGAAAGCTTTTTTCTGGAAAATCCGCAAGAAGAAGTTCATTATTATCACAGGGATATGTGTTATATATTTGATACGAAAAATGATGCCCAACGAGGATATCGTAAAATTTTACAAAACGAAATGTGTTATAGGAATTTCTATGTTGTAGCTTTTCAAGAAGAAAATATTCCTTCGCATCGTTTTCCTTCTACACAAGATATTAGCTGTTGCACTCGTGTCCTAAGATATACACATAGGATCAATAATCGAATGTCCTGGATATATGAAAAGAATGAAGATGGGAATTGGACTACTTATTTAAGATATAATCATGCTCCAAATGTGGAGATGGATACGATGCAAAAGGATCTCGAAAGAACACTTATTCGTATGCCAAAGCCTCCGCAGAAAGGAAAACAGCCTATGAAGAAGTAGCTGATCTAAGCGGTGTCCATTTTTCAAAATGATTACTGTAAGTACATACATAGGGTATGGATACGGCAACCGTTTGATCCTTGAAAACAGCTCTTAAACGCTTACTCATCATGAGTGTTTGTACATAGGCGATTCCAAGTTTTTCAGAACATTGCTGTGTCGTATAAATATCATAAATATCAGGATTTTCTGTTTTACGAAGCCATAGAACTTTTTCGTTCTCGGTAATTTCTTCTTTTATTGCTTGTTTAATGGACGGTGTAATAGGTGTGGAAACCGGAATTATTTCCTCGGGTTGTATTTCGGGTTTTGTTTCACTGCGATCACGGAAATCAGGGCAATCTTTTACTTTTCGATATACGGATTTAATAAGACCGTCGTCAAAGTTATAGAGCTTTGGTTTAATACGGCTATTATGACTCCATAAATAGATACCACGATTCGTATAAGGTAATATTTTTGAAAGTTCTACAAGACCATCCACTGCTTCTTTCGTGGGTGCTACATACTTCTTGATTGAAAATGTACATACATCAAACAAAGGGTCCGGTTTGTATTTATTGTGAAACATATCATATGCATACTCAATACGCTTTGGTAATTGGACATTCGTAAGAGACTTTCCACAATAAGCAATCACATCATTCACCAGAAAAATCCATCCAGATTCATCTGAAAGCAAACCAGGAAGATCGGTAGTACGCCTTACCATTTCGCCATCAAGAATCGTATCATTAAAAAGTTCATCCGCAAATAATCCACGACCCAAAATAATACGGGGTTTTTCGTATCCAGGTTGTACTTTTTTGTCAATAAAAAAGACGATATTTACATCATCAAATCTGGTAAGGTATAAATAATACGGATTACCATTTGATCGTAGACATGCCCAATGATGACTCTTATGTAATTGTGACGAAGTTGAATCATCCAGACGAAACCAATGTCGTTGAAGAATACGAATACTATATAGGCGCTCTATATCGTTCAGTATAGAGTCTTTTGTTTCCGTTGATTTTATATTATACCGAACACGGTCGCAAAAAGAAATGATACCAGTATGCATCATCATCTTATAAAAATAAGAAACGCTACCGTATTATGGTAAGGTTTTATGTTATAATATAAGTGTTATAATCTTTAAATAGTTAAATAGTTAAATAGTTAAATAGTTAAATGTTAGATAGAAACTTATTCGTGAAGACGCATATCACTGGATGATTTTGCCATACACATGGGAACATCTGCCATAGGTAGATCTCGCGATAGAGGTTTCCCATATGGACAACAGCCTACTCCTACCGTAGGATAGTCATCTGGAACATCTTTCACTTTCATAAATTGGCTATCAATCGCTCCTTTCTGATTGTAGCGATTCTTCTCCGCATTAAGACTATTGTATCGGCACGGTCGTGCACAAGGACCTATTACATCACATGTTGGTTTTCGTGCCATCAATCGTTTGCTCTCTAAAGCCTTTTGTAATTCTTTTGCTGATTTATCCGAATATTTTGTTGGAAGAATAAGAGCAACAATAAAAAACACGATAAGAAATATTATAACCCAATGTATCGTATCCATTCTATTCTATTATATGGATTGTCTCTACACTCATAATAAGATTATTGATTTTTGATGTCTTCACATAAAATATTGGGAAATTCCATAACAAGAAGCTCTATTACATTTTTCATGATGGTATCAACCTTAGAAATCTTAAGATCCGCAATCTCAGAAGCAATAATAAAAAACTTATCCAAATGGTCTTTACTTTTTGTTTCATCTGCGTAGTAATTTAAAAGACGATTCATAAGAATATCTGCTCTCCGTCTTAGCATCCTATATTTTTTACCCATATTTCCAAATGAGGACAATTGGAATAGGATTTGTACAGGTACCGGATAAGATGGATCTGGTTTATTTTTATGTTGAATGCGTTCCTCAATGGCGTGATCAATATATGCTCTCTGACCTTCTGGCGATAATTGTGTACGACAAAACTCAAGAGCATTTTCAGCGATCTTACGGGCATCTTCGTCATTTTCAAAAATCCATTTTATATTTTTTTCCAGATCTGAAAAATCAGCACTTACAGGAACATAATGTACCCACGGCTTTATCATGTTCTTGAACCAATATTGTGTTTCATTAATAAGTACGGGTACGCTACCTGTAGCAAATACCCATAATACATTACTTGAAATACAATTACCGTCAATCCAGAATACTGCTTTATATTTACATTGATCGTAAGCTTCAATCTTTTCGGCAAAAAGCTCAGGTGTATCTGTTGGATTATATTCAGGTCTTGACCAATTATCTACAAGCTTTACATCTGTATTTGGAATAGAAAGACAAGCCTTTACAGCATCAATACGAAGCATTTCTCCAGATAAACCGCCTCGCCATACAGCACTGTTTATCTTCTTTTCCCAAGGGGTACGATAAGAAGCAAATATATCATATAAGCTATGAACGAAATATTCATCATGAGCAGGTATATACATGTACTCTTTTCGTATATGAGAACCAAAAGAACACAATACCGGAGCAATGACTACGGCGTCATCTTGTTTTGCTTGTTCAATGATTACTTCTGGGATAGTAAATACATCATCGCTACAAGACGATAATACGATTGTCTTTTCAGGTAATGACGCTGTTTTTTCTAAAATATATCTAAATATGGGTCCGCTATGGTGTGCTATGGAGCCCCAACCATTCCACATAGTATATCCGGTTGGATGATTTACATAGTTATTGGTAAATTTTACAAAATATGGGTGATCATCTGAATCAGGCTCGTGCGAAAACATTTTTATTATTATTTATTATTTAATTTATAAATATTCTGTTTAAATCATTGTAGTTTTATTAGGTACTTGATGGATGATCTTCAATAAGACGATCGATTTCGCTTTTAATATATTCGCGTTGATTTTCGCATGAAAGAACAGTTCGTGAGAACTCGAAAGCATTCTCTGCAATTTGTCGTACCTTATCATCGTTATCCCATATCCATTGAACCTTTTCACATAAATCCGAAAGATCCCACTGAACCGGAATATAATGAACCCATGGAACCAGGAGATCTCTAAACCAGAACTCGTGTATGCTTACAAATACAGGGGCGCATCCAGAAGCAAAAATCCAGGTAGCATTGCTCGCGCTTGAATTGCCATCAATATATAGTAGTGCTTTATACTTTAGTTGATCTAATACATCAACTTTATTAGCAAAAAGCTCAGGTGTATCGGTCGGATTACAATCAGGTCGCGTGTAGCATTCTACAAACTTTACATCTGTTTTTGGGATGGTCAAACAAGCTTTTACTGTATCTATGCGCCATGATCCCCCATAACTCCACCATCCTGATACACCTCCTCGCCAGAATAGAATATTCTCTTTATTTTCCCATGGCACGTGATGTTGTTTAAATACGCTATATATGTTATTCATGAAAAATTCGTCAGATGCTGGACAATAGAAAAAATGCTTTTGTTGGACTTTACCCGCAACAACACCTGCAATTATTACAGCGTCTTCTTTTTTAGCAATCTCTTCTATTTCATCCGGTATAACATAATGTCCATCGGCTTTTTGACATATAAACATAGTCTTTTCCTTTTTTGTAGAAAGGTACTCTACTATAAAACTCATAATAGGTCCATTTGACATTACACATGAAGCAAATCCTGACCAAAAATCAAAAACACAAGGTATAAATATTTTTCCATCTGGAAATCTTATAAAATAAAGTGTTTGATCCATTTATATTTTTATAATATATTCTTTACACTTTATATAATTTTATTATATCATTTTTGTCTTTCGCATTCTTCTCCATTTCACGATCGTCCGTTTGTGTTGTAATGGGGTATTTGTTCTTTTTATAGAATTGTAGGCGTTTTGTTCCTTGTGATTTGAAAAGTGAGAATTGATCCCATATATCAATTACCAATGGTGTATATACACGGTCGGCCTCTTGCTGTCGCTGTATTCTTCCAACCGATTGTTCAATGGATGAAACAGGAGAAGCCAATATAAGTGTATTAAGAGATGGAATATCCATTCCTTCACTGTTATGTATAATGATATCCGATACCATAAAGGTATGATGAATTGGGATCTCTATATCACACAGTTTTACAGTAGAAGGATCTACATCATAAATAGCATAGATCTGGACAGGAGATGCTAAATCAGAAACAATCTTTGGTTTATCAGTTGCTATAATTTCTGGAAATTCTTTTATCATTACTTTTAGATTGGTGAGCTTTTCTTGTCTCCTTTTTCCACGAATATCAAGAATATTAATAAAGCGTATTGAATCTTCTGGAACTACATTTACGGTGTAAGGAAATCCTGGTTTTACATAGAGTGCTCGTGTCGTGCGAATATGTAATCTTCTTAAAAGCGTACGCAATTGATTTGTAAGATACATTGAATAGAGCGTGAAGTATATATTGTATCCTTCTACTTCACCTGAACTGTCAAATATACCTCCTACAAGAGAGCATAACTTTTCATCTGGAAGAAACATTAAATCAGGGCGGATAAAATGTGTAGCATCCATGGTCGTTTGCATTCCAACCATCAAACATAATTCATGAGCGGTAGGTGATTTATGCATGATATAAGAAACTTGTTGTAATACATCTTTCTCCGTCTCGTAGATGGTAGATGTTTGCCCCAATAAACATCCTAATACCCATAAATCTTGATTATAAATATCCGGTTTATCGCGTGGAACAACTTCAATTCTTCGCGGTGTGATTAGATAGTCTGCGGTTGTAAGTTCCCCGGCATGTTTCCATCCGTCCAAAGTACATACTTTATGATCCGCACTGAGCGTAATATCACCTAATTCGTGTAAAATTTTAAGACACGGTTTCTGCTGCGAATATCCAAATCGTGAACAGTAAGAGAAATAGAATTTTCCAGTTTCATAATACATGGATACAAGATGTGGACGATCTTTTCGTTCCTTTTTACAATATTCTTCAAATTCGCGAATATAATGTTCTTTTCCAGTGATTGGATCCACCAGAATGGTGTTATCTGCAATACACGCCATTGTAAATGTACCGAGAATTACATCCTTACTCTCACTCTCTTTGAGAGCCTGCTCTTTCATTCCGCCAACATAATAACCTACGGATCCAATATCGCTTGATTTTATCATATTTTCCAGAGTTGCTAAGTGCTGTCTGCGATCGCTTAAAATAAGTGTTTTTCTCCCCGGTTCTTTCTTTAAAATTTGTGTTAGAGTATCTATAATAAACTCATTGCGTGGCATAAAGGAACATACTTTCGTAATCATTTGTGCAACATTCAATTTGCCATTACACATTCGTGCCTCTTCGCAATATGCCGTATTATTGTTTTTATATGGGATCATGAGTACATCAGTAGATGTATCTCTTTTCTTTGAAACGAACACTGCCTTGCCTATATACCATTCAAATACTTTTGATAATCCATCGTTTCTTTTAAGAGTTGCTGAAAGTCCCATCATAACCGGAACAGAAATCTTTGGAAGAGCCCGACTAAATACTTCAGCAGATGTATGATGTACTTCATCTATAATCGTCATATGAAATCCCTTGAATACGGAACTAGGATAGTCGCGCATTGCCAAAGACTGTAAGCTGGCTAATACGAAATCACAATCCTCTGTAATTACTTTATCCTGTTTGATGATACCGATCTTAGCATTTGGGGCGAATTGCTCTATTCGCTCTTTCCATTGGTTCATTAAAAATCCTTTATGACATACCACAAGCGTCTTCTTTTTTAATTGACAAGCTATATAAATAGCGCATGCCGTTTTTCCACCACCACAACAAAGTGAGATAATCCCGCCGCGAACCAGTGGATCTGCTGCTGCTTCCATAAATGCTTCTACCGGCTTTATCTGTTCGTCCCTTAAATTTCCATTAAATACAAGTCTTGTAGCATCGTCTCCTTCCTTCAACTGATCGTGATTAGGAAGTCCAAAGTGTTTTAAACCGAATGCTCGTGGTATATAAATCTTCTTTTTACTTTCACAATATACCGTGAATTCGCTTACATTGTTATAGTTAGGCGAATTTGGACTAACAATAGGCTTTACGGTAAGCCTTTTCTTCAACTCATCCACCAGATCTGGATTGTCCGTCTTTGTAAATGCGTATCCTCTCTCGGAAAGATAACTTTCCGGCTTATCATATACGGGGGAAACGGATACAGCTGTCATTGTAATATCATGTGATTCTTGTTAAATATCTATATGATATATCGTTGCTATCATTTTTTGTTCTGTAAAAGTAAGTAATAGTATATATGGTTGAAGATCTACTACGAGTTATTGGTGTAGCTATTGTTGGTCTTATCCTTGTTCTGCCTCCCGGTAATTATCTAGATATCCTCTATGATAGGAATAACCAGATCGTTGTGGGTCTTGTGGTAGTGGCAAGCATATTGTTTATAGACCCTATCTTCGGTGCTCTTCTCGGTCTTGCTGTTTTTATCTGGTTCTTCAAGATGAATTACCGTAAATTGATATCATCCTCTCTATCGTCCGGTAAAGTACAAAGTTCCCCACTCGTTTACGGTACAACAAAAAATCTTCAAGACGCTCAAACAAATGTTGTAGATACAAAAATGTTTAATACAGAAATGATAGGCTTTGACGGTATTTATGGTGAACAGGTTATCGGGGCACAAGGACTTGATATCACAATGCCAGGATATGATAAAAAAGATATTAAACAAGCATCTTTGTAAGATGTTAAATATTAAATATTAAATATTAAATGTTAAGTCTCACCATCGTAATGTAAAGAACAAGTGCTAACATAGCAGCTCGTATATATAGTTCATATGGTTGAAGGAATACGATACGAGCGAATCGTTCGTAAATAAATGGGACTTTTGGAAGAAGCAATAGCATAGCAATCAATGTAGCAATAATCGCCGTCTTTGCTTTTTCCATATTCATCCAGTCCATATTAGAATCTTTGTTATACGGCGGAAACATATTCTGTCCTCCGTACATATAAGATGGAGGCTGATTTGAATGTGGGTTCATATAGGTTACAGTAGTTTGCTGTTGCGGATGAAGTTGGGGAGATTGTGGAAGATTTGGAACAGAAGAATGTTGTGCTGCTGCTACTTCTCGCTCCATCTCTTCTAAAACATCTGTTACAGACGGATCAATCATAACTGGTGGGGGGGAACTCCTGCTATCTACTTGTGGTAGGCTCGTAACCGGTGTGCTCATACTAGCCATTGTAATATAATATAATGTATCCTAACCTTTCTCTTTCTTTTTTAATCCTTGTCCTCAACGCATTTCGTAGGGATAGGAGTGTATTTGAAACAATCACCGTCTACGGTATATGTATTCTTCATTACTTCATCCATTGGCGGCGCTTGGATGATAATACAACTACCTCCTTTACAAACACGTTGAAATATCGCGGCTAACCCAAATCCAAGTATAGCAGACACGACTGCTTGTCCAGCGTCAGTATGTAATAGCCGATCAAATACTAATTCAATTGGTCTCATTGTATCACTTACTATTATGGTATAAAATGAACTGAAATCTTTCAGCAATATTATAAAAAATAAAAATAAAAATAAAATTAAATGGATATATTTATACGGATGCCGGCATAGCTGTAAAGGGTTGTTGAACTACTCCTTTTACCGGACAATCGGTTTGATCTGCTTTGTATTTATAGCATGTTCCATCCGTTTCATCCTTATACACTACTTTTCCGGCATTAAAAGGAGTTGGATACTTCACAATTGCCCTACGATGAGGCGTGACCATATATACATAGAGAATACCTACCGAAAAGCTTATAAGAAATATAACAAGTCTATATCGAAACTCCATAAAACAGACGTGTTGAAACCTATAAAATAGATACATATATATTTATGCCACCAATTCATATCTGGTATATACATCATCTACGGGTGAGCGAAGAATCTCTGGAAGCGGGATCTTCAAAAGATCGGTCATAAGTTTTTCCTGTTCGCCGATAATATTTGTATTCTTCATTTGCTTAATAATCTCATTACGGGATTGAATCCAATCATAATAAGCATGTTCATATTCTATACGAGGATTCGAGTAGGTTATTATATATTTTTCTTGTTTTGCTTGGTCTTTTAAAGCAATGTTTGATTTTTCTATTTTCCATTCATCGTATTTGGATTTTACAAGATGATATGGACTCTTGGCGTCGCTTGTAGCGTGATTTACCGCCGAAAAGAGAAATGATTTTGTTAGTTTGGAAATATCAGCGACCGTGGCTTTTTTACTAATAGACATTCAGGTGACCCGTTATTATTATACTACGAAATTATTGATTTTAACCTTTGACGAATAGATTCATCTTGGTTCCACAAACAGGACAAGTGCCCTTCATCATTTTACGTCCATTCTTAGCAACAGCTTCCGTAGCGTCTTTCATCTCGCGCTTTTCCTTACACTTTACACAGTACGCCATAATCTTTGTTGTCTTTGTTGTCTTTGGAGGCATCTTTCTATATTTCTATATTATTATATTATTATATTATTATAATTATTTTTTAGTAAAGAATTTTATATTGTATATTTTGTATTTTATATTGCGTATTTTGTTTCTGGAGAAAAGCATGACCATGATATAGTCTGTTTTGATTTATTTCTATCTACTTGATGTTTCTTTGTCAAATGAACATCATTCCATTCTTCTCTAATTTTCGCTTTAAACTGAATAAAATCCATATCAGAATCAGGTTCATATTGTTGTATTCCTCCAGTATCATCTAAATAATCAAAATAATCATAATGGGTTTTTGCTCCGGTGCTGTACATATAGCACTGGATTGTGATACAAGCATATGTATTTGTATCCAGATTTTTCAATTGGTGCGTTGCGTTTAAATTAGTTGTAATCCATGTAACATCTCCCTTTTTGAAGGAAGAGAAGCCAAACGGAGGTACTCCATCTTTTTCTCCACACAGGAATGGAAATAGATTTACATTAATCTCGCCATTTAGAACACGAATCATAGCGTTTGCATTCGCATGACTATGTATGGGCGAATAATGTCCCACGGGCCATATTTCCATAACATAGGGAATACCAGGTGATTCACCATTATTTTGACCCAATGTTATACGAAGATAGGTCTCTAATAAATCTGGTTTATCTGGATTAAATTCAGTGCTCTTGTCTAATAATTTTTGATAACACCATTTCCCAGGTGTTCGAATACTATATTCAATTGCTTGCGTGAAATCTGGAAAATCAGGTGTATCAAGAACAAATTTCTCTCCCGCGATACAATTGTATAGGTTTTGACAAACGGGAGGAAGATTGGCAACCGGCATATATTTTCCAGAAGCAATATCGTCCATGATAATCTCATTTTTATTTTTTACCAACAATGGAACATTCTGTGTGATCGGGTCTTTAACCATTCGTATACATTCAATATCTACGGGGAAAGATATATGTGTTAGAGATTCCAAAAATTTCTTAGTATTTTCGTATTCATTTTTGTCTGAATTTGGATATAAATAGGAATAGATTGTTGTTTCCATGCGTGCTTCTCCAATACCAGCATAGAGTTGTTGATTTTGGGCATCTAAACTAAACCAATAATAGGCTCCATTATGGGTAGAAAGTCCTTGATTATTTTGAGCATCATAACAATGTCTCAAAGTTTGAATTTCGGTAACGATAACACTATTCGTTGTAAATTGAATATTAAGCCCATTTGTTCCTTCCGAATTTAATATTTGAAAATCACTGGTTGAAGCTGGGCATATTTGTTTAAAAACGAAAATTCCTTGACCGGCGATAGGAAAATTTAATGACATATTTAATATTTAATATTACTAAATAAAAATAAAAATAAAAATATTACGATCACCATCATGACGATATATTTATTTGGGGCCCGCAGGATATTCTGTAATATCGTCAAACATACTCTTGAATTGCCTGCTTACACTTTCTGTTGGATTTAGTTGTTCCTCATACACTGTACGCGGTACATATTTTACCTTTGTCACATCTCCTATACACTTATACTTTTCTGAATAATATCCTTGCACAACAAGAAACATTCCTAGAAACAATAAAAATACGGCTATTGCTTTCATACTTTACGATTTATGTTATATGATATAATATGGAAGTATCCTCTATTCAAAAGAGAGGGAATTCTTTTATTCTTCAGACGAAGCAGCGGGTTCAGATGATCCGGATGGTCCGGCAATATCCGCATCAGATACAACTGCTTCGTTTTCTTTACGCTTCAGCCAAGGATCCGCGTCTTCAATAGTGGCAGTATTTTTCGCAAGTTCGGCATTATCCAACTTCATCTTCTCAACTTGCACTCTGGCCTTCTCCATCTTCTCGTTCTTACGCTCCTCGAAGAAGATATCCTTTTGAACGGTATTATCCTTATATTTCGCCATCAGCGTATTGAGTTGGGCCTCAGCATATTGAACATCCTCCAGATCATTGGGATTTGGCGACCATGGGCACCATACACCAACTTGACCAACAAAAATATCAAACTTGTCACCACCCTTCTTCAGGAAATCGGCACGGTTCTGTGCCTCTTTCAAGGTGTCAAACACGCCACGGATTTTGATACCGCGCATAGAAGTGCGGAAATCATTCATCTCACGGAATTCCTTATCCAGTTCGGTGCTGTTCATATCCTTAAAGAAACGGAACTGTTCCTGAATATCATTCTCGTCAAAAATGAACTTGTTCGCCTCTCGAACACTGTCAATGATACCTTCATCGGCAGGATACTTGATCTTTAGAGATCGCAAAAGATTATCCATATCCTTAGAGAAGCTCTTCAAAAACTTTCCAATATGGTAAACTTCCTTGTTTGCCAGAATATCCTCGGGGGAGATAAAGGAAACACATACATAATTCTGTCCACGGATAGCCTTATCCTCATCTAGGTAATCAACATCGCGAGTATAGATAACATCGGGGTTCTTTTCAGTCATTGCTACTTATAAATCATTGTAAAACCAAAATCTTAAATAGGCAACACCTTTGAAAATTTCTTAGAATATTATAGCAAGTTATTATAGCAAGATATGGATTACTCCTTTGATACCCAAGAACTTATTGTTCGTCTCGTAAAGTATGCCCTTGAAGGTCTCGTGGTTGGTATTGTTGCCGCCATATTGCCTTCTAAAACAATGGCCGTCGGTGATGTTGTCACCCTTGGTCTGGTGGCAGCTGCCATCTTCGCAGTCCTCGATTTGGTTGCCCCTGCGATAGCTCCTTCTGTTCGTCAGGGTATTGGACTCGGTGCCGGTTTCCAATTGATTGGCTTCCCGGGATAAAATACAAATACTAAAAAGCTTTTTGCTTTTAGTATTTGTTTTTGGTTTTTTGGTTTTTTTAATTTTTTAGTTTTGTTTTTGTTTTAATTAGCGTGCGCCCATCGCTTGACACCATTCTTGGCGACCTTCACTATATGAACATGTCCATCTTGTCCCAGCATCTCATAGCCTTCCTCAAAATCTTTGGCGTGTTCCATCGGCGCCTTTCGGACACTGACCTTCTTCTTCATAGGCTCTTCTGTCTCGGCAACTTGCTCCTGTTCTGGCTCAGGAACAGGCTCCACTTCCTTAACTTGCTTCTTGCTCACCTTCTTGGTCTTGGTCGCCTTTTTAAGCTCTTGGACAGGCTCTTGCTCTTGGATAGTCTCAGGCTCCTCGATCTGCTTCTTTGCCGACTTGGTGGGCTTGGTCATATTGTGCTTGGCCCATCGGTGCTTGCCGTTCTTGTCAAGAGTGATGATGTACTCGTTTCCATCGTTGCCGGTACGGATCGTTCCACTCTCGAACTCGGTAGCGCTCTCAGAGGGAGAAACACGAACTTTGGTATTGGCCATTGTTGTTGATTGCTTGTTGTTGATTGCTTGTTGATTGTTGAATGCTTTATGTATTGCTTTAATATATAATTTATTGATATATTTCAATTTTTTGTAAATTTTGAATTTAATTGAAAAAATTAGGAAAAAATAATAATTTTTAGAGGTCTTATTTTTTGACCTACACCGAGGGAATGAATTCCCAGTTGAGCTCTTTACAGATGGCTTTCCAAATGACTTCTTGTGCGAAGATCTTTTCTCGTGATTTGAGCAGTGGGAAAAATCGTAGATATTCATCCATCCCGAGCAGTTGGAAGAATTTGTATAATACATAGGAATAGGATAGGAAGTTCTTGCGGTCTTTCGGGCAATGTTTTAGGAAGGCAGGCTGTATCTGCTTGAACATCGTGCGGAGCTTTTCTTCAATCTCCGGCGGGAAATGGGGTGTAGGTTGTCCATTGATACGATTGATAATATAGTTGATATGTTCGTAGTATTTGTTGAGGCGTAGTTTCTTCAAAATCTCGCGCATCTTGGTGTGTGTAATACGCTTTGGATCCATGATGTTTTCTTTCTTAATCTCGCCCAAGATCCTTTCAAATATATCCTCCGGAATATCGGTTGATTCCTTGCCTTGGATTTGAGAAATCCATTCATTCAAATGATTGATACGCTTATAAGAAAAGTGGGATGCCTCTTTGGAAGTCTGCTTGTATATTGGTCGGTTCTGTTCCACCAATAAGGTCTCTTGATAACCGCAATCGGTACAAACAAGAATTCCATCCTGCGGAAGACATATAAGCGACAAGGAGCATATTGGACAATTACCGGACACCTCATTATTTACCCGCCGGACATGGGTTGGATCAATACTCGCTAAATATTCATCCACCAGCGTACTTTTATCTTTCGTTTTTTGTCCATGATGATTCATATTGATCTTTTCGGTACCAGGTTGATCAACTGGGCGTTCTGGATCCAGAATATTTAGAGCTTCCAATATCGTTTTGGAAGTGACCGGTAAAAATTTCTTTTTACCCTTCGTTGGCCGGATCGGTGTTAAATGTTTCGTATTTGACGGTTGTGTTTCTTGGTTTTCTATAAGCTCGTAGTATTCAAAAAGTATATTTGCCGTATTCTCATAATATTCAATTTCATCTTTATGAGACTTCAATTCTGTTATTTTTCGCTCAAGACCTACTAATTGGTCTGTAAGGCATAAATTGCTCGTCCAAGCCGTATCGTACGAAATGGTGTCAATTAAATTCTCATTCTGCATAGTTGATATTTCCTTGCGCCATCTACTGCGATCTTCCGTTATCGTCTGACATTGTTTTATATAATCCTCCAATCGTCCATATTTATCTATTAGACCGCTGACAACTTGTTGATGTTTTGCATCAAGTGTTGTTTCTTTTGAATGATCGGTTGTTGTTATCCGTTTTTTTGTTGATCTTTCCTTAAACATACAATAAAGTGAATTATACTAATTCAAAGGGTAGCGCTTAAATACAAGTGCGCCATATTTTCTGTAAAATTTTTTTCTTATTTAATAGTATACACAGCTATAATGGGAGGTGGTCTACTACAACTCGTTGCCTACGGTGCTCAAGATGTCTACCTGACTGGTGATCCCCAGATCACCTTCTTCAAGGTCGTCTACCGACGCCACACTAACTTTGCTCTGGAGAGCATTGAACAGACCTTCAGTGGATCCGCTGACTTCGGAAAGCGTGTTACCTGCCAGATCAGCCGCAACGGTGATCTGATCCACCGTGTCTACCTCCAGGTTACCCTGCCCACTACCGCAGTCAATACCAAGTGGGTTGACTATGTTGGTCTCGCTCTGATGAACTATGTTGAGCTGGAGATCGGTGGACAGTCCATCGACAAGCACTACCCCGACTGGATGTACATCTGGAACGAGCTGACCCTACCTCAGTCCAAGAAGCTCGGGTACCAGCGCATGGTTGGTGCTTCTCCCGATGTAGCTGATGCCTATGCCCCTGCTACCCCTACTCTGTATGTGCCCCTGGAGTTCTGGTTCTGCCGCAACCCCGGACTTGCTCTGCCCCTGATCGCCCTCCAATACCACGAGGTCAAGATCAACATCCAGTTCGAGACCCTCGCCAACCTATCCAAGGTAGGAACCGTCACTGGATCTCTGTCCGCAGCTTCCCTGTGGGTGGACTATGTCTTCCTGGACACCGACGAGCGTCGCCGATTCGCTCAGCTCTCCCACGAGTACCTGATCGAACAGCTGCAGTTCACTGGATCCGAGTCCATCACTGCCTCGGCCAACCGCATCAAGCTGAACTTCAACCACCCCGTCAAGGAGCTGGTTTGGGTTCTCCAGCGATCCACCCCTGCCTCCAACGCTTGGAACAACTATGTGAATGCCGATGGTGTTAGTACCGCCGTCAGCACAGTCAATCCCAACCTTGCTTGGAATGGATCCAACACCATGACTGCCGCCAAGCTCCAGCTGAACGGACACGACCGATTCACTGCTCGTGATGGCGACTACTTCAACCTGGTCCAGCCTTACCAACACCACGACAACATCCCCAACAACACCGGA
>Ga0208951_1000162_pt1 | contig 28442 bp, 30 predicted proteins | sample GreLakmeMI27MSRF_FD_187702 | JGI IMG/M metagenome (GOLD analysis project Ga0208951, IMG submission 187702) | Freshwater lentic microbial communities from great Laurentian Lakes, MI, USA - Great Lakes metaG MI27MSRF (SPAdes) | ecosystem: Environmental > Aquatic > Freshwater > Lake | place: Great...
CGCCGTTGCCCAACCAAGCACCAGCACTGGCACGCCCGGAGCAGGCGGCCCCGGCAACCTCACCCCGGAGCAGGTCGAAGCCTTCCGGCAATCCATGCGCGATAAGTTCAGCAAGGGAGGACCTCCTGGCAGCAACGGCGGCGACCCGCGCCAGCGCGGAAACGAGTCTTCGTCTTCGGGCAAGCCCCAGAAATCCGCCCAGGAGGCCCCGAGTTCGAACAAGTCGAGCAAACCCCCGAAGGTCCGCTAAGCTTTCCCCTCCGCCGATGACTCCCACTCAGAAAACCCACGCCCGCCGGCTCCGCAAGGGCTTCACCCTGCTCGAGATCCTGATCGCCGTCGCGATCGTCGGCATGCTCGTCGGCCTCGCCGTCACGAACACCGACAAAATTCTCGGTCAGAGCCAGGAAGGCGTCGCCAAACTCTTCGTCAACGAATCGCTGAAGACTTCGCTCGTCCGCTTCCGCATCGACCTGGGCGACTACCCTTCCACCGAGGAAGGTATCAAGGCGCTGATCACGGCGCCAGAAGGCAAGGCCGACAAGTGGCGCGGTCCGTACATGGAGGCCAAGGGTGGTCGTTCGCCGATCGACCCATGGAGCCAGGAATACCAATACCGCTATCCGGGCAGCAAGAACGCCGAAAGCTACGACCTTTATTCGATGGGGCGGGACAAGAAGCCGGAAACCGAAGACGACATCGGCAACTGGTGAACCCGGCCCCGCAGCATCACGCTGGCTCTCCGGCGCGCCGCGGCTTCACCTTGTTGGAGACGCTACTCGTCCTCGGATTGCTGAGTATGCTGGCGGCCGTCATGGTGGGGGGATCGGCGCAATTGCTCCGGGGGACCGCCCGGTCCGACCCCGAAGACGCCCTGATGGCGCTGCTGCAGACCATCCGCCGCCAGGCCGTGGAGAAGGGCAAGGTCATCGAATTAACGCCGACGGACACCGCCGACGAAGATGAGCCGGATTTCGAATGGGGCGAGGAAAACGCCGGCGACGACCGACCGCGGACCGCGGAGAAACTCCCGAAGGTCGAGGGCGTGACGGTCAAGATCCTCGCACCAGAAAGTTCCGGCGCGATCCTGCTGGGCGGCGTGGCTACCGAAAAAGCCCTCGCCCGCATGCGCTTTTATCCGGACGGCACGTGCGATCGCGTGCGCCTGGACATCACCCGTAACGAAAGCCGGTCGATCGTACCGATCGACCCGCTCACCTGCGCGCCGCTCCCGGCCGTTGACGCCAAATGAGACGCCGCGGCTTCACCCTCATCGAGGTCCTCATGAGCCTCGCCATCTTCGCGCTCGCGGCCGTCAGCCTCGGGGCCGCCTATTCAAACGTCCTGCTCAGCCGGCTGGCCTTGAAGCAGGACGAACAACGGCTGGACGACATCGCGCGCTGCCGCGCCGCGATCATGGAGACGCCAGGTTTCGAAGACGTCGAAACCGGCGGCGAGATTCGCCTGCCTGGCGGGCGGACGGCGACCTGGCAGGGCAAGATCGAAGCCACCACCGTGAGCGACCTCTTCGCCGTGCAGCTGACGGCTGAGATCGAACCCACGGGCGGCGGTGAAGCCGAGGAATACATCGAGACGCGGATGCTCCTGCGACCCACGTGGTCGATACCCTCGGAGCGGCAGAAAATCCGCGACGAAGCGAGGCAACGCCTCGAGCAGGAACGCGGCTACAAGGAAGCCGACGGCAACTCTGCCTTCATCAGCGCGCCCACGCGCGGCAAGAAACTCGTGCCCAGCCAACCTAACGGCCAGGCCGGCGGCAAAGGCCAGGCCGGCCAACCGGGCGGCAAAGGCCAAGCCGGACAACCAAGCGGCAAGGGCCAAGGCGGACAACCGGGCGGACAACCGGGCGGACAACCGGGCGGACAACCGGGCGGTCAACCGGGTGGTCAACCGGGTGGTCAACCAGGCGGTCAACCAGGAGGGCAGCCGGCCGCTCGGCCAGTGAGCCAATGAAACCTCTTCTCGCGATTCGCCGCGGCTTCACGCTGCTCGAGATGCTCGTCTCGCTCGCCTTGCTGGGCATCTTGATGGTCGCCCTCAATACTTTCCTCTTCTCCATGAGCGAGCTCTGGGGCGGGGGGCGGGATCAACGCCTCTTCGACCAGCATGCGCGCGCCGCGACCGCCTTGGTGCGCGATGCGTTCGAGCAGGCGACCCTCGGACCGAGCGCCTCCGGCGTAGCGCTCAAGGACGTGGATGACGGCGCCGGTACGATCGAGCCACGCCTCGGCTTCCTGCTGGCCGACGCTGGCCGCCTGGCGGACTGGCCTGAGGCGCCGCTGCCGGACGTCGACATCACCGTCTACGTCGAGGAAGGCCGCGGCCTCATCTTCCAGTGGCAATCACGCCTCGAGCTTGAGCGCGAGCTGACGGACAAGCACGAAACCGTCATCAGTCCATTCATCACCGCGATCCAATTCGAATACTACGACGCCGAGCTCAAGGAATGGAAAGTCGAGGAGGAACCCCTGAACGACGAAGGCGGCACCACCTGGAAGAAGCCGGCTCGCATCCACCTCCTCTTTGCGAGGGGGGCGCTCCGGTCCACCAAGATCATCAACCTACCCATCAAGCGCTCCGGCGCGTCCACGCCATGAGGACACGGCGACGCCGCGGCTCGGTCATCATCGTCGTCCTCGTGCTCATCACGCTGGCTTCGCTGCTGCTCGCCCGCTTCATGGAGGATAATTCGCTCGAGCTCTCGATGGCCACGCGCGAGGCGGACCGCCGGCGCCTGCGGGCCGACGCCCAGTCGGAGCTCGAGCTGGCGCTGGCCGTCATCGCCGAGATTCGCTCGATCGACCTCAACAAGATCCACGCCCCCTCGCAAGGCTACGACGACCCGCACGCCTACGCCGGCTTCCCGCCGCGCGAAGGCCTCGAAGTGCGGTTCGATTACGAGGATGAATCGGCCAAGCTGCCGCTGAGCGTGCTGACCAAGAACGACCTCATCCAGCTGCTTTACTCCCTCGGGATGGAGCAGCGGGACGCCGAGCGCGTCGCGGACGCCATCATCGCCTGGCAAAGCAAGTCGTATGAATCGATCGAAGAGGAGGCGTCGGACGCCGCCTACCAGCGGAGCACGCTTTCATTCCGACCCGCCCGCCGACCAATCCGCAGCTTCGAGGAATTCCGTTCCATCGGCGTCGCCAAGGAGATATTCTTCGACGAAGCCGGCCGGGCCACGCCGATCTTCCTCGCCTTCAAAGATTGCGTCAGCCTGTACACCTTCCCGCAGGCCAACGTCAACACCGCCTCGGATGCCGTGCTCCTCTCGCAGGGGCTCGATGAGAATCAGCTCGCGCTCATCCGCGAACGGCAGGCCGAGATCGGGCAGCGCATCGTGGGCACCCCGCCCTATTTCCGTGTCACCACCGAGGTCCAGCAGCTGGCCGGGGGCGGCATCAACATGGCCAAGTTCGACGACGAGGTTATCCTCATGTGGATTCGGGTGACCGTGAAGGAAGGCCTGTCCAAATGCCGGGTTAGCGCTCTGGTGGCCATCCGGGAGGACGTCGCCTACCCCGCCGCTGCGACCAATCCCGACGAAGAGACCGGCATCGGCCTGGAGCGGACGGGGACCACCCCGACGATCGCCAGAACAACGGGAACCTCGACAGCGGTTCCGCGGTCGACTACGACAACCCCCTCTCCTTACCTCACCCCCGGCATCGAAGCCTCGATCACCCTCGGCAAATCGAACTTAAGCGGACGCGTCGCCAGCAGGACGATTGCCTACCCGTTCCAGATTCTCGCCTGGGAAGAAGACAACGGCGCACCGCCGGCCCCCAAGCCCCCCGAAGACTCCACCGACCCGACACCCTCCGCCCAACCTTCCAAGCCCACCGTCCGGGCCGCGAAGACCCTCACCAAATGACCTCCCCTCTCACGCGCGCCTTCACGGGCCCCAAACCGCAGGAAGCCGCGATGCTGCCCGGCAACCGTTTCTTCGTGCGCCGTCTCCCCGTCGAGGGCGAGGATATCCCCGGCCAGGTGAACCTCGCGCTCGAGACCATCTCGCCCTTCCCGCTCGAACAGATGCTCGTCGGTTTCGTCACCTCGGCCGACGGCAAGCAAGTGCTCGCCTACGCGGCGCATCGTCGCCGCTTCACCACGGAAGAAAGTTTCGCCTGGCCGGAAGACTGCCAGGTCGTCCCCGAATTCTTGGCGCTCTGCGGCCATCGCCCCGCGACGGACGGCATCGTCGTGCACCGCGGCGCGGAACGTCTTACCGCGCTCGCCTGGAAGGCCGGCGCGGAGCTACCTGACGCGATCGTCGTCGCCGAGCTCGCCGACGCGGACGAAGCCAGCGTGGCCCGCGAAGCGGCGGCCCGCGCCGACCTCGCGCCGGAGACCCCCGTCGAGGTCTTCGCCGGAGAGCTGGCGGGGGCGCTGGTCGAAGGCGACCTCATCCTGAAGTGCGCGGCGGAAGGCACGTTCACCATCCCCAAGAAGGGGCTCGACGATTCCGACATCCGGGACAGCGACTTCCTTGCCGAACGCCGCAAGAAGGAGCGTCTCAACCTCATCCTCTGGAGCGCCGCCCGCCTGGGCGCCGCCGTGCTCATCGTGGCACTCCTGCTCGACATCGGCGGCTTCGTCATCGGGCTGCGCTCCGAAAGGCTGGGGACCGCCAACGAAGCGAACCAACCGCTGGTCGAGGACATCGAGGAGTCGAAGAAGATTGCTGACCGCATCCTCGAGCTCGGCGTGAAGCGCCTGCTCCCGATCGAGATGCTCGCATTGGTCAACGAAAAGCGGCCCGCCACGGTCGAGTTCACCAACATCCATTGCGAACTCAAGAAGGCCAAGGAAAGCGTCTTGGTCAAACCCGTCCTGACCGTCGACGCGCGGACGCCGAACGCCGGCGACATCTCGGACTTCCTCAAGGCGGTCCAGTCCCTGGCGGAGGTCGAGTCCGTGACGAACAGCGAGCCGCGCGTGCGCGACACCTCGACCACCTTCCGCCTGGAAATCACCTTCAAGCAGAGCGCGCTCCTCAAGGCCGCCGAAGCCACCCAATAATGAAACACTTCTTCTTCACGCTGCAGCCCCGCGAACGCCTGATGGCGCTCGCCGCGCTGCTCGTCGCCGCGACCCTGTGGTCGACCGGGGCGTGGGCACGCGTCCAGGGCAGCTGGGATGGCTGGCGTCAGCTCGAAGCCGAGGCGCTCGCCCAAAAGGAGATTCTCGCCAAGGAGAGCGAGGTCCGGAGGGCCACCGCGGTCGCGGTACAGGGCTTGGATTCCGGTCAAGGCTACGACCAAGCTAAGCTCGTCGCCGAGGCCGTGAACGCCACGAATGAGGCCGGACTCAGCGCGAACACCGAATCGCCCAAGACCACTAAGGCTGGCAAGTTCGCCATCCATTCGCTGCAACTGAGCTGCCGTAAGGCGGACATCGCGAGTATCCTGCGTTTCTATGAGAGCGTGAAGTCCCGCGCGCCCTACCTCGCCATCGGCGACCTCGTCATGACGGCCGAACGCGGCAGCGCGGGCACCGTGACGTTCAAGGCGACAATCACCGCTTTGGAGCTGATCGGCACCGTGCCGACGGGAGTGAAAGCGGCGGAAGAGGCTACTAAATAAGCGCGGCGTAAGCGCCGCGAGGGGACACGTGGGCAAGGTGACACGGGGGCGAACGAGAGGCCCGGAGGCTCAGAGGCTCGGTTGACCAGAGAGCACCGGGCTCAAAGGGAAACCGGAGACCGGAGGGTTGGCTAGGGATACATTTTCAGGTCTCGGGTCTCGGCAATCGGGAGCCAGGTACGGGTGTTCGGGTTCAGGTACGGGTGCGGGATAACCCAAACCTGAACCTGGTGCTGATAACCTGAACCTGATACGCGGCGGCCGAGACCTGGGACCTGAGAATGGTGGGTCGTAGCATTGGGTAGGGCTGACCATCCTTGGTCGGCCGAGCGGTCGAGCAGGGATGCTCGACCCTACCAGAGACACACTAGGGCAGCACGCGGTGCTGCCCCACCCTTTAGAAGCGGAAGCTGGAACTGACTTCGAAGACGGCGGCGACGATCGCGAAGGCGATGAAGGCGACGAACGAGAAAGCGGCGACGAGGACCGAGGCGGAAATCGTCTGCGAGATTGTGCCGAGCCAGCGGTCGAGCTCGGCGCGATAGGAACGGGAGATGTCGCGGAGGCCGGGCGCCAGGTTGCCCGTCTGTTCGGCGACGGCCACGCGGTCGAGGAGCAAGCGCGGGAAATATCCCGTACGGGCGAGGGCCTTCGAAAGACTGTCGCCCTCGAGGACGCGGTCGGTGGCGGCGCGAAGCTGCTGGCGGAGGGCGCGATTCGGAGCGGTCTTCTCGGCGAGGCGGAGGGCTTCGGCCGTCGTGATGCCGTTTTCGAGGAGGACCGCGAGGGTGTGGCAGAAGTTGAGGACCGACACGCGCATCACGAAGGAGCCGGCGATCGGCACCTTGAGCAGGAGCGCATCGGACGCGATCTTCCCCTCTTCACTCTTGCGCCAGCGCGCGATGCTGATGACGGCGATGATGCCCGCGACCAGGATGATCGGTCCGACGACGACGAAGACATCGGCGAAGGTCATGAGTAGCTTCGTGGAAAGCGGCAACTTGCCGCCCAGAGACGTCAGCAGCGTCTGCAGCCGCGGCAGCAGGAAGAGCACGAAGAAGACCACCACGCCGACGGCGACCACGCAGATAAACAGCGGATAGGCCATCGCGCTGACCAGCTTGCGCCGAAACTCCTGCTGCTCCGTGAAGTGGGCGATGAGGCGCTCGAGGACGTCGCGGATATTACCCGTGGCTTCACCCGCGGCGATGAGGTTGAGCGTCTGGCCGTCAAAGACCTTCGGGTAGGCGCCCAACGCGGCGGACAGGCTCTGGCCTTCGCCCAGCTTGGACCAGAGGCCCGCGCAGAGGACGCGGAGGCGGGATTTCTGAAGGCGGAGGGAAAGCAGGCGGAGGGCCTCGCCGGCCGACATCCCGGAACGGACCAAGTCGGCCATGGCTTCCAGGAAAGGCAAGCATTCGGCCTCGGTCGGCGCGAGCTCTCGATCGGACGGGCCGCCTTCGCGGACGGCCTCCTTCGCGCGGACGGCGGCGCCAGCTTCCTCGACCTTGACCGGCTTGAGGCCGCGGGCCTGCAGCTTACGGAGCGCCTCCCGGCGCGTCTGCGACTCGATGGAGCCTTCGGCCACGGCGCCCGAGGCATCGCGCACGGTGTAGTTAAAGACGGCCATCGCGGCGTTACTCGTTCGAGCTGAGGTTGCGGACGAGTTCGTCGAGGGTCGTCAAACCCGCGGCGACCTTGAGCCAGCCGGCCTTGGCGAGGGGACGCATGCCCTGCTCGATGGCCTTCTCGGTGAGTTCGCGATTCGAGACGCGGCCCACGATGAGGTCATGGAGCGGCTTGGGGTGGAAGATCTCGAAGACCCCGACGCGACCGCGGTAGCCCGTGCCGCGGCACTTGCGGCAGCCGGCGGCCTCCTTGAGGGACGTCACATCCTTGAGGAAAGATTCGTCCATGCCAAGGGCCTCGAGGGCGGGCATGACCTTCTGGCGGACGACGGGCACTGTCCGAGCGCAATCCGGGCAGAGTCGGCGGACGAGTCGCTGGGCGATCACCAGCTCGACGGCGGAACCGACGAGGAAGGGCTCGACGCCCATATCGATGAGGCGCGTGATGGCGCCGGGCGCGTCGTTGGTGTGGAGGGTCGAGAAGACTAAGTGACCCGTGAGCGAGGCGCGGATGGAGATCTCGGCCGTCTCGAGGTCGCGGATTTCGCCGACCATGATCACATCCGGATCTTGGCGCAGCGTGCTGCGGAGGGAGCTGGCGAACGTCAGCCCGATTTCGGCGCGCGTCTGCACCTGATTGGCGCCGGGCACTTCGTATTCGATCGGATCTTCGATCGTCACGATGCGGATGTCGGGCGAGTTGATGGCCTGGAGGAAGGCGTTGAGGGTGGTCGATTTGCCGGAGCCGGTGGGCCCCGTCACCAGGATGATACCGTGCGGGTAGTCGAGGACCTTGCGGACCGCGGCCTGCTCGTCGGCGTTCATGCCGATGCGATCCATGTTGTAGGCCTCCTTGCGCTGGTTGAGAAGGCGCAGTGAGACGGACTCGGCGTAGATTGTCGGGATGGTCGAGACGCGGATATCGAGGACGTTCTTGCCGTCGCGGAAATTGATGCGTCCGTCTTGCGGCAGGCGGCGCTCGGAGATGTTGAGCCGCGCCATGATCTTCAGGCGCGAGATGATGGCGTCCTGGAAGCGGGCGAGATTGTCGGGGAGCGGGATGGCGATGAGGATGCCATCGACGCGGTAGCGGATGCGCAGGTTGTTCTCCTGCGGCTCGAAGTGGACGTCCGTCGCGCCTTCGGCGACGGCCTGGGAGAGCACCTCGGTGACGAAGCGTACGACCGCCGCGTCTTGGTCGGCCTCGACATCAGTGGCGACATCGGCGGCCGGAAGATCGTCGCCCTCGTCATCGAGGCTGCCGGAGCCCACGCCATAGTTCTCGTTGATGAGGGCGCTCACGCGTTCGGGCGGGGCGAGATACCACTGCGGGCGGCGGGCGGCGAAGGTCGCGACCCAGTCGGAGGTATCGGTGTCGGGCGGCAGGGCCGTGACGAGGCGGAGACGGCCGGCTTCACCGCCGGGGAGGAGCGTCGGGACGACCTGGGCCTCGGACGCGATACGCGCGGGCAGGATTTTCATGCCCTCGGGATCGATGGCGGGCTCCTCGAGGACCTCGAGGCCCGTGAGGCGAGAGAGTTCGGCGAGGAGCGCGGCCTCGTCGAGATTGAGGGCCTGCGCGAGGAACTTGAAGCGGGCTTCGCGCGGCGTCTCCGCGAACGAAGCACGCACTTCGTCGGTCAGGCGCTCGGCCAGAGCCGAGGGCAGTCCGTGCCGGTCGACGGTCAGCATATCACTGCTTGGCGGGAGCGGCCGGCTCGGCGGACTCCTTGCCGGGAACGTTGTCGATGACCTTCTTCAACTCGGAGCCGATGGCGCTGCTGGTGGCGCGGCTTAAGGCGTCGAGGTTATCGACGGCGGTGCCATTGAGCACATAGGGCCGGAGGAAGATGATTAGCTCCTGCTTCTCTTCGAGGTTGGTCGAGGAGCCGAAGATATCGCCGATGATCGGGATTGGGCCGAGGCGGGAGGTAGATTTCGTGGTCACCGTGCGCTGGAGGCCGCCGAGGACGATGATCTCGCCGCTCTTCGCACTCACGAAGGAGTCGGTCGTGCGCCGCCCGATGATGGGCTGGTCGTTGCCGTCGAGGATTGTACTACCGAGGATATCTTCGACGGACTGCGCGACCTGGAGCTGGACGGAACCATCCTTGCCGATGAGCGGCAGCACCTTGAGGGTGATACCGATATCGCGTTGCGAAACCGTGGAGGTGATTTGGCCAGTGGTGGCGGCGACGGTCGAGCCCGTGATGACCGGGCGGGATTCGCCGACGAAGAGGGTGGCCTCCTTGTTGTGGGTCGTCGTGATGGCTGGCACCGAAAGGATTTTCAAGTCGCCCTTGCGCGGCGTCGTGACGAGGCCGATGGTCGCGCTCAGGTCGCTGTTGGCGGCGAGGGTGCCTTGGGCGGGGTTGAAGACCGTCTGGCCGGCGTTGAGGATGGGGTTGGCCGGGGTGATCGGGATACCGGTGACGTTGAAGCCACCGCCGTTGCCGCCGACGCCGACGAGCTTACCATTATTGACCGTTAGGCCGAGGGCGCTGATGCCGTTGGTCTCGTTGTCTGAAAGCTTCACCTCAGCGATGACGACTTCGATGCGGACCTGCGGGAGGACGACATCGACCCGGTCGATTAGGTCGTAAAGAAGCCGGAGGTCATCGTTGGTGCCCGAGACCACGACGGAGTTGCTGCGGACGTCGGGTAGCACCGTGAGGTTGCTGCTGAATTCATCGGCGCCCATCTGGGTGGTGGCGGCGGCGGGGGCGCCGGGCACGGCGACCGGGGTCGGTGTGGTGGTCCGGTTAAGGGTCGTGCTGCGGACCGTGTTGCCGGCGCGCGCAGCGGCGGTCGTCTGGCCGGTGACGAGGGAAGTGACGAGCGTCGCGACCTGCTGGGCGTCGGCGTGGCGCAGGAAGATCACCTCGGTCTTGGTGTTCGGGCTAGATTTCTGGTCGAGGGTGTCGATCAGCTTGTCGAAGAAATCATGCTGGTCGGCGGAACCCATGAGCAGCACGCGATTGGTGCGCTCGTCGGCGAGGAAGGTGGTGCCGGTGCTCAGGCGGAAAGGCGCGCCGCCAGAGACCGTGGCGGGCGAGCGCAGCATTGCGGTGAGCTTGTTGACCATGTCGGTCGCCATCGCGTTCTTGAGCACGTAGCTCTTGGTCACCACGAGGTCGAGCTGCGGGCGGTCGAGTTGGGCGACCAAGTTCTCGATCTTCTGGAGATTCGTGATCGAATCGGTGACGAGGAAAGCGTTGTTACGCCCGAAATAGACGGGGGGCGAGGCGAGGGTGGTGTTGAGACTCGAGACAATCTGCAGGATGAACTCCTGGGCGTTGGCGTGCTTGAGGCTGAAGATCTTGGTCGCGATGCGGCCGCTGGGCGGGAGCGCAAGGACGGAGGCCGTCATGAGCTGCGGGGACTCGGCCTTGGCGATGAGGTTCGGGACAACCTTCAGGAACTTGTCGCCCTGCTGGATGACGGCGATGCCGTTGAGGTTGAGGAGCGTCTCGATGGCGAGGAGGGCTTCGTCGCGCGTGATCGAGGCCGGCAGCGAAAGCGTGTAGACGCTGGCGGGGAGAGCCTGCGGGCGGAGGATGGATTTACCGGTCCAGCGCTGCATCAGGTCAAGGACCTGGGCGATCGTCTCATCGCGAAGAATCACCGGTCCGACTTGATCGCTGCCGCTGAGCTCGGGCAGCGGGACGGCGGCGGCGACTCCGGCGATCGGGGCGGGGGAGGCGGCGGGGGCCGCTTGGCCGAAGCTCGAAGTCGGCGCGCACGCGGCGGCGAGGAGCAGGCAGAAAAGAGGCAAGGAAGACCTCCCTTTAAGTAGGGTCGAATGGATGCGCAGCACGGGGATAAGGGGTACTCCCTTGATAACACCAAACCCTGAGAATAGTTCGATGAAAAATCCAATTATATGCGGAGATTTGGGTTATCACCTCCTTGCGAATGAGGCCCTTACCCTTTAAAGGTGAACATTATTTCACCTTTTACTTGCCGAGGCGCCCGCCGTTGGCATACAAGCCAACAAAGCCCCCCCGCATGCGCGAAGATCTCCCCGATTGGCTGGGTAAGCCTCCCCTCCGCGGGACCGACCAATGGAACGTCTGGTTGGCCAAGTGGCGGCGTTACGCCAAGACCGAACTACGCGATACGGCGGCGGATGACCCGGATTACGATTACGGTCTGCTGACGACCGAAGAACGCTGGCAGGTGGCGTTAAGGCTCCAGGTCCAAGCCCAGATTGAAGCTGGCCGCCAGAACGGCCCCGTGCCGTTGTCTTTGGTGCTCGGCCGCAAAGTCAGCGACCTCGACCACGCCAGCGTCGTCGCCTGGCAGGTCGGCCGCTCGGTCGTCTCTCCGATCCCCGACGAAGCCTTCACCCGGGCCCTCGAATGGAGCAACCAGCGGGAGAACCCGCGGCGCCGGCGGATTTCGCACGGGATCCGTTATGGCTTCATCGCTGGACTCGGCGGCGAGGCGACGGCGCCCGCTTGGTCATCGCCGGACTATGTGACCGCCTACGAAGCCGCGTGGGAGCTCGGCAACGCGATCGCAATCGAAGGCGACCCACGGGGATAGGTTGCGGAAACCCCGTCCGCGGGCAGAGTGGCGTTCTTATAAGAAACCAGATGGAATATATCGTCCCCCTATTGCTGGGTCTCGCACTCGGCTACGTCGGCTACCTCCTTGGTCGGCGCATCCAGCCCCAGAACCAGGCCGATGTGGCCTTGCAGCAGGAACTCGCCGGCACCAAGGCCCTGCTGAGTGCGACGGAGACACGCCGCACACAGGACACCGCCTCCCTCCAAGCCGAGCGTGAAAAAGCCTTGGGACGAGCCGCGACGGCAGAGGCCGCAGTGGCGCGAGCCGAGGCAGATAAGACCGCGGCGCAGCGGAGCCTCGAGGAGACCAAGGCGTCGTTCGCCGAACTCGAGAAGCGCATGCGCGAGGCGTTCGCCAGCGCGGCGCAGAACCAACTCACGCAAAGCCGCGAGCAGTTTATCGGCATGGCGGAGCAGAAGTTTGCTCCCTTCAAGAGCCAACTTGAAGAGCTGACGCGCACCAATAACGAGCTCAAGGGCTCCCTCAAAACCAGCAACGAACGCTCCGAGAAGGTCGCCGAGGAAGCACGCAAGCTGGCCGCGGCCATGACCTCTACAAACAAACAGGGTAGTTGGGGTGAACTGCAGCTCTCGCGCGTCGCCGAACTGACGGGTATGCTGGAGCACGTCGATTTCGAGACGCAGACCACAACCGCCTCCGAACAGGGCAACCTGAGGCCGGACATGGTGATCTCGCTCCCGGGGGGCCGGAAAATCATCGTGGACGCCAAGGCTCCGACCAAAGCCTACATCGAGGCCAGCCACGCCACGACCGAAGCCGAGCGCACCAGCCTGCTCCAGGATTTCGCAGAGAAACTCGCGGAGCATGCCAAGAAGCTCGGCGCGAAGGAATACTGGACCCAATACAAGCCGTCGCCGGAATTCGTGATCCTCTTTCTTCCGAGCGAGGCGCTGTTCAGCACGGCGCTGCAGGTCGACCCGCTGCTAATTGAGAATGCCTGGGGGCATAAGGTCGTCATCGCGACCCCCACCACGCTGCTCTCTGTGCTGCGGACCATCGCGCACTCCTGGGAGCGGGTCGAGGTAGAGCGGCGCGCCGACAAGGTCATCGATCTCGCAGAGAAACTCCACGATGGCGTGCGCATCGCCAGCGACCATTTCGCCGAGGCGGGCGGCAGCCTCAATAAGGCCGTCGAAGAATATAACGCCACGCTCGGCACCCTGCGCTCACGCGTCTTCAATAACGCCGAGAAGCTGATCGCCGAAGGCGAGAGGATGAAGGCCGAGCGCCAAATCAAGGAGGGTGCCACGCTCGACGTCCACGCCCACGAGGCCCTTCCGGACGTGAAACGAGCGCGCCGTGGGCCAAAGGAGCTGACCGGGGACGACTCTCCGCCCACGACCTAATCAGGGACCCTGCTGGTGGAGCCGATGAGGTTCGAACTCACGGCCTCGTCATTGCGAACGACGCGCTCTACCAACTGAGCTACGGCCCCAAACAGCAGGAGAATAAGGGAAGCCGTCCCCGCTGAGGCGGTCAAGGTTTAGATGCCTGTCGCCTTGCCTCGGCCTGATTTAGCCTCATGATTGCACTCCCTCATCACCATGCGCGTAGCCAAAGAAACCGTCGTCGCCATCGAATACACCCTGAAGGACGACCAGGGCAATATCCTCGACGCCTCCGGCGATCGCGGCCCGATGGAATACCTCCACGGCGCCCAGAACATCATCCCGGGCCTCGAGCAGGGCGTCGACGGCCTTTGCATCGGCGACACCAAGAGCGTCCTCGTCCCGCCGCAGCTTGGCTACGGCGAACACAGTGAGAAGCTGCTCCAGCAGGTCCCGCTCTCCGCTTTCGGTGCGAACACGCCCCAACTCGGGATGCGTTTCCACGCCGAGACCAATCTCGGCATGCGCGTCCTCACGATCAAGAAGATCGAAGGCGAGGAAGTGACCCTCGACGGCAACCATGAGCTCGCCGGTAAGACGCTCCATTTCGACATCAAGGTCGTCTCTGTCCGCGCGGCCGAACTGACCGAACTCGCCCACGGCCACCCGCACCAGGCGGGCGGTTGCTGTGGGGGCGGCGGCTGCGGCTCCGGCGAGGCCTCGTCCGAAGGCGGATGCTGTTCCTCTGAAGAAGGCGCGACGGCCGGCGGTTGCTGCTCCACCGAACAGCCTGTTGCCCAGAAGCAAGGTGGCTGCGGTTCCGGCGGTTGCGGTTGCTCGGCCTAAGCCCGGCTTCATCGCCTAACCCAAAGACCCCGGAACGCCGGGGTCTTTTCGTTGCCCATAGTGGCGGAGGCGGCAGGCTGACGTCACCCCGCGCATGAGTTCCGCCCCTATCCATGCCCGCGACCTGACGCCTGGGCAGACGCGCGTCTCGATTGCGATCATCGCGGTGCTGTTCTTCATCTTCGGCTTCGTGTCGTGGGTGAACGCAATCCTCATCCCCTACTTCAAGATTGGCTGTGAGCTGACGCACTTCGAAGCATACCTGGTCACATTCGCTTTCTATATCTCATACCTCGTGTTCTCCATGCCGGCGGCGCACATGCTGAAACGCACCGGTTTCAAGCGCGGGATGATGATCGGCTTCTGGGTCATGGCGGTAGGCGCCTTCCTCTTCATCCCCGCGGCGATGACGCGGACGTACGGCCTTTTCCTCGGCGGCCTGTTCACGCTCGGCGCCGGCCTGGCCATCCTGCAGACGGCGGCGAATCCTTATATCACCATCCTTGGTTCCAAGGAGACCGCCGCGCGCCGCATCTGCGTGATGGGAATCTGCAACAAAGGTGCGGGAATTCTCGCGCCGATTGTCTTTGCCGCCGTGGTGTTCAAAGTCACCGACACCGATCTCTTCGCGAGCCTCGCGACGATGGCGCCGGCCGAGAAAGCCGCCGCGCTCGACGAGCTCATCCGCCGCGTTGTCGTACCTTACGCGTGGGTCGGCTCGGCGCTCCTGGTGCTCGGATTTCTTGTCCGCTTATCGCCACTCCCCGAGATCGACACCGAACATGAGACCGCCGAGGTCGCCGAAGCCAACGCCGACAAAACCGGCATCCTGCAATTCCCGCACCTCATCCTCGGCGCGCTCGGTATCTTCCTCCATGTCGGCACGCAGACCGTAGCGGTCGATACCATCATCGGGTACGCGGACACGATGGGCATCCCGCTCGCCGCCGCGAAGATTCTGCCTGGCTGCGTGCTGGCCGGGATGATCATCGGTTACGCGCTAGGGCTGGCCCTCATCCCGCGATACCTCTCACAAGTGACGGCGCTGCGGCTTTGCACCTCGCTTGGCGTGGTCGCCACGCTCGGCGTGCTGTTCGCGCCAGGTAAGCTGATGCTCTTCGGATTAAACGCCGACATCTCGCTCTGGTGCATCGCGCTCCTTGGGCTCTCGAACTCGCTCACCTGGGCCGGCATCTGGCCGCTCGCACTCGACGGCCTCGGTCGCTTCACCAAGACGGGTGCCTCGCTCATGATCATGGGGCTCTGCGGTAACGCGCTCATCCCACTTGGTTACGGTTGGCTGGCGGACGAATACTCCGCGCGAAGCGGGTACTGGATCCTACTCCCCTGTTATCTTTATCTGACTTACTACGCGATTAGCGGGCATAAGAAACGGAGCTGGTAGTAGCGCGGCGGAGCCGCGCGGGGACATGCTGGCAGGGTGAACTGCTGCGAAGCAGGCGCGGCTGATGGCCGCGAGGGGGCATGCTGGCACGCTGGCATGCTGCGAAGCAGAGTCATAACTTCAGGTGGCGGGTGGCGGGCGCGGGGTCCGGGAGTTCAGGCGTCGGCCGCTCGGGAGCCGGCCGCAGGATTCCGATGGCCGATGGCCGAGATGCCGATCCCTGAGGGGCTGATTCCCCGGGGGCCGTCACCTGTCACCCTTTTCGGGTCTTGGCTAAGCGCGATGACTTCTTTGTCCGTCCGCGAACGGATGCGATGTCATCGCATCCCTACCAAATCCAAACCAGGGCGATCTCGACGTCGGGATGGAGTGACTGTTTTACGGGGCAAGCGTTGGCGGCGCGGATAAGTCGATCGCGGAGATCTTCGGCAATGCCGGCAGGCATATGGATCGTGGCCTCGAGCTTCGCAATGCGGCGGGGCGGCTGAGCGGTCATGTGTTTCTCGACGTCGACGCGCAGGTCGCGGAAATCGAGTTCGAGTCCCTTGGCTTGGATGCCGAGGATCGTCATGATGCAGGTCGCGAGCGAAGTCGCCGTGAGATCGGTCGGCGAAAACGATTCGCCCTTGCCGTGATTGTCGACCGGCGCATCGGTGTGGAGCACGGTACCGGAGGGACCATGGGTGGCGCGCACGCGGAGGTCGCCGAGGTATTCACAGGAGATTTTGACGCTCATGGGATAAGGCTAGGCCGACGGGACGCGCCGACCAAACAAAAAGCCCCGGAGGTCCGGGGCTTTCGGGAGAATCGCCGAAGCGATTATTCGCCGTCCTTACCGATGGCGTCGACGGGGCAGCCCTCGAGGGCTTCCATGCACTTGTCGATACCTTCCTGATCGGTCGGCTGGGCGAAGACGTAGGAATAGCCGCCGTCGTCCTGCCGGACGAAGGACTTGGGTGCGGTCTCGCGGCAGAGATCGCAATCGATGCACTGCGAATCCACGTAGAATTTGCCGGGGGCGCTTTCCGGGCGCTTGTCGTTCTTATCAGCCATAGGAAAAGATTAATTGGAAGACGACGGGCGGGTGTCAAGAATCCGCGTCAGTTCGCGGGCAGCATGACGATCAACTTATGACGGAAGCCGTCGCGGCCGGCCAAGAAAGCGGCCGAGAGGCGGTCCGTGGTGGCGAAGACCACCTCAATCGTGCCGGCGGGCGGCAGGTTTGGGCGAAGCCCGGGCCCAGGCTGGGCGGCGAAGATATCGAGCGGACGGACCGTGACCGAAGCGACCGGCAGCAGGTGTTCCTGCAGGATAACAAAGCGGATATGGCTACGGGTGGTAGCATCGACGCCATCCCAGCAGAAGAGCTGTTCGATCGCGAGTGCGTCGTGCGCCGCATAGGCTTGACGCAGATCCTCGGCGAGCGCCCGGAGGCTGCGCGCGTTCCACCAACTCCAACCAGCGACCAAGGTGATGCCGAGTAAAAGGCCGAGCGCCGCCGAGAAGAGGCGGCGGAACCACGGTTGTCGGAGGAAGAGTGGCCGCATGAGGGAGAAGGGCGTTGACCCAATAGCAGGGTCGGAGATAAGCAGGCAAGAGCCATGGCGCACGAAAGCAAGCCCTCCGCCGATTCCAGCCGCTACGCGGCGCGGGGAGTCTCCGCCTCCAAGAGCGAGGTGCACGCCGCCGTCGACCGTCTCGATCCCGGACTCTACCCGCAGGCGTTCTGCAAGATCGTCGCGGACGGCCTCACAGGCGACGCTACGAAGTGCGTTGTCACGCATTCGGACGGCTCCGGCACCAAGGCCTTGCTGGCCTACCTCTGGTGGAAGGAGACGGGCGACGCCTCCGTCTTCCGCGGCATCGCGCAGGATAGCATCGTCATGAACATCGACGACCTCCTGTGCGTCGGCGTGACCAAGGGTGTCATCCTCTCCTCGACCATCAACCGCAACGCCAAGGCCATCCCCGGCGCGATCCTCGCGGAGCTGATCAACGGCACCGAAGACGTGCTCGCCATGTTGCGCGCGCAGGGCTTCGGCATCACCTCCGGCGGGGGCGAGACCGCCGACGTCGGCGACCTCACGCCCACGCTGACCGTCGACTCCACCGCGACCGCGATTCTCAACCGGGCCGAAGTCGTGGACGCCGCGCGCGTCATCCCAGGACTCGTCATCGTCGGCATCGCCTCATACGGTCGGGCCACTTATGAGCCGGTGGAGAATAGCGGCATCGGCTCCAACGGCCTGACCAGCGCCCGCCACGAACTGCTTTCTCAGTATTACGCCGCGAAATATCCAGAGACCTACGACAAGGCTACTCCGGCCGAGCTGGCTTATTGCGGGCCCCATCGCTTGGCCGACCCTATGCCGGGTTCCGCCCTATCGGTCGGGCAGGCCCTCCTCTCCCCCACCCGCACCTATGCCCCCTACGTCCTGCGCCTATTGCAGGCCCTGGGCAACGAGCGCGTCAAGGGCCTCGTCCATTGCTCTGGCGGGGGCCAGACCAAGTGTCGCCGCTTCGGGTCCAAGGTCCATTTCATCAAGGATAACCTGTTCCCGACTCCACCCATTTTTGCTGAAATCGCCCGGGTCAGTGGGACCGAAGCCAAAGAAATGCATCAAGTTTACAACATGGGCCACCGCCTGGAGGTGTTTCTGGAGCCCCAAGACGTCGAGGTCGCCTTGCGCCTGGCGGCTGAACTCGGGCTGGGCGCTCAGGTAATCGGACGGACCGAGGCTTCGGCCCGTCCGGACTCAGCCAACCACGTGACCATCATCCGCGCCGGACAAGTCCTAGAATACTCCTGAGGGGTATCCTAGCTTGTTTTCTAACGGGGTCGGGTGGTCGGGCAGACAGGACTTGAACCTGCAACACCCTGCTCCCAAAGCAGGGACTCTACCAATTGAGATACTGCCCGATACCCGAATAAACAGTCTGATTTTGTGTTGCCGTCCCTGTCAAACCGCTAATCTCAATTTGTTCCAACCCGCAAAACACCTCATACACATGGAAAACGACTCGATCTCCTCCTCCTCCTCTGAATCCAAGCTCCCGCTAATCGTGGGCATCCTTGGGTTCGCCCTCGGCGCCATCGCCCTCGTCTATGGCATCAAAGCCAAGGGCGCTGCCCAAGTCGCCGGAGATGAAGCCGCCGCCGCTAAAGCGAGCGCCGCCGAGCTCAGCGGTGCACTCGCCGGCAAGGCCAACACCTTCGACGTCACGGCCCTGCGCGCCGATCTTGACAAAAGCCTCGGCGACATCGCCATCAACTTCAAAGAAGTCGGTGACCAAGTCGCCAACCTCCAGAAAGTCGCCGCCGCTCCGAAGGCCTCTGGTAAGGCCGCCGCTCCGGCCGGCCCGGGCGAATACTCGGTCGTCAAAGGCGACACCCTCGGCGGCATCGCCAAGAAAGTCGGCATCTCGCTCAAAACCATCCAGGAACTCAACCCGGACGTGAACGCGAACCGGATGCAGATCGGTCAGAAGCTGAAGACCAAGTAATCTCTCGCATGTCGGCGCCCTCTCGCTGGACCGTCCGGCACGAAGAGCTCCACGCCGACTGCAGGGTTTTCCGGGTTTACAAAGAACACTGTCATCACCCTCTCGATCAACGAGAGGGTGATTTTTTTGTGCTACGCTCCGGCGACTGGGTCCTCGCCCTCCCGATCACCGCCGACGGAAGGCTGGTCTTGGTTCGGCAATATCGCTTCGGCATCCGCGAACTTTCCACCGAGGCGCCGGGCGGCATCATCGAGCCCGGCGAAGATCCGGTACGCGCCGCTGCGCGTGAGACCGAGGAGGAAACCGGCTTCGCGGGCGGCCATGCCAGCCTACTCGGCACCTGCGCCCCGAACCCCGCCATTCAGGCCAATCGGAGCCATTTCGTGCTGTTGGAGGGCGTCCGCCCGACCAACCGGCGGGCCCCCGACCAGCATGAGGAGATCCAGGTGCTGGCCGTCCGCCCAGCGGAAGCCTTGGCCCAAGCCCTCGCCAATCCGGCTCAGCATTCGCTCGCCCTGCTCGCCCTGTACCGTCTTCGTGACGTCCGCCCCGAGCTCTTCGCATGACCACTCCCACCCGCATCAAGCACAAAGGCCGCGCCGCCGATCCCGTCCTCGTCGTCGGCTCCGTCGCCTATGACAGCATCGTCACGCCGCACGACCAAGGCGAACGCATCCTCGGCGGCAGCGCTTCGTATGCGTGCCTCGCCGCGAGCTACTTTGCGCCGCCCCGTATTGTCGGCGTCGTCGGCCACGACTTCCGCGACCGCGACCGCAAGAAGCTCGCTAAGCGCGGCATCGACCTCGACGGCCTACTCACCGACTCCGCGGGGCGGACGTTCTTCTGGCGCGGCCGTTACCATGAGAACTACAACCGCCGCGACACCGAGGACCTGCAGCTCAACGTCTTCGAGCACTTCAAGCCCAAGCTGACCGCGACGCATCGCGCGACGCCCTTCGTGATGCTCGGCAATATCCGCCCCGACCTGCAGCTCGAGGTACTCAACCAGCTCACCGCGCCCCGCTTCGTGCTCGCGGACACCATCGACATCTGGATCGAGACCCAACGCGACAAACTTGGCGAGGTCATGCGCCGCGCCGACCTGTTGGTCGTCAACGACACCGAGTCGGCCAAGCTCACCGGCGAGGCTAACGTGATCGTCGCTGGACGCGCCCTGCGCCAGCACGGCTGCAAGACCGTCATCATCAAGAAAGGCGAGCACGGCGCGGTGCTCTTCCACGAGGAAGGCATGTTCGCCCTGCCCGCCTACCCCGTCACCGAGCTGCGCGACCCCACTGGGGCCGGCGACAGCTTCGCGGGCGCCCTGCTCGGCTACCTGGCTTCGACCGGCACGACCGACTTCGCCAGCATCAAGCAGGCCATGGTCTACGGCACCGCCGTCGCCAGCCTCACCGTCGAAGCCTTCTCGACCGACCGCCTGGCCAAGGCCGGCTGCCGCGAGATCCGGGCCCGCCGCAAGGAACTGCTGAAACTGATCAAGCCTTAGCCGCGCCGGCGGACCAGGAACCGCCAGAGCACGAAGAGCAAGATGCCCGAAAAGACCAGGTCGCCGACCACCAAGGGCCAGACGCGGGGGAGTTTTTCGGCGAAGAAGGCGTAGAGCAGGAAGCCCGCCTGCACCACGATGATCAAAGCAAGCAGCGGGACGAAGCGGCGGAGCTTCGCGAGGGAATCGGGAGCGCTCATGCGAAATGCCGGCGGTGGGCTTCGGCGAGACCGAGTAAAGTCAGGTGCGGCTCATGCGTCACGCGCGCCTGCCATGTGGCCGGTAGGTAGACCGCCGCGCCGCCGGTGACAATCACCTTGGGCATCGGTAAACCTTGGCGGACGAGCTCGGCGCAAACGCCATCGAGCAAGGCTCCAATCATGCCAGCGAAGCCGAGGGCACAGCCGGAACGCATCGCGTCGACGGTGGATTTGCCGATGGCCGGTCCGCCGAGGAGCGAGGCCGGGTCGAGCGCCGGCAGGAGCGCCGTGCGCTCATGGAGATACTGGGTCATCACGCCAAGTCCAGGGGCGATGATGCCGCCAGCGTAACCGCGCTCGGTCAGGATATCGACCGTCGTCGCCGTGCCCATGCCGATGATGACCGCGGGCGCGCCGGCGACGAGCTGCGCGCCGACGCAATCCGCGAGCCGATCCTGGCCGACCTCGGCGGGCTGCGGATAATCAAAGCCGAGGCCCTTCACGGAATCATGGCGAAGTGGATAGAATGGTCGGCCGCACCTCAGGAGCGCCGGGGCAATCGCCGCCGTGACCTTTGGGACGACGCTGGCGAGCGCGACGCCCTTGGTCGGATGCGCGGCGAGCAACGCCGTCAGCGCCGCCGTCTCCAGCAAAGCGGTCGGCAACTCGCCGTGGGCGAGCACCCGGCGTCCGTCCACGACGCCCCAATGCGTATGGGTGTTGCCGACATCGAGACAGAAGATGGACACAGGCAAAAGGGTGGCCGAAGGTGGTCGCCGGGGCAAGCGCTCAGGGTTTGCGTAGCGTGACTTCGCCCGAGGAGACGACGGTCTTGCGACCACCGCTGGTGCGGAGGATGAGGGAGCCCTCATCATCGATACCCTCAACGATGCCCGCAACCGGATCCCCACGCAGACCGACCCGGACAGACTTGCCGGCAAGGACGTCGTAGGCTGACCACAGCTTACGGAACGAGCGCGACCACCCGCCTTCCGCGAACTGCTCCCAGGCGTGAAAGAGCGCGGCGATGACGGCGGCGGCCTCACGGTTGACGTCGAGCGGCGCGCCGCCCGCCGCTTCGAGCGAGCCCGCGGTCGCGCGAAGCTCGGTAGGGAAATCCTTGGGTTGGCCCGTGAGGTTGAGGCCGAGCCCGAACACCAGTTCGCGGACCGAGTCAGCGTCGAGGCGCGCCTCGGTGAGCATCCCAGCGACCTTGCGGCCATCGGGCGACTGCAGATCATTGGGCCACTTAAGCCCGAGCTTGAGGCCCAGCGATTTCTCGACGTGCGCGCACAGGGCGAGCCCCATCCAGAGCGTGAATGGCTTGAGCCGCTCCGGTGGGATGAACGGCCGGAAGGCGAGCGATAGGTAAAGGTTGCCCGGGTGGGTGCTATGCCATTTCCGCCCCAGCCGGCCGCGACCGGCGCGCTGCGTCCGGGCGAGCACCGCGAACGGCGCTTCTCCGCCCGCCGCGAGGCGACGCTCCGCTTCGGAATTGGTACTATCGACCACGGCGAGCAACTCGACCGACGGCGCGACCTTAAGGCGACGAAGGTGCGCGTCGAGGAGCGCCGCGTTGATCTCGCGCGGGACGGACTTCAGGACATAACCCTTCCGGGTCGAGGCCTTGAAGGAGAAACCTGCGGCCCGCAGGCGCTCGAGCCGGCTCCAGATCGCCACGCGGGAGACGCCGAGTTCTTTCGCGAGACGGTCTCCGCTCACCGGTTCGCCGGCGGCCTCAAGGAACGCGAGGAGGATGCTGCTATCGAGGTCGGCCATGGATCAGAGCCAATCGAGGCCGAGGTCGCCCCAGGGCGCGGCGTGGGTGAGGCCACCGCAGGAGATGAAATCGGGGGCGAGCGCACCGATGAGCGGGAGGGACTCGAGGTTGACGCCGCCGCTGACTTCCGACCAAGCCTGGCCGCGGAGCCGCGGGATGGCCGCGCGCAAATCGGCGAGGGTGAAGTTGTCGAGCAGGATGACGTCGGCGCCGGCCGCGAGGGCGGGGGCGAGCTGGTCGGGCCGATCGACCTCGACCTCGAGCAGGAGATCGGGACGGCTGGCGCGCGCGTGCCGGACCAGTTTCGTGATACGGTCGCCCGACGAGGCTCCGTCGGCGGCGAGATGATTATCCTTCACCATGATGCGGTCGAAAAGCCCGAGCCGATGATTATAGCCACCGCCTTGGCCGACCGCGTATTTCTCGAGCATGCGGAAGCCCGGGGTCGTCTTGCGCGTATCGAGCAGCCTGGCCGGCGACGAACCCAACGCGAGGACGTGCTCGCGGGTGCGGGTGGCCACACCGCACAGGCGCTGGAGAAAGTTCAGGAGGATACGTTCGGCCGAGAGCAAGTCGGCGGCGGGCCCTTCGACTTCGGCGACGACCGTCCCAGCGGGGACGAATTGGCCGTCGTAAGCGAGGGGCTTCGCATGGCAGCGTCCGCCATAGGCAGCGAGCACCACCTCGAGCAGGCCGAGTCCGGCGAGGACCATCGGGCCGCGGGCGACCACGCGGGCGCGGGCCCGTTGGGCCCCGGCCAAGAGCGCGGCGGACGGATCACCCGGGCGCACCGGACGCTGGGCGAGGCCGAGACCGGCGAGATCTTCCTCGCGCGCGAACTCGGCGAAGCGGAGCAGCCATGACCGATCGAGCTCGTCCCAGCGGAGACGGCGAATCAGTCGGTCGGTCTGGCCGGGGTCGCGCGGCATGGAGTCACCTTACGACCCGACCCCCGGCGGGCAAGGGGGTTAAGGGAAGAACTTCTTGAACTTCGAGCGCCAGGATTCGGAAACCGGCGCGGCCTCGTCGCCGCAGGCCGCGGCGTAGGCCTGGAGGGAAGCCCTCTCATTATCGGTCATCTTCTTCGGGACGTCGATGTCGACGCGCACCAGCAGATCGCCGGAATTACCGCCACGTAGCGCCGGCATGCCTTCACCACGGAGGCGGAAGACCGTGCCGCCTTGGGTGCCGGCGGGCAGGTTCAGGTTGGTCTTCCCCTTGAGCTTCGGGACGACGATCTTGCCACCGAGGGCGGCGACCGAGAACTTCACGGGCACACTGCAAGCGAGGTCGTCGCCATCGCGCTCGAAAAGTTCGTGATCCGTGACCGCGATATAGACGTAGAGGTCGCCGGCGGTGGCGCCGCGGCGGCCCGCGGAGCCATTGCCGCTGGAGCGCAGCTTCGTCCCCGTGTCGACACCGGGCGGAATGCGCAGGCTGACGGTGGATTCGGCGACGACCCGGCCTTCGCCGGAGCATGCCTTGCAGGGTTTTTCGATACGTTCGCCTTGTCCGCCACACGAAGGACAGACCTGCCGCATCTGGAAGAAGCCGTTGGAGCGGACCACGTGGCCTTGGCCTCCGCAGGTCGGACAACGGCTCTTCTTGGAGCCGGGCTCAGCGCCGACGCCCGCACACTTCACGCAACTGACATGCTTACGATAGGGAATCTTCCGTTCGAAGCCCTCCGCGGCCTCCTCGAGCGTGATCTTGAGGTCCACGCGCAGGTCCTCGCCATCGTTATCCTGGCCTTGGCTTTTGCCGCCGCCGCCGAACATGTCGCCGAAGCCACCACCGCCGAACATCTGCTCGAAGATATCCCGCGGATCGGCGCCGCGGAAACCACCCCCCGCCGGACCGCGACCGCCCCCGGCACCCATGTTGGGATCGAAGGCCGCTTCGCCATGCTGGTCATACAACTTGCGCTTGGCGTCATCGCTGAGAATCTCATAAGCGCGGGAGACCTTCTTAAACTTCTCCTCCGCCGCCTTGTCGCCGGGATTACGGTCCGGGTGGAACTCCATCGCCTTTTTGCGATAGGCCTTCTTCAGGTCGTCCGCGGAGACGGCTTTGGCGACCCCCAGCAAAGCGTAATAGTCTTCGGCCATCGGTGGAGATTACTTGGCGGCGCCAGCGGAGACGAAGACGGCGGCCGGGCGGAGCACGCGGTCATGGAGGAGCCAGCCGGGGCGAGCGACGCGGAGCACGGTGCCCTCGGCGACGTCAGCACTGGGCTCGGAGCCCACCGCCTCGTGGCGGGCGGGATCGAAGGATTGACCGACGGGAATGACCTCAGTGAGCCCTTGCGCGGAAAGGATCGCCCGTAATTGGCCGACCGCCATGCGGAAGCCCTCGGTGACGGCATGGCCGTCCGCCTGCTTCAGGGCAGACTCCAGGCCGAGGTTGAGCGAGTCGAGCGCGGGCAGGAGATCTTCGAGCAGGCCGGCCGTCGCATACTTGCGGAGCTCCTCGCGCTCGCGCTGGTGGCGGCGCTGCTGGTTTTGCTGGTCGGCGTTGCTGCGGAGGACCGTGTCCTTGAGGCGCGCAATCTCTCCCTCGAGTTCGGCGAGGCGAGTCACGGGATCGGGCGAGGTCGGATCGGCGGAAGAAGTGGGGTCGGTCATGAGATTATTTTTCTCCGCGGAGCGTCTCGGTCACGGAGCGGCGGACGCGCTCCCGGGCGAGATCGAGGAGAAGTTGCGGTTGCTGCGAGATGGCGGTGGCGACGACCTCCGCGCCAAGGGGGCCAGAGACTTTACCCTTGAAGTTGCCCTGGGTGATATCGCGGGCCTCGAAGACGAGGTTGATGGCTTGGTCGACCAAGACCTTGCGCTGGTCGGTACCGTCGCCGGTGACGATCGTGATGCGTTCGACGCGGACGCGGAGATGTTTGATGAGGAACGGCTGGGGGGCGGGCTCCGCCGAGGTCACGGCCGGACCAGGGACCGGCTTGAGCCCATTGAAGATATCCTTCGCGTTATTATCCGAGTGGTAGTCGGCCTTGCCGACGATTGTCAGGTGCTCGATGTCGAGCTCCAGGTCGTGGACGATACGGGCGCCCCCTTCGAGGAAAGTGAGCGGATCGAAATCGATTCCAAGGCGACGGACCTTGAGAAACTGCGGCTCCTTCCAGCGGGTCGGGTTGGTGATCGTGAGGCCGGCATAATCCAGGCGACCGGCGAAGAGGTTGGATTCGTTGGCGACGACCGACAGATGAGCGCCGGAGCGGGTGGCCAGCATCGTATCGAGCAACTTAGGGGAAAACCTCCCCAGCGCCCAGACGCCCAACAGGCCCACCATCACCAAGAACAGCGCAATGCCGCAAAGCACCGTGAGGAGCTTGCGCAGGAGATACCCACGGCGGGGGGGGAAGGAGGCGATAGACATCGGTGAACGTGATTTCGAGCAGTAGGCATGCCACCCAACAGGGTCAACGGTGGAGGCAAAAGGCGGGCTTAACGGGCGTTTTCCTGCCTCGGCGGGATGACGGGTGGCCACCAAGGGCGAGCAGTCGAGCCCTTCTGTCCCGTTAGTGTGACTCCATTGCCGACCCTTGGCGCCGGCGCCCGGCGGGGGAGAGGTAAGGCTTGCGGAGGGGCTACGGGTGGGCTTCCTCCATATTCTCATGAGTCAGGAAGCCGCCAAATTGATGCTCGGTCTGCCCAAGGGTAGCCTAGAAGAGGCCACCCTCCAGCTGTTTGCCCGGGCTGGTTTCCCCGTGACCAAGAGCACCCGTTCTTACCGCCCCTCCTTCGATGATCCCGGCCTCGATGGGCGGTTCATCCGTGCCCAAGAAGTGGCCCGATATGTCGAAGATGGCTTCTTCGACTGCGGGTTGACCGGCCAAGATTGGGTCCAGGAAAACAACGCTGACGTCGTCCAAGTCTGCGAACTCATCTACAGCCGCGCCTCCGCCCAGAAATCCCGCTGGGTCCTCTGCGTGCCGGAAAGCTCCCCCATCAAGACGGCCAAGGATCTCGCCGGTAAGCGTATCGCCACCGAACTCGTCGAGACCACCCGCCGCTGGTTCAAGGCGCAGGGCGTCGAATGCGAAGTCGAATTCTCTTGGGGCGCCACCGAAGTCAAGGTCCCCGAGCTCGCCGACGCCATCGTCGATATCACCGAGACCGGCTCCTCGCTCAAGGCCAACCAACTCCGCATCGTCGCGCAGTTGCTGGAGACTACCACCGTCCTCGTCGCAAACAAAGCCGCCTGGGCCAATCCCGCCAAGCGCGCCAAAATCGAGCAGATCGTCCTCATGCTGCAGGGCGCCCTGGCCGCGCAGCACATGGTCGGCCTGAAGTTCAACCTCCCAAAGGCCAAGCTCGACCAAGTCGCCGCCGCCCTGCCCGCCCTGCGCAATCCAACCGTCTCCCCGCTGAGTAATTCTGAGTGGGTCGCCGTCGAGACCATCATCGACGCCCGCCAGGCGCGCGAGTTCATCCCGACCCTCAAGGCCGCCGGCGCCGAGGGCATCGTGGAGTATCCGATCAACAAGCTCGTCTACTGACGAACGTCGTCATGGCTGACTCCGTCCGCATCGGCCTCGTCCAGCTCACCGCCGAGGACACCCCAGCCGCCAACGTGCGCAAGACCCTGCCCCGCATCGAGGAAGCGGCGGCCAAGGGCGCAAAGATCATCGGCCTGCAGGAGATGTTCACGACGAAATACTTCTGCGTGGCCCAGGATCCGAAACACTTCGACCTCGCCGAGCCGATTGAGACCGGCCCGTCGGTGACCGCACTCGCCCAAGCTGCCAAGCGCCTCGGTGTCGTCATCGTCGCCCCGCTCTTCGAAGCGCGCGGCAGCGAAGTCTACCATAACACCGCGGCCGTCATCGACGCCGACGGCACCGTGCTCGGCAAATACCGCAAGATGCACATCCCGCAGGACCCGGGCTTCGAAGAGAAATTCTACTTCACGCCGGGCGACCTCGGCTTCCGTACCTGGAAGACCGCGCATGGCGATCTCGGCGTGCTCATCTGCTGGGACCAGTGGTATCCCGAAGCCGCGCGACTGACCGCACTCGGCGGCGCGCAAATCCTCTTCTACCCAACCGCCATCGGCTGGCTGCCCGAAGAGAAGGCCGCCCTCGGCAAGGCCCAGCATAACGCCTGGGAGACCGTCCAGCGCGGCCATGGCGTCGCCAACGGCTGCTACGTCGCCGCGACCAACCGCGTCGGCGTCGAAGGCCGCACCCAGTTCTGGGGCCAGAGTTTCGTCTCCGACCCATACGGCGAAATCGTCGCCCGGGCTTCCGCTGAGCAAGAGGAAATCCTGCTCGCTGATTGCGACCTCGCGAAACAGCGGGCGTTCCGCCGCATCTGGCCGTTCTTCCGCGACCGGCGCATCGACGCCTACGGCGACCTGACGCGCCGCCTGCGCGACTGATCTCCCGCATGGCCACGCCACGCGCCCTCGGTTTCCGCATGCCCGCGGAGTGGGAACCTCAGTCCGCCACGTGGCTGTCCTGGCCGTCGAACCCCGCGCTCTGGCCCGGGCACTACGGCCTCATCCCCGCAAAGTTCGCGGAGTTCGCCGCGGCGATCGCCGAGTTCCAGCCGGTGAAGATTAACGCCGCAGGCAAGTTGCGCGCCGAAGCCGAACGAGCGCTCAAAGAAGCCAAAGCCGACCTTTCCGTCATCGAGCTGACTGACATCGCCACCGACGACGTGTGGTGCCGCGACCATGGGCCGATTTTCGTGAAGAACGACCAGACCAAGGAGCTCGCGCTCACCGACTGGGAATTCCACGGCTGGGGCGGCAAGTTCGAGGCTTCGCTCGACAACCAAGTCCCCGGCAAGATCGCCGCACGCCTCGGCGTGAAGAAGTTTAGCTATCCATTCGAACTCGAAGGCGGCGGCATCGAAGTCTCCGGCGACGGCCTGCTCCTCACCACCGAGGCCGTGCAGAACAATCCGAACCGCGCCGAAGGCCGCGATGACGCCGCGTTCCACGCCGCCATCCGCGACGGGCTCGCGGTCGACGAACTCCTCTGGATTGGCGAAGGCCTGGCCAACGACGATACCGACGGCCACATCG
>Ga0208951_1000164_pt1 | contig 28291 bp, 24 predicted proteins | sample GreLakmeMI27MSRF_FD_187702 | JGI IMG/M metagenome (GOLD analysis project Ga0208951, IMG submission 187702) | Freshwater lentic microbial communities from great Laurentian Lakes, MI, USA - Great Lakes metaG MI27MSRF (SPAdes) | ecosystem: Environmental > Aquatic > Freshwater > Lake | place: Great...
GAGTGGGCGAGTGCGAGTGCGTGGTGGGCGCGAATTCGACACGATCCTCGTCGAACACTCGAACGGTGTTCGAATTTCAATGTTAGGCGCCTCCGTCGTTTTCTCGAATTTCTCCATAATCTCCATCACAACCCCCGCGTGTCGTCGTCCCACCGCCTCTGCGCAGAAAGTGTTGTTGAGGCGCTCTGCTCCGCCCCGAGCCGCCGCCATGCCCCCCCGCCGCGCCGCGCGGAGCGTGCTGGGCCCAGAAGTGCATACGTCGCCCGAGGACAAGCGGCTATACCGCCGCGTGACGCTGGGTAACGGGCTGGTGGCGCTGCTGATCCACGACCCGCACATGGTGAGCCAGACGGCGCAGGACAGCGCCATGGAGTCCGGCTCCGACGAGGAGGAGCAGGAGGGCGAGGAGGAGGAGGAGGAGGAGGAGGATGAAGAGATGAGCGAAGAAGGCGGCTCAGAGGGCGGCGACGCGGCACCCACCAAGAAGGCTGCGATCGCGCTCTCCGTCTCCGTGGGCTCCTTCTCAGACCCCCCGGAGGCGCAGGGGCTGAGCCACTTCCTGGAGGTGCGTTGAAGCCGCAAGCCGCCGCCCTGTGATGCTGTGACGCTCTGACGCGGCTGAACTCACTCAGCACATGGTGTTCATGGGCAGCGAGGCGTTCCCGGTGGAGAACGCGTACGACAGCTATCTGCAGCAGCACGGCGGCGGGAGCAACGCATACACTGAGGCTGAGCAGACGGTGTTCCACTGTGACGTGGCGCCTGGTTCTTTGCGCGGCGCGCTAGAGCGCTTCGCGGCTCAGTTCGTGGCGCCTCTGTGCTGCGAGAGCGCGGCTGAGCGTGAGGTGCGCGCGGTGGAGAGCGAGTTCACGCAGGCGCTGCAGTCGGATGGCTCCCGCCTGCTGCAGGTGCAGTGCGCCTCCGCGCCGCCGGCCCACCCCGCCGCCATGTTCAGCTGGGGCAACGCGCAGTCGCTGGTGGCTGACGTGGCAGCGAGGGGGCTGTCCCTGCGCGAGCTGCTGCTGCGCCACCTGCGGCAGCACTACCGGGCGGATCGCATGACGCTGTGCGTGCTGGGCTGCGAGGAGCTGGACACGCTGCAGGCGTGGACGGAGGAGCTGTTCGCCCGGGTGCCGGGTGGTCCCTCCTGCGCGCCCAGCTTCCTGGCCTGCGGCAGCCCCCTGGCGCCCACGCACGCCACCCTGACCCGCACCCCGTCCGTCAAGGACGCCCACCAGCTCAGCTTCAGCTTCGCGCTGCCGCCGCTGGAAAAGCACTACCTGAGCAAGCCGGAGGAGTATGCGTCGCACCTGCTGGGCCACGAGGGCGCCGGCTCCCTCCTCTCCGCGCTCAAACTGCGCGGCCTGGCCAGCGGGCTGTCCGCCGGCGTGCCGGACGGCGGCCACGAGCGCAGCAGCTGCGGGTGGACGTTCGGCGTGTGCGTCACGCTCACCCAGGCTGGCCTCCACGACTGGCCAGCCGTGGCGCAGCTGGTGTTCGACGCCGCCGCGCTGCTGCGCCACGTGGGGCCCCAGGAGTGGGTCTTCCAGGAGCTGCGCGCCGCCAAGGAGGCGGAGTTCCGCTTTGCGGAGGAGGAGGAGGGCGGGGACTACACCACCCGGCTGGCCGCCAACGCGTGGCGCTACCCGGGCCAGCACGCGGTGAGCGGCGAGAGCCTGGTGAGCGTGTGGGACCCGCTGGCGGTCCAGGACTGTCTGCAGCGGCTCACCCCCGGCAACTGTCGGCTGGACCTGCAGAGCGTCGCCTTCGCCGGAGAGGCTGGCCTGGCCGCGCTCGAGGCTCCCCTGCTGCCCGGCGGCCAGCCGGTGGCTGTGCTGCGTGAGCCCTGGATGGGCGTGCCGTACAGCACGGCGCCTGTGCCGCCTGCGCTGCTCGCAGCCTGGGCCCGCCCGCCCGCCGCCCAGCGCGCCGCGTGGCCGCAGGACCTGGCGCTGCCGCCGCGCAACAGCTACATCCCCACGGACTTCAGCCTGGTGGGCTGGGGGGAGGGGGTGTGCGTGGAGGGGCCACCCGGTGAGGAGGACGACGCCGCGTACCCCGTCGTCTCAGGCACGCAGCCGCCGCTGCGCGCCCCGGCGCCGCCGGTGCGCCTGGCGCTGCCTGGCGCGCGCCTGCGGGGCTGGCACAAGGCTGACGGGCGGGGCGGGCGCTTCGGCGCCCCCCGAGCAGCAGCCTTCTTCGCCTTCGCCTCCCCATGCGCCGCCAGCACGCCAGGGCGCGAGGCGCTCACGCAGCTTGCGCTGCGGGTGAGCGAGGACGCGCTGGCGGAGTGCACCTACTTGGCGGACGTGGCCGGGCTGCGCTGCCAGGTGAGCCCGGACGGCGCGCGCTTCGAGCTCAAGCTGGACGGCTTCAGCCACAAGCTGCCGCTGCTGGCACAGCAGCTGTTCGCGTCGTTGGTGGCGCTGCCCGAGCAGTGCGGCGACGCGGGGCGGGTGAGCAGGTGCCGGGAGGCGCTGTTGCGGCGCCTGCACAACGCGCTGCTCAAGCCCGCCAAGCACGCCGCGTACCTGCGCCTGCGCGCGCTGCGCGCGCACGCGCACCCGCTGGGCGAGCAGCTGGCGGCGGTGTCGGCGGCGGACGGCGTGGCGCTGGCGGCGCACGCGGCGCAGCTGCTGCGCACCGCAGACGTGGACGCGCTGCTGGCGGGCAACCTGGAGCGCGGCGCCGCGGCGCAGCTGCTGCGCGACTGCGCCGCCAGCCTTCCCGGCGACGGCGGTGGGGCGCCCGTGGGCGAGCCGGTGCTGCGCGTGCCCGCGTGCGCCGTCCTCGGCCGCCCCGCCCTGCTGCTCTTCGACTCGGCGCGCAACCCCAGCGAGGACAACAGCTGCACGGAGAGCTACTTTCAGGTGGGCCTCCACGCGGACCCCACCCCCGCCGACCGCGCCCTCTGCGACCTCGCCGCGCAGCTCCTCTCCGAGCCAGCCTTCCACACCCTGCGCACCCAGGAGCAGCTGGGCTACACCGTCAGCAGCGGCGTGCGCAACACGCACGGCGTGCTGGGCTTCTGCCTGCACGTGCAGAGCGCCAAGCAGGGCTGTCACTTTCTGGATGGCCGCATGGAGGCGTTCCTGGCCGCGTTCGCACACACCCTGCAAGCAATGCCCGACGCCGAGTTCGCGCGCAACAAGGCGTCGCTCATCAGCGCAAAGCTGCAGAAGGACCGCGCGGTGGTGGAGGAGGCTGAGCGCTGGTGGGACGCTGTGTGGCACCGTCACTGGGCCTGGGGGTTGCGCGAGCAGGAGGCGTCCGCTGTGGCGCAGCTCACCAAGGCGCAGCTCATAGCCTGGTACGGCACACACTTGGCGCCAGACTCGCAGCAGCGCCGCAAGATGGAGGTGCGTGTCAGCTCGCGGGCGCGCGCCGAGGAGGAGCAGCTGCTGGCGACGCAGGCGGCGGCGCAGGGCGTGCTCATCGTGGGAGACGACCAGGCCGCGTTCAGGCAGCTGCAGGACACCTGGGGCTGCTTCCAGCCACAGCGTGAGGAGCAGCCGGCTGAGTGAGCAGTGGCAGCGGCCGTACGAGTGTACGGGACTACGGGAGTTCACGCCACTCTGCTTTCCTCGCGCTCTCGTGTGTCTCCTCCCCTCGCCCCTCGTGACTGCATGTCCCGGCTGGGCGGCCTGCTCGTTGTGACACTGCGCCGCGGCCTGGCGGGCAAGAACAAGACCGACCTGGCCACTGCGCGGGTGCTGGGCCTGCGCCGCACCGGGCAGAGCGTGACGGTGCCCAACAACAGCAGCATCCGGGGCCAGATCAGCAAGGTGAGTGCTCGCGAGCGAGCAACCCTCGTCGCGCCCTCGCGCCCTCGCTCACGCGCTCACGCGCTTCACCCGCGCTCCCGCAGCTGCGCTACCTGGTGGACGTGGAGCTGGCAGAGCAGCACGCCGCGCGGCTAGCTGCGCAGGCCGCCAAGGCTGCGCTTAGGCCGCCGCTCGTCATTCTGCACCCAGCCGCCCCCTAAATCCCCATGACGTCGGACGCGGGAGCGCTCCTCGCGCGCGCGGGGTGCGCCTGGTACGCAGCCATGCTATCGGAGGCCGGCCTGGGCGAGGCGGAGCTGGCAGAGGCTTTAAGCGGCGGCCAGGAGTCTCTAGCCGCGGCGCTGGCGGAGGCTGGCGTCACCGATCCGCGACACGTGGCCGCGATCGCGGCGCAGGCGGAACAGCTGCGGGCGCCGGCTGGTGCGTGCGGAGCTCCTTCTCCCGCCTTCAGCTTCGGAGGTGCATACAGTCCTTCCTTTCTGTCGGCCGTTGCACCGCTGTATAGCCAGCACATGGGGTGCGAGAACATGGGCCCGCTGCTCTACACGCTGACGCGCTTCTGCAAGCCTGGGAGCTGCCTGGAGCTGGGCGGGGGGTACACCAGCCTCTTCTTGCTGCAAGCCCTGGCCGACAACGCAGCGGAGATTGCGCGCGCAGAGGAGGCAGCTCAGCACTTCACTGCTACGGCTGCCGTGCCGTGGCTGGCGCCGGAAGTCGACGCAGGCAAATGCGCGACTGCGCAACTGCATGTGGTGGACACATGCGTGCATTCGCACAGCACTGCCGGCGGCGTCGCCTCCATCGCGGCCTCACTGGCGCTGAGCCCTCACTTGGCTTTCCACGCGGCGGATGCGTTCCATCCTGATCTGCCGTCAACGCTGCAGGGGCCCCGCCTGTTCGACCTCATCTGGCTGGATGTAGGTGCAGGCACCCGGCTGGCCGAGCTGGTACAGGGCTGGTGGCCGCGGCTGGATCCGCGGGGGGGTATCATGGCGGTGCACAGCACTCTCACCAACCAGGCTGGACGCAGCTGGCTGCGGGCTGTGCAGCGCGCGCAGGCGCAGGCTGTGTTGGTGGAGTGCGCCGATGAGATTGACAGCGAGGCTGCGGCGGCGCTGCCGCTGGGCTTCTTCGAGGTGATCTCTCTGTTGGAGCCTCATAAGCGCTTCCAGAACAGCGTCACGCTGCTCAGGCGTCGGGGCGGGGGCGCGGGGGGGGGGGCGCTGTTCAAGGAGCCCATCTACAGCAAGCTGCCCTGAGGCGGTAGTGCTGAATCATTGATCGAGAGAGAGAGAGACTGTTTCGACTCGACTCCAGGACTCGAGACTCGAGACTCGAGATCTACTTACTGTACCCTCCTGTATGTGGGAGGTCTGTATGTACCCTCAATCGCTCACATCGCTCACGCTCGCCCGCGCTGTGCTGCGCCTGCGCGACACTCCATCAGCGTGGAGAAGAGCAGTGGAGCAGCTGTAGGTCCGCTTCCGTCGTGGCCGGCCCTGTTGCGGCCCATGGCCACGCCGCGCGGCCAGGCGCAGGCGGAGTCGTGTCCCCGTTGCGGCTGCGAGCAGCTTGAGGAGGAGGAGCAGGCTGGCGGCGCGGTGGTGTGCACCGCCTGCGGCCTGGTGTTCTGCGATACTGCGCTGCGTGAGGAGTGCGGCGCCGTGACCGGGTGGCTGGTGGAGGCTTCGGACGACGGCAGCGGGGCTGCGCGGCTGCTGCTGAGCCGGGGCGTGGGCGTGGCCGTCCACCCCTCCGCCCCCCTCGCCCGCGTCTGCTTCCGCAACGCCGCGCAGCTGGCCACCACCGCCGGCTGGCGCACGCGGCGAGCGCAGCAGGTGCGTTGGGCTGCGAGCCCGCAGCGCCTGGCGAGCGCTGAGAGCGCGTTTCTTGCTTGCTTTTCTGTCAGCTGTGCGCCGCCCTGGGCCTCACCGGCGCGGCCGCCGCCGAGCTGCCCCCGCTGCTGGCGCGCGCGGCGGGCGAGGGGGTGTGCGGCGAGGGGCGCTGCGGGCGGCTGCTGGCTGGCGCAGCCGCGTACGTGGTGGTGCGGCGGCACCGGTGCGTCTTGCAAGACGGCCCACCGCCGCTGCGCGCTCCCGCTTGCTCTGCCAGCGCTCACGCGTTCTTGCCAGCCTGGCCGTCACCCTCCCCGAGGTTGCCTCCGCAGCCGGCTGCGACGCAGCCCCGCTGCTGCGCACGGCGCTGCGGCTGGCGGCGCGCCTGGGCGAGGCGCTGCCGGCGACGGACCTGCAGGCGCTGCTGCGGCGCGCCGTGGCGGGTCTGCCCGGGCTGCAGGCGCCCGCGCGCACGCTGTGCGCCGCCGCCGCGCTGCTGCGCCTCGCCGCCGCAGCCGGCCTCGCCACCGGCCGCCAGCCGCGCGCCCTTGCCGCCGCCGCGCTCCTCACAGCCGCGCACGCGCACGGCCCCGGGCAGCTCACCCCAGCGCAGGCGGCACAGGCCATGGCCGCCTCTGCAGACACCGTCTCCCTTCGCGCGCGAGAGCTCTCCGCCGCTCTCTGCGCAGCCGCGCGGGGCTGCCTGCCCTACGGCGCCGACGTGACACCGCAGTCGCTGGACGCGCACCTGCCCTTCCTGCTCACGCAGCTCATCGGGCCCATGGGCGAAGAAGACCTACGTGCGGCGGTTGCAGCGGGGGGCGGCTGCGCGGGCGCAGGGGCCGGCCCGCCCTCCTTTGCGCGCGCGGAGGCTGAGCGCGCGCGAGTGGCGGCGAAGGTATCGGCCGCGCGGAGGCGCTTGGGCGGCGAAGGGCTGGAACCGCCTCCCCCAATACAGCTCCCACTCCCGCCGCCGCCGCCGCCGCCGCCGCCGCGCAATTCCCGCGCGCTGCGCCCGCTGGGCAGCAAGCGCACGCGCGGCCCCTCTCGGCGCGCGGTCGCCGCCTGCACTGGGCAGGAGGGGGGCCTGGCGCTCCTTTCCCTGCCCAGCGTTGACGCGGAGGATGCGGAGGCGGAGGCGCTGCTCCGCGCGGGCGTGCCAGAGGTGCGCGCGCCAGACTGCGTGCCGCGCGTGCTCGTCCGCTCGCCTGACGCTGCCCGGCGCAGCGTGTCATTGTGGACTCGGGCCTGGCCGCTGCGCGCGCCTGGTGTGCTTCGCGGGGCGATGCGCTAGCGCTGGGGGCTGTCGAGGACGATGGCATGGAGGGGGTCATTGGGGAGGGCGAGTGGGACATGCACCTGCGATCTCCAGAGGAAGTGGAGGCGCTCACTGAACTTCACGCCATGCGCGGCGAGGCGGGAACAAACTGAGCACAGCAGCACACATTTGCCAGCTCCAGCTACACAGCAGACCTCACGATGCCGCTTGATAGGGCAGCGTGCCGTACGTCTCTATCTTTCGTTCAGGCTGCGGCTGCGAACGTCAAATTCATCGGCCCCACATCCTGACACTACGCTCCCCTCGCAGCCGGGTGCACCTCGCTCCGACAGTGTCTTGCGCAGCCACACACGCACACGCATACAGCACATGCGGCGCATACGGCGCCCTGCAGCGCCTCAGCCAGCTGCCATCGCTCCCAGCGCCGCCGAGGAGGAGGAGGAGGAGGAGAAGTGGCACGAGTGCAGCAGCGAGCTGGACTACGAGGAGGGTGCTGTTGCGGCACCATTGTTGCTCTCGCCTGGCGGCCCGTTGTTGCCCATAGAGCCGCTGGACGAAGACGAGGAGCTGCCCCCGCTGCCCGACAACTACCCCGTGCCTGAGCGCGCGCGCTCCGAGGCGCTGCGCGCGCTGAGGTCCCTCATTCTGGCGGCGCCCGACGCTACCGAAGTCGCTGCGCTCGAGGACCGCAGCCCCGCCACGCTCACCCGCTTCCTGCGCGCCCGCGACTTCGACGCGCGCGTCGCCGCTGCCCTGTTCCTGGATCACAGAGCCTGGCGACGGTCCTTTGGATGGGCCGTCCCAGGGTCGAGTGTACCACAGCGCTACATTGCCAACGGCACGATCTGCCTCCAGGCGCTCTCGCGACACGGACGCCCGCTGCTGGTCATCGTGGTTCGGCGGCACACGCTGGAGGGCCGTGAGATGGAGAGCACTCGTCAGTTCATCATTCACACGATGGACCGGATCATGGACGCGCAGCGCCCCGGCGGCCAGTTCCTGGTGCTGGTTGATTTCGAGGGGCTGAGTCGCAAGAGTGCGGACGTGAAGGCGCTCATTGCCTGCTTCGAGATCCTGCAGAAGGGCTACCCGGAGCGCGTGAAGCACCTCTGGTTTGCGGAGCCGCCCGCGCTGTTCTGGGGGCTCTGGCAGGCGATCAAGCCCTTCGTGGCGCCCAAGACGAAGGAGAAGATCGTCTTCCTGTACGGCAAAGCGGTTGCGGATACGCTGCGGGCGCACTTCAACGCGGAGGATGTGCCCGTAGAATACGGGGGCACGGGACAGCTCAGGCCCATCCACCCGGGGCCCTGCGTCTGGGAGCAGCAGGGCGCGCAGCGGCGCAGGAAATACTGATACGCATGCTCCGTGCCGACTGATGCGTTGTTGTTCGACTCAAAGTCTCGAACAACCCTCTCTCACCGCCCCCGGCTGCCTGCGCCGGATGCTGTCCCTGTCCACCAGCCTCGCACGCGGCAGCTGCTCGCTGCCTGCTGTCGCCCGGCGCCGCACGCTGCGAGGCGGAGCGAGGATGATGGGAGGCGGATACTCCTGCTCCGCCGCCGGCAGCGCTCCCCCGCCCGAGGGCCTCTCCGACGGCTGCCGCGGCGCGCCGCTGACGCCTGGCGCCAAGCTGCCGCTGGCTGGCGACGAGAGTCTGATGAAGGCCAAGGCGCACGGCACGACTGAGCGCGGCGTGCAGCCGTCTCTGCGCTGGAACTGCGACGTCAAGCTGGCGGAGCGCATCTGCTGGTGCGTGGGCGCCGCGTGCTGCTGCGTGCGGCCTCTGCTGCGCGTGGTAGCAGCCTTGGAGGGTGCCGCGTGGCCACGCGTCGTCGTTGGATGCTCACTCCAGCCCCCTGCCGCAGCTACAACCGCCACTACGCGGAGGTGCGCTTTGCGTGCACGGGCAGGGGCTGCTGCGCGACGCGCTGTGGCTCTGCGCTGCTCTGACGTTGCTCTGACGACGTTGCCCCGCTGCCAGCACGCAGGCTACTGGACCTCCACCTCGTTCCTTTCCAGCGTGGACCGCACCGCAGAGACCACCTTCTACGACAGCGTCACCGGGCGTCCGCTGTTCGTGGCGCCGCGCGGGCGCAGCTTCGCCGAGTGGGAGGCCGAGTCGCGCTCACACGGCTGGCCCTCCTTCCGAGACGAGGAGGTTGTGTGGGACGACGTGCGCGTGCTGCCCGACGGCGAGGCTGTGAGCACGGCGGGCACGCACCTGGGGCACAACCTGCCTGACCGCAAAGGCGTGAGCCCAGCAAGCGCAGCGGGATGCCAGGCGCCGCGTAGTTCACGCACGCAGGCGCACTCACAACACGCGCCCACCTCGCGCAGGCAACCGCTACTGCATCAACCTGGTGAGCGTAGCTGCGCAGGGCAGCGCGTAGAGACGCAGGGGCAGACGTGTAGAGTACTGGACGTTTGGCCACCAAACGGCCAGCAGTAAAACCACGATGCTGCTGAACTGCGGACGCGTAGAGTGCAAACTGCAAAGTCCAAAGTGTGTGCACTGCTCTCCCCGCGCGTGCTCTACTGCTGCACTGCGCGACCCTGCTGTCCGCCAAAGACGAGGATCTCTTCGTTGACGTCGATCACCTCCTCAACCTCTACTGTCTCGCTGGAGAACTGCATCTCCTCCGCCGACTTTGGCGGCCCCACCAGCGCCACCAGGCTGGCCTTGTACTCCTCCGCGTCCATCGCCTGGCGCTTGACGCGCAGCCAGGCGAGCCAGTCGTCCATGAGCGCCGCCCGCTCAGCAACCTGCGCCGTGTCAGCCAGCGCAGCCAGCGACGAGTCAACCTCGTCGTAGCGCTTGCTGTAGCGCTTCAGGTTGCTCGCGATCTCCTTCTCAGCCTCCGCGCCCAGCAGCATGGGCGGCCGCGGGCGCCACAGGAACTGGAAGAAGCGGTCGCGCGGCAGACGGTACAGCAGCTGGCCGTTGAAGCTCCACACGTTGAAACCGTTCTCCATGGCGTGCACCGCCGTCACGCTGGTGGCCACGTAGCGGCCCGTGGGGTCCCAGTCAACATCTGTGCACATGAAGTGCTCTGCAGTGGCCAGGGTCTCCATCTCGTCGGCGCTGAAAAACTCCAGCTGGCCGTTGAGCCCCTTGAGGCCAGCCAGGATGAGGTGGCGCCCTTGCGGCGACCAGAAGATTGCGTTGGCCGACTTTGACTTGAGCGTGATGAGGTGCTTCAGCTTGCTGCCCCCGTCGGCGCGCATGGTGTAGAAGCTCACGTCCGGGCGCGCCCCCTCCCCGTGGATGATGCAGAAGCGGTGGCCGTTGGGCTCGAATGCGAAGGCTATGATCTTCTCAGTCTTGTTCTCCAGCTCCAACACCTCCATCGGGTAGTCCTTCTCCTTGAGCCGGAACAGCTCGAAGCCCGTGTACGTGGTCTTCTTGGTCTTTGTGAAGCGGTCCACGCGCACGCACAGGTAATCCCCCTGGGGGTGCCAGTGCATCTTGGCGTCGCTCACATTGAACAACTGCTTCTGGCGCAGCTCCTTGCGCGCGGGGATGGACCAGAGGCTGACGCGCGCGGGCGTGTTGCCCGCGTTCGCCTCGGGCTGGTACACGGCCAGCAGCGGCTCCGAGGGGCTCCACGCAAAGTCAGTCACCCCCTCCAGCTTCAGGCTCTTCTTGTCAAGCAGCGTCATGTCCGGCGTCTGAGCCAATGGGGGGCGCGTCAGCCGCAGAGGGACAGAGGGGTGCCGTGCATGAGCGGGGGCGCGCCTCGTAGATGCTGATTGCGTTCTTCCCAATCTTGGCGAAGTACTTGTCCTCGCCGCCGCCAGCCCACTTGAACACCGGCCAGGTGAGACCCTGCGAAGGAGGGGGTGCGCGTCAGAGCAGCGCGAGGATGGCAAAAGCGCATCTGTGAGCGGTGCGCGCACCCCTCGCCCCGCTGCTGCTGCTGCGCCGGGGAGCATGAAGTCGTCCAGCCCGCCGGTGAAGGCGCGCAGCTTGCGTCCCGACCTGACGTCGAAGAAGTTGACGGTGACGGAGGTAGCGTCTCGCGGGTTGGTGGGCTCCGTCACGCTGCACGTCGCCACGAAGCGCTCGCCGGGGCTGTACTCCAGGAACTGCACGCCCGGGTGCATCATGCGTGCCAGGCGCGCGAAGGAGGGCCCCCCCCAAAGCGCAATGCCCTGCCGGTGCACCGTGGTGCAGTAGTTGCCGCGCGGGCTCCACTGCACGTAGCTCTCCGTCCAGTAGCTGCGGCGGTACACTTCCTCGGGGCGCTTGGCGTGCGCGTCGTTCCAGTACACCTCCGCCTCGTCGCCAAAGCGTACCACAAACTGGTCGCGACCGCGAGCGTCCAGCAGCCAGGACATCATGTCCGCGCGAGGCTCGAACGCCTTCGCCTCCGCAGGCACGTAGTTGTCCGGCACGGCCGCGAAGCGTGCAAAGTCGCACAGCGGGTTCACCTTGAACACGTGCGCCTTGTCTAGCTTGTACCCGTCTGTCTGCTCCTGCGCAGCCGCGGCCTCGGCGGCGCTGCTGAACTCGATGAAGCAGTAGCCCTTGGTGGACTGCGACGCGTCGACGGGCATCCAGAGGCCGTCTGCGTAGCACACACCGGGGGCTGTCAGCACTCCCAACCGCTCAGCCGGGCGCGCCAGCGCACGCGCCTTCGCGGATGCTTCCGATCTGGCTGTAGATCTTGCGCACCACGGTGACGAGCTTGTCGAACTTCTCGGGCGGCACGACGGGCAGGTTGGAGACGCACAGCACGCTGCCATAGCCGCTCTCCTGGACAGGCTCCTCCAGGTCGAACTCGTCGTCGCTGCGCCGCGTGCAGGGTCAGGCGCGTGCGCAGAGCGGGCGACACTGGCCCGCGCGCCGCGCTGCGAGCGGCGGCGCCAACCCTAGGGGTGAGGCCGCCGCCCCCTGCGTTCCGGCCGCCCACGCACGTCTCAACGCCCAGGTCCTCGTTCAAGGGCACCTCCAGCTCCTCCACGTCCACCGCGGACCAGTCCACGAAGCCAGCCTGGGGTGGGCGGGGTTAGCGCGTTGCGCAAGACGCCAGAGCCGCTACAGCGCACTTCATCCTTCGGCAGCCGGTCCAGTTCCAGCTCTAGGTCCAACATTGCGCGCCAACTGCCGGGCGAAGGTGACAACGTGTGTGCAATCGCCTCGAAAAGCGACAAGAAGAAGTCGCCGAGCAGCCGAGCAGCCGCCGACGTGCTGATGTGGCCGAGTGGACAAAGCCTCACTGGACGACGCGTGGTGTGTTCCGCGCATTTACAGCGGGCTCACTGCGCTCCATCCGCAGACGCGTGCCTTGCGCGAGTCCCCCCTTGCTAGTGAGCAGTTCCCGCCCTCTAGAAATCCGGTTGCTGCATGTGCATGTCCAGCTTGGACGCCATCTGCGAGTGCGCCAGCTGCAGCTGCGCGCCCAGGCTGCGCATGCGATCCACCTGGTGCTGGTGGCCCTGGAAGTCCTTTGCAGCCTGCAGCACGCTCTCCTGCAGCGCCGCCACGTCAACCTCCTGCTGGCCAAGCAGCGCGGCCACCACAGCCTGATCCTCCTCGGGAGTGGCAACCACCGGGTGCTGCTGCGCCTTTGGCTTGCGCACGCGAGGGGCCTTGGGCTTGGCCACCCGCACCGTCGGCTCTGCCGGCGCGCCCTCCGCAGCCACGTCGTCAGGCGCCTCGCCCTCCACGGGCTCCCCGGGCAGGCCCTCGGCCTCGCGCTTGCGGCGGTTGTGCGCCTGCGTCTGGATGTAGGCGCTGCACAGCACCAGCGGCTCTGGCTGGTCAGGCGCAACCTTGTTGGCCTGGCACTTGCACAGCGCCTCGCACTGCAGGGCGGCGCGTGAGCGGGCGTGCTCCGGCGCCGGGGGCGGCCAAAGAGGCTGACAGCCGCTTGGCCTAGGTTTTTGATGCACGGCGCGATTTGCAACGCACCTTGGTGCACAGCCGCGTGGCGCCGTCGCCCGCCGGGTTCAGGCGCGCCTCCTCGGGGCGCTCGTCGAAGGCTTTCTGGAAGAACTGGCGGCAGTCGTGCACGTGGTAGCTGCGGGCGACGGGACTCAATTCCCTCTAAGGAGGAGGCCGCAAAGCAGCCGGGCCCACGCCCACGCGCCTGGTGTTGCACACCCGCCCCTTGGCGTCCAGGCGCGTGCACACCCAGACCTCCTTCTCGGGCGTCTTGGCGTGCGCGCCGCCGCAGCGGTGGCACGTCTTGCTGGGGCCGTGGTTTTTGCGCGTGCGGTCGCTCCTGGCGCCGCTCCCGCGGGGCGCAGCGGGCGCGGGCAGCGCCAAGGGAACCTCACCGCCGTCCACAGTAACCTCGACCTGCTCCGGGTCCATCGGAGCAGCGGGGGAAGCCTGACTGGTGCGCGCAATCTTTGATCATCGCGCGCGCACACCAAAAACTGGCATGCACCCGTCCCGTCTGTCAGCTGTGCTGTGCTGTGCTGTGCCATGGCTGCTGACGGTCTGGAGGCGCTGTCGGTGTCGCAGCTGAGGGCGCTACTGAGCGGAAAAGGAATCTCTTGCACCGGCTGCGTGGAGAAGGCGCGCGCGCCCGCCGCCCCGAGCTGAGGCGCAGCTGAGTGTGTGCCCTGTGGCGTGCAGGGAGACTTAGTGAGGCGAGCGCGCGGGGCTGGGCTGCGCCCAGGGGCAGCGCCTCGCCCTGCGCCTGCTGCCGCGCCCCCCCCTTCCTCCTCCGGGCGCGGCGCGGGCGACGGAAGCGCCAAGGAGCGAGAGCTGGTGCAACGGTGCGCAGCGGCGGCGGTGGCTGCCTGCTCAGTGCGCACAAGGCCACTCTTTGCGTCTGTCCGCCCTCACGCCCGCACGCGCGTGCAGCGTGCTGCGCACCAAGGACTACTACGAGCTGCTGGGCGTCTCCAGGAGCGCCACGGAAGAGGAGGTGAAGAAAGGGCGCGTGGGCGTGGGCGTGTGGCGGGCGCTGCCTGTTCTCATGCGCCTCGCAGATACCGCAAGCTGGCGCTGCTTCTGCACCCGGACAAGAACCGCGCCTGCAAGGCTGAGGAGGCGTTCAAGGCTGTCACAAAGGCGTTTGAGACGCTGAGCGACGCCAACACGCGCGCAGTTTACGACGTGCACGGGGCGGAGGCTGCGTCTGCCCCCGGCGCGGGGGCGGGCTTTGGCGGCTTTGGGGGAGGCTTTGGAGGGCCAGGCGGGGCCGCCTTCAGGCAGGAGGACCTGGACGCGCTCCTGAGAAACATGTTTGGCGGCGCAGCCTTCCCTGGCTTCGGGCCGCGCCCGCAGCCGCACCAGCCGCCACAGGGGCCGCACGGCGCGCAGCATCAGGGCGCGCCTTTGGCGGGCTTGAACCTCTCCGCGCTGCTGCCATTTGCGCCCATCTTGTTGATGCTTTGCGGCCAGCTGCTGCCAGCCATCCCGTTCCTGTTCAGACACCTGCAGCTGCTGCTCTTTGTCTACGGCCTGTGTCCGCAGCGCTACAAGCCGCTGGCGCTGCGTGTAGTGGGGGCACTGGTGCTGTTCAGACTGGTTGCGCTGTGAGGAAGCGCAGCACGCACGGACGGACGAATAACCGCATGGCCGCTGCGCCGTGCAAGGCGCGCGTGTCGCTTAACACAATTCCATAGCACGCACGCGTGGCTGCCTAGAGCTCTAGATGCCTTGCTGCTCTACTGCGGCACAAACTTGGCAGCGTAGGCGAACCCGTTGTTCGCCCCCTACAGAACAGAAAGTTAGTAAACAGAAGAGAGCACGCGCGAGCAGCGCAACATACCGGGTCCTCCAAGTGCGCTGCCAGGTTGGCGATGGGGCCGTCGCCGGTGACGATGGCCTGCACGAAGAAGCCCAGCATGGAGAACATGGCCAGGCGGCCGTTCTTGATCTCCTTCACCTTGAGCTCTGCGAACGCCTCCGGGTCCTCAGCCAGGTTCAGCGGGTCGAAGGGGCCGCCCGGGTACAGCGGGTCCAGGCCCTCCACCGCGCCCTCCAGCTCGCCGTTGGCGCGGAAGGACTCGGCCAGGCCCATGGTGACCACCAGCACGGCCACGGTGGCGACGATGTTCTGCGCGTGAATTAGGGCCGGGTTATCCAGGTAGTTGAGGCCCTCCGGGCGGAAGATCTCAGCCTGGATGTTCACCCAGTTGGGTGTGCCGGGGGGGCCGAACACCTCCGGCACAACGCAGCCCAGGGCGCCCAGCATGGCCCAGCGCGCGTGGATCACCTCGATGGTGCGGTAGCGCGCAAAGGTGGTCGGGTTGGAGCTCAGGCCGGCGCTGTCCCACCCGTAGTCGCCGGGGAACTCGCCGGTGAGGTAGGAGGGCACGTCGGTGGTGAGCGCACCCAGGTACAGCGGGCGGTCGGGGCCGTACTGTGGGCACAGACGAGCGCGTCAGACCGCGCTCAGCCAGCGGGGCGTGGCTAGCGGAGTGGTGCCAGGGCCACAGAGCAGCGACTGCGGCGATGATCGGTGTAGCAGGAGCAGGCAAGAGAGGCAACCATATCGGCCGCAATTATCCCCTCAGCCCCGCTGCGGCACGCATCGCCGTCGCCCGGCCCGCGGCGACGCAGAGCTGTACCGTGCGGTGCGTGCAGAGGGTGGCAGGCGCGCGCGGGCGGGGCGCCGGCCAAGCCGAGAGCGTGGCTGAGAGACGTGGCCGTCGGCTCCTCGGCTGGACGCACATACTGCGCGGCACCGGAGTCGGAGTCGACGACCGCCTTCTTGGGCGCCGCCTTGGCCGCAACCGTCTTGGTGTTGACGGCGGTCTGTGACGGGACGGGAGAGCTCAGCACAGGGCAGCTCAGCTGCAACTCCTCACGCCAGCCCCGGCTCACCTTGGCGGCCTTGGTGCGCGCAACCAGCTGCTGGCCAACGAAGGAGGTCTGCATGGTGAGGGCGGGGTAGCGAGAGAGCGAAATAGGCGGGACCACCTCGTGCTGCGCGCGTGCGCGCGTGATGCCACGGAGATGCCACTGGACTTCGGCGTTAGTCGATCTATCTCTCGTGAAAGTGTGAGTTTCGCATTGCGTTCACTCCGCAGCGTGGGACGTGTCCGCCGGATCCACAGCCACCGCATCTGTCTCCGTCTCCTGCGCATCGCTCTCCCCTGTTGAGTGCTCAGGCTGTTGCGCCCCTTCCGCGGCCCGCCGCGGCTCCTCCTCGCGCCTGCGCCTGCCGGGCGGTCCTCCACTCGAGGTGGTCCCTCCTCCAGCCCCCCACCCGTCCAGGGAGCTCCACCCCCCGAGCTCTGAAGCCGCAGCCTGAGCAGCCCCCTGCGCCATCTGCGCCTGGCGCTGCTGCTCGGAGGGCTCCTCCGGCTCCTGGTCCCGCATGAGCTGCTGCAGGTGTTGCGGCGTTGCGCGACCCGCGCAGACGGCCTGCAGCAGCTGCAGTCGCGCGTTGAACGCCTCCCAGCGCGCCAGGGTGAGGCAGTCGGGGTTGACTCGCTGCGGGGGCACGGGCAGCTGCGAGCCAGGGCCGGCTGCGTCCTCGCGGCCGCGCCGCAGGTGGCGCTTGGCGCGCGCCACGGCGGCGGACTCGTGCAACGCCTCCAGCGGGGACGCGGCGGGGGAGGCGCCGCGGCGTGGCTCGAGGGGGGCGCCCGGGGCTGACTGCGCGTCTGCTTCGCGCGCCAACGGACCGCCGCCCTCCTGCTCCTCCTCGCACCGCGCCACCCGCCTCTCGCCGGCCCCGCCCGCAGACGAGTCCCTGGCCGCGCTCACGCACGCGAGCGCGTCCAGGCTGGCGCGGAGCAGCGCAGCGTGCGTGCCGGCCCCGGCGCCCACACCGCTGCCTGCGCCCACATCGCGCGCGCCCTCCGTCACGTGCAGACCGCTGCCGCCCACGCCGCCGCCGCCCGGAGCTGTGCGCGCGTCGCCGAACGCCTTGAGCTGACCGGGCAGAGGGCGTGGAGGCGGTCAGCGCCGCTTGCTCGCCAGTGCTGCGCACTGCCACGCACCAGCGCGTCGTGGTTGCTCTGCGACTGCGCCAACAGCCCCTGCAGCACCCACACCTGCTCCTGCAGCGCGTCGCCGCGTCGCCGCTCCTCCTCCAGTGCGCGCAGCGCCTCCTCAGCCTCACGCGCGCTGCACGCGGCGCGGCGGTTCGCCAGCGCCGCGCTCGCGGCGGGCGCGCCCATGGCAACAGGCTACAGGCGGGAGTGGGAGGAGTGGTGGGAGCCTTTGCCCTTCGGAAACCAACGAACGCGGCGGCACAATAATAATAATACCGCACGCGACGCGCGATGCGGCGATGGTCACTCTGCGCGGCCCTTCCGGCGAGCTCGTATGCCTGGACCCGGCCTGGAGAGCCTCGGGCAGGTGGTCGGCCTGGTTGGGATCGGGTGGGTGACGTTCACAGTGGTCTCGTTCAGCGAGCTGAAGAAGAAGGGTGACGCGCTCGCAGCTGCGCAGCGTGCTCAGCAGCCGCCCGCAGCCAAGCTGTCCGCGCCGCCAAGCAAAGCGCTGGGCTTCAAGGCCAAGCCGCCGGGCAGCGCATGATGCTGCGCACGCTGCTGCGCTGCGCTGCACCTCGCAGCAGCCGCGTGCCCGCCCCCCGGCGGCGGTGCGCCACGCGTGTGGTGTCGCGTGCGGCCCAGCCCGCGAGTGTGGACGCAACCACTCTGTGCGCGGCTGTGGCTGAGGCTGCTGAGGCCCTCTGTTTGCCCGCCAAGGTGCAGTCGGTGGTGCAGACGGACGCGCACACCGTGTGCCTGCTGCTGCGCACAGCCTCAGCGCCCGGCCGCGCGGCGCTGTGGCTGTCGTGGCACCCGGTGAGCGCTCGACTGTGCCTGGGCCCGCCCCCGCCGGCGCAGGCGGACGCGGACGTCTTCTCCTTCGCCGGCCAGCTGCGCGCGGCGCTGAGCGGCGCCGCGCTGGTGAGCTGCGGCGTGACGGAGCCCACGGAGCGGGTGGTGCGCCTGGAGTTTGCCGCGCGACCGGGCGAGCCGCCCACGCACGCGCTGGTGCTGGAGGCGCTGGGCGTGCACGCCAACCTGGTGCTGCTGCGCTGCCCGGGCGAGCTGGTCAGCTGCCTGGGCTACCAGACTGGCGAGCGGCACACGCGCTCGCGACCCCTCATGAAGACCGGGGACGCCTACGCGCCGCCGCAGCTGGCCAGCGGCGCGCTGCCGGGCACTGACTGGCGCAGCGCGGCGATGCAGCACGCCAGCGCGCAGGGCGTGGCCGGCAGCGTGGTGCGCGTGCTGGCCGGTGCGTCCCCGCAGCTTGCCCGGGCGCTCTGCGCGGTGGCGCGCGTGGAGCCGCTGCAGGCGGCGCAGTTGCTGAGCGAGGGGGAGTGGAAAGCGCTGGAGGCTGCTGCGGCTGCGTGGGGCGACGCGCTGAGGGCGGGCACCGCCGCCGCGCTGCCTCCCGGGCGCTTCGGCGTGCCCGGCACTGTCCCGCCGACAGGCCACCCGCAGTCGCGGGAGGGACACCTGGTGGGACCCGTGGGCACAGCGCTGCACGTGCTGCACGCGGGCTTTGCGCGGGGAGACGCGCTGCGGCGCCGCCACGCGTCGCTGCTCGCCTCGGTGCGCGCGGCGCTCAAGAAGGCGCTCGCCAGGGCGCGCAGCTTCCAGCAGGCGGTGGACGCCAGCGAGCGGGCGGCGCCGCTGCGCTGCACGGCGGACCTGCTGCTGTCGCAGCTGCACCTGGCGCAGCCCGGCGCGAGCACAGTCACAATCACCGACTGGGCCACCGGCGCGCCAACGGTGGTGCCTCTGGATCCCGCAAAGACGGCGCTGCACGCCGCGCAGAAGATGCACGCGCGCGCGCGTAAGCATGCGCGCGGCGCAGACACTTGCGCGCCGCTGCTGGCAGCCGCACACGCCGAGGCTGAGTACCTGAGCTCGGTGGAGGAGCAGCTCATGGCGCTGGAGCTGGGCGGCGAGGGCGATGAGGGCGACGCGGATGGTGCAGTGTTTGCGGAGATTGAGAGCGAGCTGGTGGACGCTCAACTGGTCAAGCCCAGCGCCGCGGCTGCGGCACGCGCGCAGGCGGTTGCGCGCAAGGGCAAGGGCGCCAAGGCTGTCAAGGGGGGTGCTGCGGCTGGGCCGCCTGCGGGGGTTCGGCGCTTCCAGGCGCCCAGCGGCGCGGAGGTGTACGTGGGGCGGAACAACCGCGGCAACGAGACGGTGTCCCACTCGCTCGCCAGGGACGCGGACTTGTGGTTCCACGCGCGAGGCGTGCCGGGCGCGCACGTCCTGCTGCGCCTCCCCTCGGGCGGCACGCACGCCCCCGACGACCTCCAGTTCGCCGCAGACCTGGCCGCATTCTTCAGCCGCGAGCGGGGGGCGGGCAAGGCGCTCGTCTCGTACGCGCCGGCCAGGTGCGTGCGCAGGGCGCCCGGCGGGCGACCGGGCGCGGTTACCATGAGCCAGGAGGACACCGTGGTGGGCAGGCCGCAGGAGGGGCGCACCGCAGCGCTGGCGGCGGGCCAGGCTGAGGACTAGACGCCTCAATGCGAGCTGTTGCGCTCGCATCCCGCCACGACAACGCACGGCGACAGGTGAAGAAGCGGGCTGGCTAGCAAATGACGGGATGAAGCAGGCCATGAGGCCGCTGTTGGTTGCATTTGCCTATCCTAAAAGGTCTCTCAAGTGGTGCCGTCGTCCCGCCAGCCCAGTCACTCCGCGCTGACGACACGCAGGATGTCAGTGGGTGTCACCTGGGACGACGATGGGGCGTCAGCGAGGAGTGCATCCACGCAGGAAAGTCTGAACGCACCACCGAGAGCGGCGCCGAGTCCTGGTCAAGCACGAAAATGGCACGCGCGTGCTTGGTGGCCATCATGGTAAGAACCTCGCCGAAGGTTGCCTCTGGGCGGATCTGCAGCAGCGTGTGCTGCTGCAACAGCACTTCGCGGCGGCGCAACCCGGTCTCGCCTGTGCTGTGTCCGTGCGCTGAGGCCCATACGGTTGAGTATCGGATTGCCAGGTACTCCGCCACCGGAAGAGCCAGCGCGCCCAGCTTGTCAGCAGCGAGGCCCTTGAGGTCGTGCAGCGACAGTGCGCCCACCACTTTGCCGCCCACGCGCACGCCCGCCGCGGGCAGCCCCGCTCGCAGAATGGCTGCGAATGCCTCCAGCGCCGGCGCGTCTGCATCCACCGTCACCACGGGCTTGGGGCTCAGCCGCAGCGACGGGAGCGACTGCGCGCCCAGATCGCCCATGAGAGCCAGCTTGGAGGCGAGCCAGCGCACCACATCGCTCTGAGAGACAACGGCCAGGATGCGGATGGGCTGCGTGGTGCTCTCCAGAGCCGTCTCATCCCCCCCCTCCGCGCCAAAGTCGAACACCGCCAGCCGGTGGCAGGCCGCCACGCCGGCCGCAGGCGGCGACAGGAAGCCGTCGCGCACGATCTGCAGCATGCTGTGCTCAGTTGCCGCGCCGTACAGCAGCTCGCCATCGCGTCCGGGCGCCACGTGGCGCAGCGTCAGGTTGGCAAAGCGCGGCCCAGCGGCGTTGAGCGTCTCCAAGAGCCCCAGCATCGGCATGCTCTGCGGCAAGTCCTCTGGAAGCTTGGACGGCATCGCGCTCAGCGTCTCAGCCGTGGACGTGTGCAGGGGCGGGGAGGGCGGACGCGCGGGGCCCGTGGCGCGGCGCAGGTAGTCGCCTGAGAGGACGGCGAGGAAGTGATTGTCAGCACAGCCATTTGGGCAGGAGCTCTTGGGAGGATCTCTCACCCTTAAGGAACGCGTCCAGAAGAACGGGAACATCCACGAAGCCGTGAAAGAGCGCCGTGGGCCGCACGTTGTGCGGTGTGGGCGAGGGAGGCGCCAGCACCGGCAGCGACGAGATCTTGTAGCGCTGAAGCGCCTGCGTGAAGACGCCTCAGTGCAACACACCCTTGTTGCGCCGCACGCGCACGCGCCTCCATAGCCAGGCCCACAGAGGCGTCCGCGTCCAGCACGATCGGCTGCGCGCCCGTGGTTGCGCTGCAGCCGCGCTCCTCCAGGAAGGCGCCCAGAGTGGTGCGCGCCAGCAGCGACAGCGCCTCCGCGTTCGACGGTGTCTCCATGGCGCACGCGCTGCGCGCGTGGGAGGACGGAGGGGCGCGTGGGTTGTGTTGGTTGCATCGCGCCATCCTTGGTGGCCTTGGTTTTGTGTGTGTGCCGCGTCACCGCAGCGCGGCGCAGCACTCGCGCAGCTTGGCGGCCGCCTTTGGGCTGAGCGTGTTCATGCCCTCGTGGAAGCTGGAGAAGCGTTCCTGCGAAAGCAAGCAGAAGCGACGAGTGAGCTGACGCACAGCTCAGAGCGCCTACGCCCGTCGCACCAGTACGGTCAGCAGTGGCTTGAGCGTGCCCCCCGGCATGGCCTGGCTGACGGTGAGCCGTCCCTGATCCCCCCCTACCCGGGCGTGCAGCAGGCAGGCAAGCAGCATGGCTGCGTATGCGGCTACAATGAGCGCTGCCGCGCCGCGCTCGGCCGCCTCCAGCGACTCGGTGGTGACGTCATCATCGTCCTGATCCTCCCCCTCTTGCGCCGCGGCGTGCTGCGCGCCCGTGGCCTGGCTGGCTGCGGCGGTAGCGCTTGCTTGCGCAAAGAGCTGCGCCAGGAAGGGCATGCGCGGCTGGAGGGCGTGCGCGCAGGGCGCGTGCACCTCCACCGCGTTGGCCAGCGCGCAGAGGGCGGCGTTGAGCGCCTCCGCCGGGGACGCAGCGCCTGGGTCGCAGGGCTGCTCCTGGGGGCCGAGCGCCGCTTTCGCCAGCGCCGGCAGCAGCTCCGCCACGCGGGCCATCCCGCCGGTGCTCAGCAGCGCCCGGGCGCCCTCGGGCCGCTCGTTGGTCAGGTTGGTCAGCACGTGCAGCGCGCCCCGCAGCGCCGCAGCCGCGCAGCCGCGGCTCACAGCCACAGCCCCAGGCTCCAGGGACAGCGCGTGCAGCGGCTGCAGCGCCGAGCAAAGGGACGCCACCAGGCCGCCGTCGTCGCCCGAAGCAGCGTCGTCGTCGTCGGCGGCGGCGTCGGCGTCGGCGCCGGCGGCGGCGGCGTGCGCTGCCCCCCCCTCGTCGCCGCCGGGCTCCCGCTCCCGCTCCAGCCACTGCAGCGCCGCCGCCACCGTGTCCGCCGGCGCCGCGCCCAGCTCCGGGCTCCTGCTGGCGTCGCGCCGGCTGGGGCTGGGGGCCGCCTGGTGGTGGTGCCGCGAGCGCCTGCGCCCGCTGGGACCGCTGGGATCGATGGGACCCCCTGTGCTGGGCCCCGGCTCCTGTTCCGTGCCCTTGCGCCAGCCCAGCACCTCCGCCGCGCTGGGCTCGCTTTCGAAGCAAGCCTGCTCCAGCACTCGCGTGCAGCGCAGAAGCCGCGCCGCAGCAGCCGCCAGTAGCTGCGCCTCGCCCGCAGCGCCGTGCGCGCACAGCGCATCGCACGCGCCCGCCGCCTGCGCCACGCACGCAACCAGCGCGCCCGATGCGCGCAGCGAGGCCTTGAACTGCGCGCGCGCCCCCTGCGTGCCCCCCGCCAAAGTGCACCCGCGCTCAGCCACCACCAGCGCCAGCGCTGCGCCGTCGGAAGCCTCGCCCTGCGCCAACGCCGTGCGCGCGCGACGCAGCGAAGCCGCCAGTCGCGCCGCCCAGTCAGCCCCAGCAGCCGCATCCCCACTCAACGCCATCCGCAGCGCCGCGCTGACGCTGGGCTGCGCCAGTGCGTCCGCCTCGCAGCTGCTCAGCGGGTCGGTGGTGAGCAGCGTGAGCAGCGCCATGCAGGCGTGCAGCATGGCTGGCGATCCGCCGCTTCCGCTGCCAGGCGCCTGCGCCAGCGACAGGGCCGCGCGCAGCAGCGGCGCCCACAGCTTGTGCGCCCGCAGCGCGCGGCGCGTGTCTCCCTGCGCGGCTGCGTCCGCGGCGTCGCAGGCGGAGGAGAGGCGCTGCGGAGGTGTGGCGCACAAGCAGGCCACACCGTCCATGCTGAACCGGCACTCGTCCAGCGCCGCCAGCAGCGCGGATGGGCAGTGCGCGTCGGACACGCGGCGAGGCTGCTGCTGCTGCTGCTGCGGCGGCGGCGCAGGCACAGGCTCTGGCTCGGCTGGCGGGACCAGCCGGTCTGTGCCCCATGTGACGCGCTTGGCGGCGCCGCCGCGAAAGGGGACTGCCGCCTGCGCGTTCTCGAACGGCAGCGCGGCGTCGGAGCCGTCGAAGGCGAACGGGTCCGCCTCTGCCGCAGCGCCGGGCGAGGGCAGCGGTGCGGCTGAGGGGAGTCCACACCCGCCCCGCGGCTGCGCCGAGCCGCCCGCGCCCAAGCAGTCCCGCGATACGCGCGGCGCCGGGGAGCGGGCGCCGGCTGGGGCCGGTGCGCGCGAGGCCGGAGGGGCGCGAGCCACCGCTCTGATAGGCGCAGCTCCTGCTTCGCCGGGCGCAGCCCCTCCCGCACACAGCGCCTCGCCCAGAGCCTCGTCCTTGGAGCCCGCGAAGCAGAACGGGTCCACTGCGGCCTCGGCAGCTGCAGTCTCAGCAGCCGCATCCATTGGCGCAGCCACCTTCTGCGCGCTGCCGCCGCCGCGCGTGAACACCCTGGCGCCGTATCCCATCGCGCCAAACGCGCACGCAGACGCCAGGGAGGCGCGCGCTCAGCTCATCAAAGACTGCCACACAGCGGCGCCTGGCGCAAGACTAGGAGCCCCTTGCCCCCTCGCTTCCTCCTTCGTCTTCTCAACTCTCGAGCGCGCGCAATGTCTAAGCGCAAGGCGGAGGCAGCGTTGGCGCTGCTGTGCGGCTACGCGGACAGCGGCGACGAGGGCGGCAGCGTGCAGTCTGGAGAAGTGGCTGCAGCGCCGGCCTGCCCGGAGGTTGCTGTTGCTGTGGAGCCGGGCGCGGAGGCATCTCCCTCGCGGGGTCCCGCCTGGCCGTGCGGCGAGGAGTACGAGGCGCTGCCCGAGGCGCCAGAGAGCGAGGAGGAGGCGCCGCCCGCCGACGCTGCCGCCCGCCCGCAGCCCCCTCCGCCGTCCCTATGCCTGCCCGCCTGCGCCCCCGCCGCGCGGCTGGCCCGCGTGACGCTGCCGGGCGCGCCCGCTGCGCCCTGCCGCCCCGAGCTCGCAGCCAAGCTGCGCCGCTTCCATGGCCTGGTGGCGCAGGGCACGGAGGGCGTCACGCAGGCGCTGCGCAGAGGCAAGGGCTTCCGAAACCCGTACCTGTCCCACAAGAGCGCGGAGCACTTCCAGATCGACCAGAGCGGCAGCGTGTACCCGGCTGCCGTGTTCGACCCGCAAGCCCTCCCTCCCCAGGACCGCTACGACCAGCTGGCGCAGGCGCAGCGGCAGCGCGAGGAGGCCAGGGAGGCGGAGCGCAGGAACAGGAGCGCACTGCAGTTCGTCAGCGCTGGTGGAGGCCCGGGGGAGGGCGGGGCTGCGCTGAGGAGTGCGCGGGACGCCGCTGCGGCCATCGCCAGCAGAGTTTCAAGAGCCTAAAGTATTTGTCTACGGTACACGCGTCTAGAGCTTCGCGGCCACGGGAGGCTTGCTGTGTCTGACAGGACGAAAACATGGAATGGCCACGCGTCAGCGCGCTTGCGTGCGCGCCCGCGTTGCCGCCCAAGTGCGCGCGCCTAGTGGTCTGGATGAACTGCAAGATGGTACTTCCGATGAGAACGAAGATGAAGAAGCCCAACAGCAGAGGACCAACGCTGTAGGCGGGCTTCGCCTTGCCGCTCTCGGGCACCCGTCCACGCTTGTGGATGTTCTGGTGGTACTTCTCAGTCTTGTTGCCTGCGCATGCGCAGGTGAGGAGCCGCGCAGAGGCGTGGCGAGCCGCTAATGTGCTGCCGTGCTACGTCATGCAAATCAGGCGCTGAGGCTCGCGGCAGCACCACGCGCTGGCGCACGCGCTGCGGTGCTTGCAAGCGGCACCGCGCGAATCGAGGCGGCCAAGAGGCGAGGCGGCGCGGCGCACGAGGCATGTAGCGCAGCTGGCCGGGTCGCCGCGGGTTGCCGCTACGCAAACCCGACTACGCAAACGCAACGCACGCACGTGTGTAGCGCGGAGAGACGGTCATCCTTCACGGTGCACAGCGCAGGCGGAGGCGCACAAGTTCACCTTTTGTAGTTTTCTGCGTCGAGGCGAATGCTCCGACTGCCGTACGATGCGAAACTGGTTGCCTCCGCCAAGCTAGTTTAGGTCAGCTCGTTGAGCACGGCGCCAGGTTGACGACTCGGCTTTGGTGTCGCAACAGCGGTGGCGTCGTCAATGTCGGGCCGCGGCGGCGACTGGAGCCGCGGCTCCAGCAGCGCGCACGCCTTCTCCTCTGGCGGCGCGCAGGCGCGCAGCTCTCTGCTGGGCGGTCGTCAGCTTGCGCGCGAGGCTTCGCCCGAGCGCGACATTGAGGCGGAGCTAGACACCATGCACGACAGCGTGCAGCGCCTCAAGCGGGTGCGCCCCGCTCAGCGCCAGCAACGCTCGCTTTGAAGCTGCGCTGCGCTGCAGGTGGTGGGTGCCATCGACGAGGAGTCGAAGCACCGAAACGCGCTTCTGGAGGAGCTCGAGTCCACCGTCTTCAAGGCGCAGGCTGCGGTCAAGGAGACGGTGCGCAAGATCAACAAGAAGTACAAGGAGGGGGGAGGCAGGTGCGCGGCGAGAGAGATAGCGGAGGCTCAGCAAGCAAGCGCTGAGCAAGCTGTGCGCACGTGCGCAGCAACTACATGGTGTTTGTCTTTCTGTTTGCGCTGGGCATGCTGCTCCTCTGCTACGCGCTGCTCAAGTTCAGAAGGTGCGCCAGGCGAGGCGAGAGAGCGCTGAGCGCCTGCGAGGAAGTAGCGCTGAGCCGGCCTCTCCTGTGCTGCAGGGTCGTGCGCTGGTTCCTCCGGTTCCTCTAGCAGCATACGAACGGACGATACTAAGAAGCGCGCAATGCCTGGTGGCGGAGAAAGCCACAACCTCATCACAGGAGGTCCTCGTTCGCGTCAAAGCTGCGCTGTCTGGGGGCCGCCTGCGTCCGACCCTCCTGCTCTTGCGCCATCGGCACGCGCTCCTCTCGCAGCACCCAGTCCTCGAACTGCCGCGCGGGCTGCTGCTGCTGCGGCCTGCGCTGCGTGTCGGCGCGTCGCTCGCCCAGTCCGCCGTCCGCGTCGCGGCGCTCGAACGCCTGCGAGCGCCGCACCAGCGGGATGCCCTCCCGCTGGCGCTGCGGCTCCGCAGGCGCCGCGCGTCGCCGAGGCTGCTGCTCCCGCTGCGTGTCCGGGTCGCGGTTGCGCGGTCCTTCCCTTGTGCGCGGCTCCGCCAGCTGGTAGTTGGCCGCCTCCCTCTGGTACGCGGGCAGCGTGTAGGCGCCCCCGTCCTGCGCCTGCTGTCCCCAGCGCGCGCTCTCCTCCCAGGGCGGCTCCACCAGCTGCAGGCGGCGCAGCACCGAGGCTGTGAGCGGCGTCACCCGCTGCTCGCTGCCCGCCCGCACAACCACCCGGTCCGCGGCGCAGCTCACCACCAGCTGCAGGGGCAGCGACCAGACGGACACCACGCTGTCCGGCAGCTGCGGCAGGCCGAAGGCGTCGAAGAGCAGCGCCTGCAGGCGGCCACTGTCCGGCTGGAAGCGGAAGTCCCGCACCTTGCCCAGGTACTCCCCGCTCTCCGTCACCACGTCGATGCCGGTGAGCGCCAGGCAGCCGCCCGGCGGGCCCGTGGGCTCCAGGCAGCGCGCGTCATGCACCAGCACCACATCGCCAACCTGGCGTAGAGAGCTCAGCAGCACCGTGTCGCAGGCGCTGGACAGCACGCCGGGCCGCAGCTCCAGCGCAACAACCTCCCAGCTGTCCGGGTCGACCCACAGCTGCAGCGCAGGGGGGCTCACAGTTAGCGCCAGGGTTACAGACAACTCCCGTGAACTGTCGCCGCACGACAGCACAGCCCACAAAGCGTGCGCAGCTCCAGTGCGCACCTGCGTCACCACGCCCAGATTCTCGCCGCTGGTGCGGGTGATGACCTGCTTGCCCAGCAGCTGGGAGCGGGACAGAACCGGCGCCTCCTCCTCCGCCTCCTCCTCCGCGGCGTAGCGGCGGCGCGGACCGCCCGCCTGGCCGCGCGCAGAGGCACCCGCGGCGCGAGGCCGGGGGGCGTCGCCGGAGGCCTGGCAGCGCACAGGAGGGGCGCTTGGGGAAGCGCGCAGCCAGGAGGAGCGCCCACGCGCGCCACAAATCCGGGCGCTGGGCGCACCCAGCGCAAGCATAGGCGCTACACAGCCGAGAGGCGCTCAAGGAGTGTCGTCGTACGACGGTGACGACGTGACGTCATAGCTCTCGCATTCCCCTCCCGTATCGCCCCATGGAGCGCCACGCCGGCGTGGGTGCGCATGAGAAGGCCAGTGGCTGTGCGGGTGGGGGTGTGTGGGAGATGCACAAAGATTACTTCCACGCCCAGAGATTCCAGAGCACCGGCCCTGAGGCGCCCACCACCGCGCAGCTGGTGGACCAGCACAGTCCCCTGGCGCGCAGGGGCGCGGTGATTTGCGGCTTGAAGCTGGTGCCGCTGAACACACGCTCGCCCGGGCCCGCGGAGCTCTGCAAGGACGATGACATCATAGACGAGGCGCTCGCCTACCTCCGCACGGACACCATGCACCGCAAGTGGGCGCTGGACGGTGCGCGTGGCTGGGGCTGGTGGGCTGTAGCGCTTGCGCGAATTGGGAGTTTGGAGTTTGGGGTGTTCCAGGCAGCTCCTGGTGTTGCGTCCAGCTGCTCACTCCTAGCAGCGTGCACAGTCCGCGCAGTCCTGACGCCGCGCCTGTGCCTTCAGAGCCGTCCGAGAAGACACTGGTGTACCTGACTCGCTTCCTGGGCAGCTGCCTCCGTGCACTGGAGCAGTGCCCCAGCGCTGGTGAAGGGCGCGTGGCGCTGGGCAAGGTTGCGCTGGAGGCTGTGGCGCTGCCCTGCGAGCGTGGGTTCCCGCTGGAGGGCATGTTTGAGCCCGCCAACTGCCGCTCCGACGCCGACGCCCTGCGCGGCTGGCTGCAGCAGGCTCGAGGAGAGGCTGCGCTGCGCTGCCTGAGCGTCTTCTACACGCCGCAGGGGCTACAGAGCGCCTACTGGCTGGACGTGTGCCGCAAGAGCCGCAAGTTCTTCACAGTATTCGGCACCTTCGCGCAGACGGTGGAGGAGGAGGCGCCGTACAAACGCAACGTTACCTCTTCGCGCTCAATTGAGGTGCAGATGACTCCGGAGCAGCAAGCGGCGATGGCTAAGGGACGATGAGCTCATCCTCTGATCGATGATGCGTCGATGACGATGTGAAGAACGACTCTGAATTGCACAACTCAGCGTAAGGCTACGCAACGCGCGCCCGCATTCATGAACTAGCAGCAGAGGAGAACGAAGCCGACCAGAGCACATGGGCGAGGCCACACACATGCCGAAGACGATCCCGCTCGCTGCGCCCCTCCCCTCACCCCACTCCCCGGGCAAGTTTGTCAAGCTTTCTACGAGTCGATAAGATCTTAGAGACATATTTCAGGGTGATCATGTGTAGGCTA